>Ga0307513_10001536_pt1 | contig 33067 bp, 26 predicted proteins | sample 15_EM_MG_FD_202174 | JGI IMG/M metagenome (GOLD analysis project Ga0307513, IMG submission 202174) | Populus trichocarpa ectomycorrhiza microbial communities from riparian zone in the Pacific Northwest, United States - 15_EM | ecosystem: Host-associated > Plants > Roots > Unclassified | place... | reverse complement strand
CGCCGCCACCTTCCACCTGACGAACCTCTACGCGCCATCGAAGATGGCGGAGAAGATCGGTTTGTGGACGGGCTGTCTCGGGGTGTTCTTCAACCTGTCGAGTTGGTGCGTGCGCTGGGTCGCGGCGTATGACCGCGAGTTGCAAATCTTTCAGGCGCAGGGCAAGACTGCCGCCGACATGGAATGGGCGTTCCGCTTCATCCCGTTCGCCAACCTCTACGACCTGTCGCTCGCCTTCGCCTTCGGCGCGGGGATCACGACGATGGTCATTTCCGGGCGCAAAAACTTCCGCTTCATCGGCGCGATCTCCCTGCCGCTCGCTGCGCTCATTCTCGTGCTGGCGCGCTTCATCGGCAACGACTTCATCAACCTGCCGCCCGTGCTCGACTCCTACTGGCGACCGATCCACGTCGGCATCGCCTCGCTCTCCTACGGCGTCGCGCTCGTCTGTTTCGCGGCGGCGGTGATCTATCTCTTGAAGGTCGGCACGAAGCCCGAGTCGATGGCGATCTGGGCGGCGATCTTCGGCCTCGGCGTGTTCGCCTCCGTCAGCCGCTTCTCGGTGTTTACGACGGGCATCTACACGGCCTCGACCTTCATGCAAGGCTCGCGCATGGCGTTGCCGCTGCGCGCCGACATCCCCTACGTCGGCCTGCTCATCGTCATCTCCGGCGTGCTGCTTCTCGGCGTCATCGCACTCTTCGGCAAATATCTTTTGCAGCACGACGAGCGCGCGCGCAACTGGGGGCACTGGCTGTTGAAACTCTCGCTCGTGACGCAGGCTTGCGCCATCGTCGCGCTCGTGTCGCAGGTCAAGTCGATGACGAACCTCGTCAGCAAGATCAACCCGAAACAGTTCCCGCAGTTCGGCGCGTGGCTCGCGGAGCAGCAGGGCATGACCGCCGAACAGGTCAGGACGATTGACCCGGCGCGCTTCGTCGCCGCCTCGCAGGAGTTCGTCAACGAGCGCGGTTCATCGCTCATCCTGAGTTTGAACGCGAACCCGGTGGAACTCTCCGCGCTGATCACGGCTTTCGCCGCCACGCTCTTCGTCGTCTTCTTCAGCTTCCGCACGGACGTGTTGCGCAAGGCTCTGCCCTCTGCCGAAAAACTCGACAGCCTCATGTACAAGACGGCGAGCGTGGCGTTTGCCGGGCTGGCGATGCTGCTCGTGACGGGCGCGATCTGGGCGAACGAGTCGTGGGGTCGCTACTGGGGATGGGACTCGAAGGAGACGGGCGCGTTCGTCGCGTGGCTCACCTACGGCGGTTTCCTCCATGCGCGCATCGCACGCGGCATGACCGGCAAACGCTCGGCCTACTTCGCCGTCGTCGCCTTCCTGCTCGTCATCTTCACTTACCTCGGCGTCAGCTACCTGCTGCCGGGCTTACACTCATACGCTTGATAAATCGTCACTCGTGAATCGTAAATCGTGAATAGATAAGACCTGTCCTTTCTATTTACGATTTACGATTCACTTTTTTCCTCCTTAGTTATGAATCGAGAGAATATCCTGTTTTCCATCGTCGGGGTGGGCTTCGGCCTGTTCTTCGGGTTCGGGTTTGCGAGTTGGGCGAACATGCGCGCCGCCGCGACGCTCGTGGGCGACGGTCGCGCCGTTCAGTCCGCGCTACCTTCAAACGGGGTGGCCGATCAGCAACGTCTGGAGACGGCGGCGCAGGCGGCGGTGAAGGCCGCACGCGAAAACCCTTCCGACTACGAGGCGCAGATGCAGGCGGCGCGCGCATCCTTCCAGACCGAGCGGTTCGACGACGTGTTGGAATTTTTGCTCCGCGCCAACACTTTGAAGCCAGACGAACTTGAGCCGGTCGTCGCGCTCGGCAACGTCAACTACGACACGGGGAATTATCTCGCGGCGGAGAAGTGGTATACGGCTGCTCTCGCCAAGACGCCGGACGACATCAACGTCCGCACCGATCTCGGCCTCACCTTCCTCCTGCGCACCCCTCCCGATAACGAACGCGCGCTGGCCGAATTTCGCCGCTCGCTCGAAATCGACCCGCGCCACGAACCGACCCTGCAAAACATGATCGTCGCGCTCACGCGCAAAGGCGACAAGGCCGAGGCGCGCGCCACGCTCGCCAAACTCGAAAGCCTCAATCCCAATAATCCCGCGCTCTCGCAACTGCGCACCGGCCTCGACGCAGACGGCGCGGCGAAACCTCCGTCGGGCGGAAAGAGTTAACGCGCGACGCGGCGCATGCGTCCGGCGCATTCGATGTCCAAACTGATCAACGTCGATCAGTCGCCTCACAAGAAAATATCGTTGTCAGTCCGTGCCAACTGTGTTACAAGGAAAGCCTTCTGCTCTAGTGCTCCAAAACTTTTAGCGGGCGACGCGTTTGCTAATGTCTAGAATGAGCTTCAGTGGATTTCTCAGCCGGTCGTGCGTCAGATTTATCAAGAGCCGACAGCGAAAGGACTAACGGGTTGCGACGCGCGGGTCTGTTTCGTCACATCATCATCGATCTCCGTTTCGTTACGCTGATTGTCATCGTGTCCATCACCGCGATGATCTGCGTCTACACGCGCGCCGCTTCAAAAGAACCCGGCGAGGAAACGGCGACGCAGACTCGCAGCGCGCGCCCGCCGCAACAATCACGTCGTCGCCGCCCGCCCGCCGCCCGCCAGCGCGTTGACTACTCGAACTTTTCGCACGCGACCAAAGGCCACTTTGAAAATTGCTCTTCCTGTCACCTGATCCCCTCGTTCGAGAAGCCGGACATCGCCGACTATCCCGACCACCCAGCCTGCATCAACTGTCACCGTCACCGCCAGCAGTTCTTCCGTGGTGCGCGTCCGGTTATCTGCTCGAACTGCCACACCGTCACCTCGCCGCGCAGCGAAGCGCGCTTCAAGTTTCCGAAAGATAACGAGGCGTCGCAGTTCTCGGACATTTTCCCGCACTCGAACCACGTGAAGACGACCATGCTCCTGCAATTCAAAAGATTGGAGGGAGGGGGCAATCTTCAAGCCACCTGCAACTACTGTCACAAGGAGATGACGGACAAACTGCCCGCCGACGCGCCGAAGGATACCGCCGTGCGTGCCACGTTCATGACCACCCCGACGAGTCACGTTACCTGTTTCGGTTGCCACTGGCAGAAGGGCGTGGAGAATCGTGAGCAACCGCCGCTCGCGATGGAGTGCAGCGGTTGCCACAAGAATCTCGCGAAGCCCGTGCTGCAAACGGCGGCTCTAACCACGGCCTTAGCCGCGTCGCCCGCGAAGGCGAGCGCGCCGAGGATAATTCCGGCGACGGCGCAGGGCACTTTAGTCGCGCACAAAACTCTGACGCCGGATAGAATCTCTCCAAAGTTCGTTCACGTTCTAAATCAGAAAGACCTGGAAGCCGACCCGCACCGCAGGAAGACGAACGACGACGGCAAGCGAGTCAATATCACCTGTCTGCAATGTCACACGGCGGCGCGGAAGGCCGGGACGCTTGAGGCGATGCGGCTGGAAGTGAACCGTGTGCAACTCATGCCTTCGTGTTCGACCTCCGCTTGCCACACCGCGCTCTCCGGTCTAGCCCAGTTGAAACTCTCCGTGTTCCGCGAGTTGAGGGAGCGCAGCAAGGACGCCAAGTTCGACTGCGCGCTTTGCCACACGCCGCCCGTGAGTCTGAACGCGGAAGTTCCGTGCAGCCATTACAATGCCGTCCGCGATTCCGCGAAGAAGGAGAACGAGGCGTTGGAGAAGGCGGGCAAGAAGGCGCGTAGCCTGACCGGCATCGAGGGTCTGATACCGCCGCGTTGCGCCGAAGCGCCGAAAAAGGAGGGCAGTTAAACTATCGTGCGCCGCGCTGACGAAGAACAACCCGCGAACGGGAACGGCAATCAGGCCGTCGCTCCTCTTGCCACGCCGCGCCGCCGGGCGAGTATGCGACGCGCGCTCACGCTCGCCATCTTGCTCGCTTGCGTCGCCGGTCTGTCAGCCCTCTCAGTCTTCAACCGCCGCGCCGCCGCGTCAAACTCGGCTGCGGCAGTCGAGCCGCAGCAACAGCAGATGAGTGGCCTTAACTTCTCCGTGTTCCCGCACAATAGCAAACGCCACAGGGAGTTGGACTGTTCCGCCTGTCACACGCGCGCGGTGAACAACTCGAAGATGCCGAACCTGCCCGGTCATAAAGCCTGCATCGGCTGCCACCTGCCGCAGTTCGTCACGAACAATATCCCGCTGTGCTCCATCTGCCACACGGACTTGAATTCGCGTGTCCCGCCCTACAAAGCCTTTCCCTCGATCCGCAGCTTCAACGCGAAGTTCGATCACGCGCAGCACAACACGGGCGCGGCGCGACCCTCGAACGGCTGCGTCGCGTGCCACACGCCCGTCGCGCGGCGCGGCGCGGCGATGACCATTCCCGCAAATTTCAACGCGCACGATCAATGCTACAAGTGCCACACGCCGAACGCGCAGAGCAACGGGCGCGACATCGCCTCGTGCGGCGTCTGCCACTCGCTGGCGGCGAACTACTTCCGCACTTCGACCAATGCACGCGCCTTCCGCGCCAGTTTCAGTCACGCCACGCACGGCGCGCGCCAACGTCTCGGGTGCGCCGACTGCCACAACCTCCGCGCCGGTCTACCGCAGTCGCGGCAAGTCACCGCGCCCTCCGTCGCGCAGCACTTCAACACGACTCGGGCGCAAAGCTGCATGACCTGCCACAACGGGCGACGCGCCTTTGGCGACGCCGATTTCAACGACTGCAAGCGTTGCCACAAAGCCCAAACTTTCCGCATGGGCGTCTGACGACACAGTTGGTTAAATTTTCGGAGAAGAAAATTGACAACCGCGCGCGGGCGGTTTTATAGTGTTCGCGCCCGTGAACTTCCGAATTCACGTTAATAGTTTGGTTCGAAGCTCTACCAAATTTTGCTCTTTATCTCTCCTGAGTCTCTGAAAAGGTTGCCGCTCGCGGCAGACCCCACTTTGAAGGACGACCAGTCATGAAACTACTTTTAGTTATCGCCGCCACCCTCAGTTTCGCCGCCATCAATTTGTCCGGCAACATCTCCACGCTCGCCGCCCTGAGCAGCAAGGTTCAACCGAAAGAAGTGACCCTCGGTAAAGACGCCAAAGCGACGGGGCAGGGCAGCAAGTCAGTCCACTTCACGCACGAAGCGCACGCCACGAAACCCTACAGCGCCGACGGCAAATCCATTATCGGTTGCGCCGAGTGCCACCACACGGATCAACCGAAGTCCGCGCTCAAGGGCGTGCTCAAAACTTCCGAGCGCGAAGAAGTGCTGACGACGGCCTCTCTGGAAAAGGCCGACGCCAAGCCCGTCAAGACCTGCCGCGAGTGCCACGCGCAGGCCGACGTTAAACCCACCGGCTGGCCGGCCAACCCTGAAGTCACCTACCCGGACGAGTCCGATCCGATCACGTTGACGAACGAGGAAGCCTATCATCGCAACTGCAACGTCTGTCACGATGCGGTCAAGGCGCGCGACGCCGCGACCAAAGCCCCCGTCACTTGTGTCCAATGCCACAACGGGAAATAAGTCGAGCAAGAGTGGTCTGGAACTGAACACAAGATGCGAAATCTGGTCTTAGCTCTCACCTGCGGAGCCGCACTGATAGCCCCCGGTTGCGGCTCTCAATCCAACACGAACAATACGAGCGGCGCGGCCAACAGCAATGGTTCGTCCGCATCGCGTCCGGCGCAGACGGCTGGCCTCCCGCCCGTCTCTTCCGCGCACGGCGGCAACTCGACCGGCGGCAGCAGCAGTAGCGCGCCCGTCGCCGGTAACGCGGGCAGTTCAACTAAACCGGGCGGCATCGACACCGCCGCGCTCGACGCAAAGATCGAGAAGGCTGATGCAAAAGCGAAGGCTGCGGGCGCGACTCAGGCCGACAAAAACGCCGCCGCCGCCGCCTATCTCGAACGAGGCAATCTCTACCGCGATGCCGGTCAGCCCTCGCTCTATAAATTCGCGCTCGGAGATTATCGCCACGCCCTGCGCTACCAGCCGGACAACGCCGAGGCGCGCGAGAAGATGAACGAGATCGTGAGCATCTATCAGTCGATGGGTCGTCCCGTTCCTGACAACGGCAACGAGCCGTAAGTCATTTCTTCCATCTCAAAAATCGAAGAGGCCGCAAGCATGCTGATGCTTGCGGCCTCTTCGATTGTGCGCAGGGAATTCGCCCGGCAGCGACGACGGCGTTCAGCCGATCTTGATCCCGATGGCTTCGAGGAACTTGGTCGGGCGGTCGCCGCCGATCATGGCGAAGATGTAATCGTTCTTGACGGTCGCTTTCACTTCCTGCGTGCGCGCGTTCATCAACACCACCTCGTCGTCGCGTATCTCTTTGATGGACGTGCCGAAGTAGACCTTGATCTTGCCCTCGTCAATGCAATCGTAGACCTGTAGCTTGTTGCCGAACTTGAGATCGTTTTTCAGGTCGCTGCGGATGACGAGCGTGACTTCGTTGATCTCTTCGTCGGGTCGGAAAGTGATCTTCGTGCCATCGCGGCGGGCGACGAGGTCAACCGCCGCCTCGATGGCCGAGTTGCCCGCGCCGACGATGATGATCTTCCGGCGGCGATACGCTTCCGGGTCGGTCAGTTTGTATTTAACTTTGTCTTCTTCCGTGCCATCGCGCGTGACTTTCATCTCCTCGCCCGGCAGACGGAGTTTCATCGGCGTGCCCCGGTTGCCGAGCGCGAGGATGACGCGGCGCGCGCGGTAAGTTTTCTTGTCCTTCGCCACGCCCTGCTCGGTCTGGACGACGAAGTAGTCGCCGTCTTCGGCCTTCTTCACCGACTTGCAACTCTCGTTTTCGTTGACCGAGACGCCGTTTTGATTCATCGTCGCCGTCCACGACGAGAGGATCACTTCGCGCTGTAAGCCCGCGCCGTCAACGGCAATGCCGCCGCGCGACTCCATCGTCTCGGGTTTGAAAAAGACGTACTTGTTGGCGGGATACGCGTCAATCGTCGCGAGCACTTTGTCCTGTTCGATGGTGACGTAACGCAACCCGGCCTGCTTGGCGAGGATGGCAGCTGAAAGACCCGCCGGACCTGCGCCGATGATCGCCACGTCGAGTTCGGCCTGCGGCTCGGCCTGCGCCGCGTGCAACTCACCTACGATGTGCTTGATACAGTCCGCGCCCTCGTTGGCGGCGTTCTTGATGAGCGGCGTGCCGGACACGTCGCCGATGATGTAGCAGCCGGGGACGTTCGTCATGAACGTCGCGTCGCGCGCGGGCACTTTGCGTGGCGGAATCTTTTTCGTCGTGTTGACGACGATGCACGCCTTCGGGTTGACCGGGCATTCGACCTGACACGAAGTGTCTTCCATGCACTGCGCGCTCGCAATCGACTTGGCGACGCCGCCAACGATGGCGAGCACGTCGTGCGGGCACGCATCCACGCAGGCATGACAGCCGATGCAGCGTTCGGTGACGATGACCGGGTGCGGGTAGGTCGCTCCGTCCGGGTCGTACCTGTCGAGCAACTCCGGCGTCAGTTGCGCGCTCGACGCCTCTTCGCCCTTCGGCTGGACGGGCGGCTCTTCGAGCAGCCGCCGCGCACGTCGCGCATCTTGCAGTGCGAGGCCGAGGCCGACCACGACCAGTAACAGGCTCAAGCCCGCCCAGCCGAACCACGGCAGCCCGCCGAAATAAGCCTTGCCCGCGAAATCATCACGCGTGTACAGGTTCGTCGCCAGCAGCAGCGCGGTCAGCGCGAGGATGATGAACAGTTGCGACTTTTTCATAGTCTCGGAAAAAAAATGATAGTTTGAATTGAAAACTATTTATCGCGCGCGGCCAGCAACGACGGATTCCAGTGCCGCTTGTCGAGCACGTGCTGGACGTGGCAGGAAGTGCAGTTGGCCTGATCGGCTGCCAGCAGCGCGCGTCCCGTCTGCGCGTCGGTCTTGCCGCTGTGACAGGAGGCGCAGGTCGTGCGCGGCGTCTCCCGGTCGAGCGCCGCGCCGAAGGACTTGTGACACGTCGAGCACGAGACTACGCCGCCCTCCGCCGCTTCCAGCCCGCCCGTCGCGCGCACGCGGTCGAGGTGCAGGGCGTGAAACTGTGCGCTGCGCCGCCCGTCCTCGTCCGCTGCCGCGACCGGCCAGTTCGCCACCAGTTGCCTGAGTTCTTCCGGCTTCTGCTGCCAAGTCTCTTCGTCCAAGCCCTCCCACTTCCACCTGCCGTTGACGACCGGATAGCCGAACGTCCCGCCGTGCGGCGTGAACACACGTCGCCCCTGATAGAGCTTGTTGTTGCTGTCGTTGTGGCAACCGGCGCACGTCTCGTTGAGTTGCACGCCTTTTTGGAAACTGGCGTTGAAGGGTGCGACGCCGGGGCGAAACTCCGCGCCGCGATGCTCGGAATGGCAACTGATGCAGCCGATGCCCGCCGCGCGGTGCGGCGCGGTGACGGTGGCGGTGAAGGCTTCCGTCTCGTGACACGAGGCGCAGTTCGTCTCCATGCTCGTGCGCATCGTATGGCAAGAGGTGCAAGAGTTGGCGTTCGGCTCGCGGGCGATGGCCGGTGACAGGTTGAAACTCGCGCGCGCGTGCGCGTTTGAGATCGGCGCGGGCGAGAAGGCGGACGTGTAGCTGAACGCCGCGACGATGGAGAGCAGGCCGACGACGACCACGCCCCACGTGAAGATCGAGAACGGCCACGGGCGTTCGAGGTCGCGCGTCGGTTTCCAGTTGAAACGCGCCTTGCCGAGTTTTGGCGCGAGCGGGCGCGGGCGCAACGGCGACGGGCGCGACACCTTGCCCGCCTCGCGTTTGCGCTTCTCCCAGAAGACATCGAGCGCGCCCTCGTCTTCGTCCGGGTGTCCCGCACCGGCTGCGGCTGATGCCGGAGAGTCTGCGCCGGCGTCGCCCGTCGGCGGTGCGTCCGACGACTGTTGTTGACCGGAAGTTAGAGCTTCGGCCTCGCCGACGCGAACGGTGGTCTGGTATCTGACTCTGACCGAGAGCGAGTTGCCTTTGAAGTCTATGAACAGAAAGAACGGGCCGATCTGCACAACGTCGCCGTCGGCCAGCGCGGCCTTTTCGTGGACGAGGTTGCCGTTAAGCGTCGTCGAGTTGGAGGGGCTGAGATGGAAGATGTAGAAACGCCCGCCGAGTTTCCTGATGCCTGCGTGGAGACGCGAGACGGTCGGGTGGTTCAAGTTGAGTTCGGTATCGGGCGCGCGTCCGATTGCCAAGCCCTCCGACATGATCGTGACCGGATCGAAGGAGCGATCTTCGCGCGTGATGATGAACGTGTTGGCCTCGTGCCGTGTGCTCACTGAAGTTGACTCCGCTGTGGCTCTTTTAGGTCGGCTCTTGAAATAAACTGCGAGATCGGGTCTTTAATGCACCCGGAAAAACACCACCTGAATAATGTGGACCAGCATCAGCACCAGCATCAGCGACGTGGCGACGACGTGCGGCGCGAGCCACAGTTTGAGCAGTTGGTGCAGGTAGATGAGCGAATCCACGCGGCGCAGCGTGACGGTTGATTCGATGGCGTCGTGCAGCAGTCGCCCCTCCGGCCTGTAGAGCGATGGGTCGTCAGTCCCGAAGATAAACGTGCGGCTCAACTCTTCCGGCGACTTCTTATAAGATTCGAGTTCCGCTTTGAAGTCTTCGCGCGCTTCCGAGTGGAGTGAAGTGAGGTCTTCGCGCCGCACGTACTGGCGCAACAGGTAGCCGAGCGAGAGATAACGCGGGCGCACCTTGCGCAGGATGATGTCGCGGACGCCCGCGTCCGATTGCGCGCCGATGTTGGCGAGCGACTCGCGTAGTTCCTCTCGACGTGCGCGCAAGTCCTCGATGAGCAGCGGTTCGCCTTCGATGCTCGTCATGATGCGCGGAACGAAGATGTAACAGGCGATGCCGAAGAGTCCTGAGAGGATGACCAGATCGAAAGAGATCATCAGGAGGGAAGTCAGCAGGCCGCCGGTGCTGCGCCCGCCGTGGAGCAGCAGGAGAATCCCCGCGACGATTCCGGCGTAGACGTGCGCGAGCATCCAGTAGCGCAGCGCGCCCGCACGTCGCCTGTAGATCTGTTTGCGACCGGGATAGGCCATGACGATGCCGATGCCGACGAGGCCGACGAGGCCGGTCAGCCAACGCACCGTGACCCACGTGCCGCCGATGCTGCCGTCGAGTCCGTAGCGAAAGATCGCCCAGACGGTGAGCGCGGCGAAGACGATGGTGGAGATGACGCCGCCCGCGTGCCAGAGACGGGCGGGGAGGTCGCGCTTGTGTATGTTGCGGCCAATGGCGTGCGTCTGATCCTGAAAGACGATGCCGATGCGGTTTTTGACTTCGGTGAAATACTCGCGCGGGTTGACGCGCACGAGCGCGCCCGTCGGGCAATTCTCCTGACACGAATAGGCGTGCGTCTTCTTGCCGGGCGGGTTCAGACCCGTGTTGTTGCAGAGGTTGCACTTGACGGCGAGTAGGTTCTCCGTCTCGGTGACGGCGGGCGGCGGTTCGGGCGGCGCGAGGCTGAACCACTTGCCGAGGCGCGTCTTCAACGTTGCTGGCGCGGGCGCGACAGGCTTACGCGGGATCATCGTGATCGCGTTGTAGGGACACTGCGTAGCGCAGTCGCCGCAGCCGATGCAGGTCTTCGGGTCAATATCGATCTGGCCGTTGCTGAACCTGCCGATTGCGCCCGTCGGGCAGCCGGTCAGGCATTCGGGGTCTTGGCAGTGGAGGCAGACCGAGGGCGAGAGCACATGCTGGGTTGATGTGCTGTTCAGTTTTTTCGGGCGTTCGATGTGGATGCCGCGCCGGAGCAGGCGCGACTGGCCGTGAACCTTGTGGCAGGCGAGCGAGCAGTTGCCGCAACGCACGCACAAGTCCATGTCCATCACGAGTAAATTCGTGCCGTCTACAACGCCGGTGGAGATCTCTTTCTCGGTCGCGCCGAGTTGGAGCGCGGCTGCGCCCTCGACCGTCTCCACCTTGTCGTCGGCTTTGGAAAATTCGCTGAACTTGCGCAACACGGCGTCGCCCAGTTTCGCGTTGGCGCGCAGGTGCGCGATAGAGATTTCCAATACTTCGGTGCGCGAGAGGATCGTCGCGGTGTACGACCAGTTTTTGTCTTCGCGGATGCCTTCGAGGCCGAGGCAATTACCCGCGCCGAGAAAATCCAGACCCGCCTGCCCGTCGAGAGCGGCGGCGAGGTCGGCCATCGCGGGATTAAACTCCGTCCCGCTCACGCAGCGCACCCAGCCGTTTTTGATGAAGACGATGTTTTCGATCTCTTCGCCTTCGCGGTGCAGGACGTGGTTTTTGCCGTAGACCATGAAACGCGCGGCGTCGCCGAGTTGTTTGATGAGGTCGGGGTCGAAGGCATCGCCCGTCGCCTGTCTCACGTCGACGAGCGTGCGGTCTAAGCCGTGTTTGCGGTAGGTGACATCGAGGTTCTGCCCGAAGGCGGGGAGCTTGCGCAGGAGGCGCAGGGCGGGGCGCGTGACTTCGAGCACGGTGGCGGGTCGTTCACCCGTAGAAGCCTTGACCGTGGCGTTGCGTGGCACGCCCGCGAGGATCGCCATCTCGCCGAAACTGACCCCGGCGGGAATCTCGCCCACCTTCTTCGACGTGCCGCTCTCAGGGTCGTTGACGTAAGCGTCGCACTTGCCAGCGACCGTGATGTAAAAGGTGTTGCTGCCCCAATCGCCCTGCTTGATGATCTCCTCGCCCGGTTGGAACTCGAAAAGGCGCACGTAGGGGCCGACTTTCTTGCCGTTGTAGTTGCGCCCGTAGGCGATCACTTCAAGGTCGAGTTCGTATTTGAAGTGGTCGTGCTCCTTATCCCATTCGACGAGTTCCGAGATAATGTCAACCTGGCTGATAGCATCGAGGATGGTTTTATGCTTAGTAATTTCCTTGGGCATAGAGAAAGGATGATTCCAGTTTTTTAAGGTAGAGCGATTTGAACGGAAGCGACCGACGCAAAAGCAGAAGCCCTCAAATGCTGCGAAAGGCTTTAATTCTGAACGGCGGGGATTATAGCAGAGTCCGCCGAGAGTGGTTAGACTTTAATAAAACGGCGGAACGAAGCGAAACTTCGGGGTCTGTCAGACGAAAAATCCATCCCGTTTTTTGGAACTTCGCGGGCGGCGCGGCGTGTACACGGTCGGGCGAGTCGTGGCTGGAAGTGTATAATAAGGCCGTCGAACGCCGACGCGCGCGAAGCCTTGCAAGGGCGCGCGACGGAACGACGAAAATTCTTTCAGACGCCCGCCCACGACGGCGAGCCTGCCTGTCCGACATGAGTGCGATTAGCTCCGTAGACGAACTGATTCTCCCCGCGCGGGCGTCCGTGGCCCGGCAAACTGCCGTGGCCGAACCGCTCTCCGATCACAGTCTGCTGGAAGCCGCGCGCACGGGCGACGAAGCGGCCTTCGCCGAACTCGTCAGGCGTTATCGCAACCAGATTACGAACTATATCTACCGCCTGACGAACGACTACGAGGGGGCAGTCGATCTGGCGCAAGAGACTTTCATGCGCGTCTACCGCGCGGCGGATCGCTATCAGGCGACCTACGCCTTCTCGACCTACATCTATCGCATCGCGACCAATCTCGCGATCAGCGAGTTGCGCCAGCGCAAACGACGACGCCTCGTGTCGCTGACGGGCTTCTTCCAGACACAGGATCAGGCGGGCGAGCCGGTTGAGTTAGACCCGGCGGACAAGCGGCCTCTACAGGATGCGACGCTCGTTGACGACGAACGCCGGGCGGCGGTCACGCGCGCGATTGCGAGCCTGCCGGAGAAGTATCGCGCGCCGCTCGTCCTGCGCGACATCGAAGAGCGCAGCTACGAGGAGATCGGGCGGATTCTTGAGATGAGCGAGGGCACGGTCAAGTCGCGCATCAGCCGCGCGCGAACATTTTTACGGGATAAATTGCAGGGTTATTTATAGCCGAGTGGTGGTGTGAAAACATGAATTGTCAGAAGTGCAAAATTGAGATTGAAGACAGAGACATGCGCCGCGAATCTTTGAGCGACGCGGCGGAAGCGCACATGTCAGCGTGCGCGAATTGCCGCGTCTTCGGCGAGGAGCGTCTCGCGTTGCGGCGTCTGGTCGGTGGGTTGGAGAAAGTCTCCGCCCCCGCCGATTTCGATTTCCGCATGCGGGCGCGAATGGCCGCCGAGCGTAGCGTCGCCGCGCCGCGTGCTGCGTGGTTCAACTTCTCGCCCGCCGCGCTCTCGTGGCCTCTGGCCGGATGCCTCGCGCTCGTCGTCTCCGCCTCGCTCTACTTTCAACCACAGCGACCGGACACGACCCCGACCGTACCGGCGGAACAGGCGCGCGCGGCGACGCCCTCGCCGCAAACTTCGCAGACTTCGCAAACTTCCGTCGCCGCCGTAACGCCGCAAAGCGATCAGGCGGCGAGCCACGAAACACAACCGGGCGTTGAAGCCGTTTCATCAAATGTTTCGCTCGCACAGCGTCGGCGCGCTGCGTCGCCGCGCCTCGTTGTGCGCACGGGCGTCGAGAGGGAATCGGTTCAAGTCGAAGAGTCAACTTCTACGAGCCTGATAGGTGCGACGCCGCGCTTTGCGTCGAACGGCGCGACGCGGACTGAGAGCGCGTTGATTCCCGTGCAACTCGACGCGCCGGAAGGCCAGTTGAAAGTCCTGCTCCGCGACACGAGGGGCGGCGCGCGCACGATCTCGGTCGACTCCGTCTCCTTCGGCTCGCGCGACGTGATGGGACGCCCCGGCGCGACGTTTAGCAAGGCGTCGCTTTCCTCGAATCAAGGTGTGTGGTAGTGCTGTTGAATTGCTCTAATAAAAAAGTTTGTGAATGGCGCGGCGTGGCTCGCGGCGGTCGAGGCCGCGCGCGTCGGCTCTCCTTAGTCGCCGCCTGCGCGATGCTGGCGTGCGGTGCGTTTGACGCGTTAGCGCAGACGGCGCGGTCGCCGCGTCGGCAACCTATGCCCGTCGCCGTGTCAACTCCCGCGAGCAAAGGCGCGACGCCGCTTAAAACGCAGGAAGCCGTGCCGCAGGTGGTCGCCGTCGTTCACCGTCTGAGCGGCTGGAAACTGCGCACGCTGCTGACGCCGCCCGATGCACCCGTCGCTTCCAGTTTCGACGAGAGTTTCGTCCGCACCAATATCGTCGCCGGTTACATAATGCCCGACGGGCGCACGGTCGTCGCGCGTCTGCCGCAGGCCGAAGCCGAGATGCTGAATCTCGCATCCGCCTTTCGCTATTCAAAGTCGCCTGCGGCGATCAACGGCGACGCCGAGTTGTTGCTCGTGCGACCCGACGGCGAACAGTTCAACGCGCATTTCATCGGACTCGACGCCAGCACCGGCCTCTCGCTCCTCGAATCGGACAAACCTTTGCTCGCACAGGCGTCGGAAGTTGAAAACGTTCAACCGTTCGTCGGCCAGCGCGTGCGCGTGATCGCGCCTGTCCGTGCGGCACTCGCGCGCGGGACGGCTGCGCCCGTCATTTCGCCCGCCACTTCGCCCCGGCCTGACTTCGCGCCCGTCGGCGACGAAGGCGTGCTCTACATGAACATGAGCGAGGAGGCGGGGCAGTTGCGCGAGGTGAAGCGTTCGCCGTCGGGCAAGGCGATGGAGGTGACGGTGGAAGTCGAGCGCGTCTCTCCCGAATGGGCGGGCGGCGTCGCGTTGAGCGAGACGGGCACGCTCGTCGGCATCATCGAAGAAAGCAACGCACGCGCGACGCGCCTGATGTCCGCCGAGATCGTGCGCGGGGCGGTGCGACGCGTGCGTGAACGACGCGCCAGCGTGCCGCAGCCGTGGCTCGGCGCGCGGGGCGACGCGCTCGCCTTCGCGCCGCTCGAACAGTTGCTCGCGGGCGGGTGGACGCGCGAACAGGCGCGCTCGCTTTTGACCCGACAGCGCGGCGTGTTGTTGACCTCCGTTGCGCCGGGAACGCCCGCGGCGCACGCCGGTCTGCGCCCCGGCGACGTGGTATCGCGCATCGGCCAGCACGACGTGCGCAGCATCGAAGATATGTCTTTGATGATCAGGGAACTCGGCGGCAACGCGCTCGCCAACTTCACCGTGCTGCGTGCCGAGAGCGCGCCGCTCAATCTCCCGGTTCGTCTGAGCGAATCGCCGAGTCCGGGATTGGACACGGCGCGCGCCGAACTTCGCGCCGCACAGTCCGAACTCCGCGCGAAGCAGTTTGCCCTCAAAGCCACGCGGGAAAATGTCAGCCTCTACGAGACGGCTCTGCTTCGGGTCGAAGCAGAGATCAAGCGTCTCCCGTCCCCGGCGACCGATGCTGCGCGGGCGGAGCGTTTGCAGGAAGAACTTCGGAACGCGCAGTTGCAAGTGCGGCTGGCGCGGGAGCAGGCGCAAAAATTTTCCGACGACTGCGAACTCATGCGCGTGCGCCTGACCGAGGCCGAAACGCGTTACCGCGCCGCGAGCGAGGCTTACGGCGGGTTGGCCGTCAAGCCTCTCCTCGCTTTCGGGCTGGAAGCCGTGCGCATTTCGCCCACAGGCACGAAAATTTCGGGGGCGCGCCAGAACGGCTTGCTCGTCATGTCGGTGCAGACGGGCAGCGCGGCGGCGGGAAGTAAAATTCAGGCCGGCGACATCATCGAGTCAATCAACGGCCAACTCTTCTCCGACGCCAACTGGAACTTCAACCTCCCCGCCGACTTCGACGCCGAACTCTCGCTCGGCGTCCTGCGCGCGGGCGAAAAACTCTCATTCAGCCTGCCGCGCAACAACAATCTCCCGTAAATTAAAAGGGAAAGGATAAGGGGAAAGTAGCAGGGAAGCGTGTTCGCGTCTCCCGTCTTTCTTTCTCCTTTCATCTTTCCCCTTACCCTTTCCCTTTGCTTTTTACCTTTGCCTTCCCGTTTGTGCTACTCTAGCCCCACACTCGTTCGTGGTCTAAAAATCGCTTTTGCAAGTCTTCGCACGGAGGCGGCATGCTACAGGAAGCTGTTGAGCACTATCACCAGTTGCTGGCGGATAATGATCTGGCCGAGGCATCGCGCAAGATGCTCGACGAAGGGTTGGAGCGCGCCAAACTGATCTTCGGAGGTCGTCGCCTATCGCCCTACCTGCGCCCGCACTTCGTCACCGAAACCGACTTTGCGCGCATCCAGACCGTCTGCGAAATCGTCTGGAGCGCGATCCAGAAGGTGAAGGACGCGGCGGTCGGCAACGACGAGTTGCTGGACGAACTCGGCATCACCGAGCTAGAACGCGACCTCGTCGCCATCGACCCTGGCTACACCGCCGTGTCGCCGACCGCGCGCCTCGATTCGTTTCTGACCGAAGACGCCTACAGTTTTGTCGAACTCAACGGCGAAAGCCCCGCCGGTATCGCTTACGTTGACGCCGCCTATACGATCTTCTCCGAGTTGCCCGTGATGAAACGCTTCAGCGAGCGTTACAACGTTCGCCCGCTCTACGGTCGCCACCTCATGCTCGAAGTGTTGCTGCGCGCTTACGCGGAATATCTGGGGCGCGAACCGGAGCGCAAACCGCTGATCGCCATCGTTGATTTGAAAGACCTGCCGACGCAGAAAGAGTTTGAACTGTTTCAGGAATACTTCGAGAGCGAAGGCTACCGTGCCATCGTCTGCGCGCCACAGGAGTTGGAGTTCAGCGGCGGGCGTCTGCGTTGCGGCGCGGACGAGATCGACATCGTTTACAAGCGTCTGCTCGTCAACGAGTACATCCCGATCATGGCGGAGTTTCCCGCTCTGCTCGACGCCTACAGGGCGGGCGCGATCTGCATGGTCAACAGTTTCCGCTCCAAGTTGATCCACAAAAAAGCCCTGTTCGCCGTGCTCACCAACGAACGCTACGCGCACCTCTTCAACGAGGAAGAACGCGCCGCGATTCGCGCGCACGTCCCGTGGACGCGCAAAGTGCGCGCCGAACAAACGGATCACTACGGCAAACAAATCGACCTGCTCGAATTCGCCGCCAACTCGCGCGACCGCCTCGTCTTGAAACCCAACGACGACTACGGCGGGCACGGCATCTACATCGGCTGGAACACGGACGAGATCGCGTGGGATGAAGCCCTGCGCCACGCGCTCGCCAACGGCGACTACCTGTTGCAGGAACGCGTGAGCACGGCGCGCGAAAAGTTTCCCGCCCTGCAACCCGACGGCACGTTCGAGTTTGCAGAGCAACTCGTCGATCTCGACCCGCTCCTGTTCTTTGGCAAAGTCGGCTCGGCCTTCACGCGCCTGTCGTTCACCGAACTCGCCAACGTCTCTTCGGGCGGCGGCATGGTTCCGACCTTCATCATCGGCGAGAAGGCTTGAGATCGTCTCTGACAAACGGCGGCTGCCGCGCCGCCGAAAAACGTGCGACACGCACACGCTGCTTCAAGTAAGATAAACGGCGTTCGTCAACTGAACTCGTCCGGCACGGGGAGTGTGAGTATGAGCGAAGAGATTAGCGCAGAAGATGAGTCGAATTTGCTCGCGGATGAGCGTCGCCAGCACGACCGTTCGCGCCTGATCGTTGATGTGTATTTCGACGGTGCGGACGGCACTGCCGTCGCCAGCACCAAAGACATCAGCCCCGGCGGCCTCTACATGAACACGCAGACGGAACTGCCCGAAGGCGGCCTGCTCACGTTGCGCCTGCCGTTCGCCGAAGGCGACGTGATCGTCAACGCCGAAGTCGTCTACAGCAACCCCGGCCTCGGCGTAGGCGTGCGCTTTCAGGGTCTGTCGGACAAAGATCGCTCGATCATGAATCGCGCGCTCCGTGGAACTTGATGAGCGACGCCCGCGACGCGAAGTTGCGCTGGGACGATGTGCCGGAAACGTTGCGCGACGATCTGGCTCGTAAACTCGAAGGCTTGTACGGCCACGCGGACGGGCGCGACGCCTTCGACTCGCTCGCCGGAGACAAGCAACAGGCGTTGTTGCTCTTCGCCGTTCGCTTGAGCGATTTGAATTTGTGGCGCGAGATCGAGAGCGTCGAGAACGTCTACGGCATCGGCGGCGTCGGCATGAGTTTCCGCGCGCGACGCGGCCTCGCTGCCGCGCTCAAAGCGCACGGCCAATTTACGTCGCGCTTCGCCTCGCACGGCGACTGTGCGGAAGGTTTTTTCGAACTGGGACGCTCACGCGCCGCGCTCCATTTCCTGCGCATGAAAGGCGACGCGTCGCTCTGGTCGATTCATTTCGACCTGCACGCCCCGGCGGCGACTCCGCTCAGCGCGTTGCGCCATTTTTGGAGCGAGAAGGTGCGCGGCGAGATGCCGGATTGGGATGCGATCAAGTCCGCGCTCGTGTGAACTGATTGCGAAGTCCGCGCTCGCGTAATTGATTGTGAGGAATTCGTGCTCGTCGCTCCAGGTGTTTCCGGTCGAGGGACGCGTTTGAAGTTTTCATTTTTCTTCCCCCTTAGCTCAAACCATGTCAGGTCTTGTAAGGAGAGCGAAAACTTATGTTCGAGCAGTATACGCTTGGCATCGAAGAAGAATTTCAGATCGTCGATCCGAAGACGCGCGAGTTGCGTTCGCACGTCTCGGAGATGCTTGAAGAAGGGAAGATGCTCCTCGGCGAGAAGATCAAGCCGGAGATGATCCAGTCGATGATCGAGGTCGGCACGGGCATCTGTCACAACATACAGGAGGCGCGCACGGACATCACGAATCTCCGCTCAATCGTCTCTTCGCTCGCGCGCAAACAGGGTCTTGAAGTGGTCGCCGCCTCCACGCACCCGATCTCGCAGTGGAACGAGCAGAAGATTTACGACGACCCGCACTACACGTTGCTGATCGAGGAACTCCAGATGGTCGCGCGCTCGCTTCTCATCTTCGGCCTGCACGTCCACGTCGGCATCAAAGACCGCGAGCGGCAGATTCACATCATGAACGCGGCGCGCTATTTTCTGCCGCACGTTCTGGCGCTGACCACTTCGTCGCCCTTCTGGCTCGGCATCAACACCGGGCTGAAGTCTTATCGCTCCGAAGTCTTCAAGAAGTTTCCGCGCACGGACATCCCGGACCACTTCGACTCGTACGCCTCGTTCCAACGTTACGTCAAACTGCTGCTCGACACGAACTGCATCACCAACCCGAGGAAAATCTGGTGGGACGTGCGCCCGCACCCCATCTTCGAGACGCTCGAATTTCGCGTCTGCGACATCCCGACGCGCGTTGACGACACCATCGCCATCGCCGCGCTCTTTCAGGCAATCGTCGCCCGGCTGGATAAATTGATCGAGAAAAATCTCGGCTTCCGCCTGTACCGGCGCGCGTTGATTCAGGAGAACAAGTGGCGCGCGGTGCGCTGGGGCTTGCAGGGTAAAATGATCGACTTCGGCAAGCAGAAGGAAGTGCCCGTCCGCGACCTTATCCTCGAACTGCTCGAATTCGTCGACGACGTGCTCGACGATCTCGGCTCGCGCAAGGAGGTCGAACACATCCACACGATCCTCGAACGCGGCACGTCAGCCGACGAGCAGTTGCAGGTTTTCGCCGAGACGAACGATCTGAAAGCCGTGGTTGATCGCCTGATTCAACGCACGATGGAGAACGTGCCTATCATCTGACGCGGGCTGGTCCTGAGCTTCAACTCCCGAAAGAGAAAGCCTCCGACCGATGGTGTCGGAGGCTTTCTCTTTTTCATGTTTGAGTCGTGAATTTACGCCGCGTGTCTGAGCGATTCGCGCAGGAAGTTCTCGAAGATGATGCGACCGTCGCGCGATTCGTTCGGGTGTTCCCAACGCGTCGCGCGCGTCTTGTCCCAGTCCTCGAAAGATTTTTCGAGGTGGAACTGGACGGTGTAGATAAGTTGTTCGTCCGTGCGCTTCACCATCATCTGATTGCGGCAGAAGTAGGCGGTGGCGAGGAGTTTGAAACCTTCGGGTACGTGGTCGAGTTGCAGCCCGTGATTCTGCCAGACGCGCAGGATGCAGGCTTCGATGGTGTAGTCCTGCCAGATGCCGGAATCGCGATCGCTGACGCCCTCGAAGATCGGGTCGGTCGGTTCGGTGATGCGGATGAAACGATACTGGTACTCGAACGGGCGGCCTTCGCGTCGCTCATGCTGCTCCATGTTGTCGAGCGTCACGACGCGCGCGCCGAATCCTAAGCCGACGAGTTGATGGCCGCCGCAGATGCCGAGCACGGGAATCCTGGTGTTGCGGATAAAGCGTCCGAAGTTTTCGAAGATGCTCGGATGGTAGTAATCGAAATCGCGGAGCGTGCCGCTCAAGACAATCGCCTGCGGCTGAAACTCTTCCGCCGCCGCCGCGATCTCCGAGACGTGTGCCACGCGCGTTTCGGGACGACGGACGAGGCGCGAGATGTTGTTGCGGATGTTGCCAACGGCCAGACCGGCGATCTGGCGTTCGCGCTGGAGGTGCGACGAGGCGCGACGCCCCCACTCCCGCACGGCCACCTCCGACAAGTCGCGCTCGTCGCGCAGCAGGTCGTCGATAATGAGCACCCGAATCTCTTCGATGCGCTTTTCAATCGGCTCGAAGCGGCAAAAGGTGCGTTGATTGAAAGGGAACGGAAGCGGTTCCTCTTGGTCAATGGGCGTGATCGTGTCTTTAACTTCTTGCATCATCAAAAAATAATTTAACAGTTCGGCATTAGATGTTCAAACGCCGCGCTGCCGTTGTTTAGTATTCTGGTTGAATTGTGGAATAAGTGTGCCGGCTCCGGCCTCCGCGATCTCGCGTCGCGCGTCGGCGATCAGAGCGTTGCGCAGGCGGGTGCGGTAAGCCTTGTTTCGCGTACTCGCCAGATGTTCGACGAGCAGCAACATGCGTTGCCAGCCGGATTCGAGTTCGTCGGCGAGCAGGGAAATCCGCGAGATGTCATAGGGGACGGCCACCTCTGTGCAACCGGCGCGGGCGAAAATTGACAGGTAGCGAGCCGTCGCCAGATCGGGGCAACTGATGCGGCGGCGTCCGATCTTCAGCTCGACGCCGAGCAGCGTGTGCTGCACGTTGACTTGTTCGGGTTTCACGGTGGCGGCGGCCTGTAACTGGTGCGCTCGCGTGCGCAGGGGCAAGATTCGCTCGCGGTAGTAGCGCGGCAACCATGCCTCGCCGAGCGTCTCTGTGATCTGTTCGGCCAGTGATTCGAGAGAACCGGGCGAGCGTTGATGTGCGGGCGTCGCGGCCTCCGGCGATTCGGCAGCGATTTCCCGCTCAACAATCTTCGTCGCAGACGACATAAAAAGTGACAGGTGACGAGTGACAGGTGACGAGTCGGAAAAGCTGTAAATCGTCAAAAGCCGTAAATCGTGAATCGTCAATCGTAAATAGATGAAGACTGTTTTCTGCTATTCACGATTTACGATTCACGATTGACGACCTTTCCTTGTCACTCGTCACCCGTCACTTTAACTGACTGACCACGGGTTGCGCTGAACGGAAGGCGTCGAGCACCTGACCCGGAAAAATCCCCAGATAAAAAACTCCAAGCACCGTGATGATGATCGCCAGCGCGACGCTGATGGGCACGGCAGGCGCGCTCCACGCGGTCGAGCGTTCGCGGAAGAACATCACGACGACGAGACGCAGGTAATAGTATACCGAAATCGCCGTGTTGAGCACCCCGATGACGACGAGGCCGACGAAGCCCTGATCGAGCGCGGCGCGGAAGACCATCACCTTGCCCATGAACCCGGCGGTGAGCGGGATGCCGAGCAGGCTCAGGAGAAAGAGGGTGAGCGCGAAGGAGAGCGCGGGGGCAGTGAAGCCGATGCCGTTGTAGTCCTCGATCTCGGTGCGACGGTCGCCGCTGCGCGCGATGAGGGTGACGACGGCGAACGCGCCGAGGTTCATCATGGCGTAGGCCAGCAGGTAGAAAGCGACGGCGGCGATAGCGTCGGATTGCAGCGTCTCGTCGCGCGCCTGCCCCGCCGCAACGAAGCCGACGAGCGCGTAGCCCGCGTGCGCGATGGACGAATAGGCGAGCATGCGCTTGACGTTGTTTTGCACGAGCGCGGCGAGGTTGCCGACGGTCATCGTCAGGATGGCGAGCAGCCAGATGGCGTTGAGCCACGCGGAGTGTAGTTGCGCGGCGTTCGTCGTGGCGGCGATGAAGGGGAAGCCAAAGAGAAAGACGCGCATGAAGGCGGCGAAACCGGAAGCCTTCGGTCCGGCGGCCATGAAGGCCGTGACGGGCGTGGGCGCGCCCTCGTACACGTCGGGCGTCCAGACGTGAAACGGGGCAGTCGCGATCTTGAAGCCGAAACCGACGAGCATCAACGCCGCGCCCGCGTAGAGCAGCGCGGGATAAGCCAGAGCATTTTCCGCGCCGACTCTGAGCGCGAGTTCTTTGATGTTGGTCGTGCCCGCGCCGCCGTTCAGAAGCGACGTGCCGCCGTAGACGAGCGCGATGCCGTAGAGCAGGAACGCCGACGAGAACGAGCCGAGGATGAAATACTTCATCGAGGATTCGTTCGAGCGCACATCGGTGCGGCGGAAACCGGCCATCACGTAGGTGGCGATGGAGAGCAGTTCGAGGCCGAGGAAGATGATCACGAGGTCGCCGCCCGAAGCCATAAACATCATGCCGACGGTGGCGAACAGCAGTAGTGCATGAAACTCGCCTGCGGGCAGGTGTTCCCATTCCACCCAGATCATCGAAACGAGCACCGTGAGCGCCGAGACGATGAGAAAGACGAGCGTGAACGAGAGCCGCATCCGGTCGAGCACGATCATGCCGTTGAAGGCTTCGCGCGCGGTGTTTTGGTCGTCCCACATGAGGACGCAGACGGCTGCTGCGGCGGTGAGTCCGAGCAGCGAGAGCAGCCCCGTCACCCAACGCTGGTTCGAGCGGCGTGTGAAGGCGTCGACGAGCATGACGAGCACGCCCGCGACGGCGACGATCAACTCCGGCATGATGAGCCAGAAGTTGATGTCAGGCGACACGGCCTGAGCGGTTTGAAAGGCGAGACACAAGTTCATCTTTTTAACTCAGCGCAAACGCCGTCGAAATTTAAGCGGCGACCGGCGGACGGCAACAATGATTTACGGCAGCGGGGGCTTGCCGGACGCGTTCTCCGGTGCGCTTAGGAGCGTGTCGAGACGCGCGCGAATAACTTTTTTGTAATCCTCGGCCTGCGGTGTCATCCCCGTGTGTTTCGGGGCGACGAATTTTCCTTCGCGGTCGAAGAAGACGACGAGAGGAAGGCGGACGCGCTCGCTGAACTGCGCGTAGGCAAGCTTTTCCGGGTCGCGCAAAACCGGGATCGTCATGTTCAGAGACTTCGCATAGTCGCGCAGCAGTTCGTTGGAAGTCTGCTCGTCCGACTCGATGCTCACCCAGAGAAACCTGACGCCCCGCCCCGCATACTCCTTCTTCAACGCCTCCAGAGCTTCCAGTTCCCACTCGCAGGGCTTGCACCACGTTGCGCCGAACGAGACGAGCACCACCTCGCCGCGCATCGCCGACACGTCGTAAGTTTTTCCGTCAACGCCCTTCAGCTTGATGCTGACCTGATCCTTCGTCTCCGCACGCGACTCCGCGAGCAGCGGCAGCGCACCGCAGAGCAAGACGAGCAACGCGGCGAGATAGAACTTTTTGTGTGATTTCAACATACCGATCATTTCAAATACTCAAATGTGCAAATTTGAAATTTCAATTTTGAGATTTCAAATCCGGGATACCGGAATTTCAAAATCGAACTCGCTACTTCTCAGCGATCACGCCGCCGCTCTCGGTCGCCACGACGCGCGAGCGGACGAGTTCGACCGCGGCGCGCGAGCGGTTCAGGAACGGACGCGGGTAGACGCCCATGTAGATCATCAGCGCGAGCAGCGGGAGGAGCAGTCCGAGTTCGCGCCAGTTGAGGTCGGTCAGTCGCGCGTTCTTGTCGTTCGTCACGCGCCCGAAGAGCACGCGCTGCAACATCCAGAGCATGTAGACGGCTGCCCAGATAACGCCCGTTGCCGCGAGCATCGTCGCCACGCGCGCCCACGTCGTAGAGAGCGCGGGCGATGTCCACATGCCGAGCATGATCAAAAATTCGCCGATGAAGCCGTTCAGGATCGGCAGGCCGACGGACGAGAGAGAGGCGAAGACGAACAGCGTCGCAAACCACGGCATCGGTTTCGCCAAGCCCCCAAACTCCGAGATCATGCGCGTGTGGCGTCGTTCGTAGATCATGCCGACGAGCAGGAAGAGCGCGCCCGTCGAAACGCCGTGATTCAACATCTGGTAGAGCGAACCCTGCATCCCCTGTTCGGTGAACGAGAACAGGCCGAGCACGACGAACCCCATGTGGCTGACCGACGAATAGGCGACGAGCCGTTTCACGTCCGGCTGCACCATCGCCACGAGCGCGCCGTAAATGATGCCGATGACGGCGAGCACGATGAGCACGGGCGCGAAGTCGCGCGAGGCGTCGGGAAAGAGCGCGAGGTTGAAGCGCATCAGGCCGTAAGTCCCCATCTTCAAAAGCACGCCCGCGAGGATGACCGAACCGGCGGTCGGTGCTTCGGTGTGCGCGTCCGGCAGCCAAGTGTGGAAAGGGAAGAGCGGCACTTTGATCGCGAAGGCGATGGCGAAGGCGAGGAAGAGCCAGAACTGCGCGTCCGCGCCGAGCACCATCTGGCTGCTGCGCAGCGACGCCAGCAGCGTCGTGTAGTCGAACGTCCCGAAGCCCGCCTGATTTTTGTGTATGTAGTAGAGCGCGATGATGCCGACGAGCATCAACAAACTGCCGACCGCCGTGAAGATGAAAAACTTCGCCGCCGCGTAGATGCGCCGCTCGCCGCCCCACACGCCGATGAGGAAAAACATCGGCACGAGCGACGCCTCGAAGAAGAGATAAAAGACCAGCAAGTCGAGCGAGACGAAGACGCCGAGCATCGCGCTCTCCAAAAGCAGGATGAACGCGTAGAACGCGAGCGGGCGTTTCTCCACCGCGTGCCAACTCGAAACAATCGAGATGGGCACGAGCAGCGTCGTCAGAAGCACGAGCCACAGGCTGATGCCGTCCACGCCGACGTGATAACGCGCGCCGATAGCGCCGATCCACGGCAAGTTCTGCTCGAAGCGAAACGCCGCCGAGTCGGCGTAGCCTCCGCCCGTCAAAAGCAGCAGCGACAGCGCGAAGGTCGCGGTCGAGAAGATGAGCGCGATCCATCTGGAAGCCGTCTCGCTCCGGCGCGCGGCCATGCCGTAGGCGACGGCGACGAGCGCGCCCGCGACGGGCAACAGTATCAGGACGGTTATGAGCGAACGCTGGAGCATAAATTTTTTACAGTTGCGGCAGCAGGCGACTGAAGTTGAAGACGAAATAACCGATCACGAGCAGCGCGCCGAGCAGGATAATGGCCGCGTAGCCGCGCACGAATCCGGCCTGTAGCCTGCGCGTGATGTCGCCGACGCCGCTCGTGGCGCGCGCCAACCCGTTGACCAACCCGTCAACGACTTTCACGTCGAAAATCTTCCACAGCCCCTCGCGCGAGCCGACTTTAATCGGGTTGATGATGGCCGCGTCGTAGGCTTCGTCAACGTAATACTTGTTCTCCAACAGGCGCGGCATCACGCGCAGCGGGTTCTTCCTGAACACCGCCCAGCCGATGCCGATGCCCGCGAGCGCGATGGCGACGGAGATGCCGGTGAAAATTCTCTCGGCGCGCACCTCCGCCGGGTCGTGCGCGTGCTCGGTGGCGGGTGCGCCGACGTGCGCGCCCTCGTTTCCAGGCGACGGAGTTTGCGCGTGAGACTCGGCGGGCGCGGAAGGTGTCGCGCCGTGCGCCGTCTCGCCGTGCGACGCGTCGCCCGTGCCGATCTCCGCGTGGCCGTCCCCGCGTTGGGGCGCGCTTTCCAAGACCGGCTCAAGCGCGTGCTCGAAATAGTTGTTTACCGCGCCGCCGCTCAAGGCGTAAGGCACGCCGACGAGTCCGCCGAACGTTGAGAGGATCGCCAGCACGACGAGCGGGACGGTCATCGTCCACGGCGATTCGTGCGGCGTGAAAGGGCCGTGATGGTGTGCGTGTTCGTCATCGTCGTCGGCGGTTACGGATGCGTGCGCGGTCGCGTGTGCGTCGTCAACGTGCGCGCCGGGTTCGTGGTGCGGGCGATCTCCGGTGGAGAATTGTTTGGCGTCGTGCGCCTTGTCGCCCTCGTCATAGGCGTGCGCGTGCGCCTCGTCGGCCTGCCCCCCGGCGTGTGCCTCGCGGAAACGCTCACCGCCCCAGAAGGTCATCACCATCAGGCGCGTCATGTAGATCGCTGTGAGCAACGCCGTCAGCGCGCCGACGATCCAGAGGGCTTTTCCAGCCCACGCCGGGATCGCGGTCGCGCCCGTGCTCCATGTTTTCCAGAGGATTTCGTCTTTCGAGAAGAAGCCCGCGAAGATGGGGATGCCGCTGATGGCGAGCCAGCCCGTAAGCATCGTCGCAAACGTGATAGGCAGATACTTCTTAAGCCCGCCCATGCGCCGCATATCCTGTTCGTGGTGCATGCCGTGGATGACCGAACCCGAACCGAGGAACAGGAGAGCCTTGAAGAAGGCGTGCGTCATGACGTGAAAGATGGCCGCGCCGAATGCGCCGACGCCGCACGCGAGCATCATGTAGCCGAGTTGGGAGACGGTCGAGTAAGCGAGAACTTTCTTGATGTCGTTCTGCGCGATGCCGATGGTCGCGGCGAACAGGGCGGTAGCCGCGCCGACGATGGCGACGATGAACATCGCGGTCGGCGCGTGAGTGTAGATAGCCCCGCAGCGCACGATCATGTAGACGCCCGCCGTGACCATCGTCGCCGCGTGGATGAGCGCGGAGACAGGCGTCGGCCCCGCCATCGCGTCCGGCAACCAGACGAAGAGTGGGATCTGCGCGCTCTTGCCCGTCGCGCCGATGAACAGGAGAAGCGCCGCCGACGTGATGCCGCCCGCGACGAGCGCGCCCCACGTGAAAGGGTCAACCGGCATCGCGGCGATAGTCGCCATCGCGCTCTTGACGGGCACGCCGATGCCTGTCTTGTCGAAGAAACTGATCGAGCCGGTGAGGGTGAAGACGAGCATGATGCCGAGCACGACGCCCCAGTCGCCGACGCGATTGGCGACGAAAGCTTTCTTCGCCGCGTCGCCCGCCTCGCGGCGGTCGATGTAGTAGCCGATCAAAAGGTACGAGCACAGGCCGACGCCTTCCCAGCCGACGAACATCAGGAGCAGGTTGTCGGCCAGCACCAGCGTCAGCATCATGAACATGAAGAGGTTCAGGTAGGCGAAGAAGCGGTAAAAACTTTTGTCGCCGTGCATGTAGCCGGTGGCGAAGACGTGTATGAGCAGCCCGACGAACGTGATGAAGCACGCGTAGATAGCGCTCAAGCGATCCATCGCGAAGCCGATGTCCGCGCGAAACGTCCCGACCTCCATCCACGTCCAGACGTGATCGAGTATGACTCTGGGTTCGCCCACGAGCGCGCCGTTCGTCCCGAACGCCAGCCACAGCGACAGCGCGCACGAGACGGCGATGGACAAACTCGCCACCGCGCCGATGAACGCTTCGTTTCGCACGCGGCGTCCGACGAGCCAGTTAATTGCCGCGCCGACGAGCGGCGCAAGGATGATGAAACGAAGCATGATTGTTAGCTGTCAGCTATGAGCCGTCAGCCGTCAGCTTTAACCTGAGCTACCAGCCAACAAGCTGATAGCTGACGGCTGACGGCTTTCAATTTTTCAACACACTCGAATCATCCACGTCGAGCGATTCGCGGTTGCGAAAGACGGCGAGGATGATGCCGAGTCCGACCGCCGCCTCCGCCGCCGCCACCGTCATCACGATGAAGACGAAGAGTTGGCCGGAAACGTCGCGGAAATAACTTGAGAAGGCCACGAAAGTTAAGTTGACGGCGTTCAGCATCAACTCGATGCACATGAACATCGCGATGGCGTTGCGCTTGATGATGACGCCCGCTACGCCGATGGTGAACAACACCGCCGACAGCGCGAGATACCATGAAAGAGACACACCGGGCATAATTTTCCTCTCGCCTATTCTTCCGGCCTGCGGCGCGGGGCGTTTGCGAGTCCGAGCAGTTGGCGCGCCTCGTCCGTCGTCGAACTCTCAACCTCGGTCGCGTCGCCAATGGCCTTCGGGTCAATCGAATGACGCGGGAGCACTTGCGAGCCGGGCACGACTAAATCCGTCGGGCGCAGTCCGACGCGGCGCGCGAGCGTCATCGCGCCGACGATTGCCATCAGCAACAGGACGGACGTGATCTCGAAGGGCAGCAGGTAGTTTGTGAAAAGTCCCGTCCCGATGGAACTCGTCAGGCCGACGTTTGACGCGTTGCCTGCCATGTTCGGGTCGGGCGGTTCGAGCGTGGAGTTGCCCATGAAATAGAGGATGAACCCGGCCTCGCCGAAGAGCACGGCGGCGAGCAGCACCGCGACGGCGGTCAGGTAGCCGAGGCGCAGCGGCTTGTGCTCTTCCTCCTCAACGTTCAGGAGCATGATGACGAACACGACGAGCACCATGATCGCGCCCGCGTAGACGATGATCTGGATGGCGGCGAGAAACGGCGCGGCGAGCGTCAGGTACAAACCCGCGAGCGCGATGAAGACGCCGATCAGCGAGATCGCGCTGTAGAGCGGGTTGCGCTGCACGACGAGCGCGATGGCCGAACCGACCGCCAGACCAGCCAACAGCACGAAGATTAGAGTCGTCATAAGCAAAAAACGAAAATGGCGAAAGCCGACCGCGACGGCGGCGCAACAACGCCCGAAGTCCGCGTCCGTTAGACGCTCAGGCGCGGAAATAGATGATCACGAATACGACCGTGGCCGTCAAGACGACGTTCAAGATCGCCGCCGGCAGCAAAAATTTCCAGCCGAAGTTCATCAACTGGTCGAAGCGGAAACGCGGCAGCGTCCCGCGCAGCCAGATGTACAAAAAGAGAAAGAAGAGTACTTTCAAAAGGAACGCGACGACGCTCAGGAGCGCGAACAGGACGCCGCCCGGCGCGACGACGAGGTCGAGCCACGGGAAATTCCAGCCGCCGAAAAAGAGCGTGGCCGCCAGCATCGACACCGTGAACATGTTGACGTACTCGGCCATGAAGAAGAGCGCGAACTTGAGCGCGCTGTACTCCGTGTGGAAGCCCGCGACGAGTTCCGTCTCGGCTTCAGGCAAGTCGAACGGCACGCGGTTCGTCTCGGCAATCGCGGAGATCAGGTAGATGACGAAGCCGAACACCTGCGGGAATATGTTCCAGCGCGGGATGGGCACGACGCCGCCGAGCCACCAGTAGCCCGACTGTTGTTCGACGATCTGGTAGAGGTCGAGCGTACCCGACAGCAGCACCACGCCGACCAACGCCAGCCCTAGCGAAAGCTCGTAAGAGATCAACTGGGCGGACGCGCGCAAGCCGCCCATCAGGCTGTACTTGTTGTTGGAAGACCAACCGGCGAGCGCGATGCCGTAGACGCCAATCGAAGTGATCGCCAGCACGTAGAGCAGCCCCACGTCGAACTGCGCGACGACGAGTTTGATCACGCCGACGAACGGCAGGTTGATCTCCGGCCCGAAGGGATAGACGATGATCGTCATCAGCGCGCCGACGATGGCGATGAAGGGCGCGAGAAAATAGACGAACTTCGTTGACTTGTCGGGGACGATGTCTTCCTTGAAGATGAATTTCAGGAGGTCTGCGAACGGTTGCAGGACGCCGCCATAGCCGACGCGGTTCGGCCCCAGCCGCCCCTGAATCAGCGCGAGGATGCGCCGCTCCGCCAGCACCGTGTAGGCCACGATCATCAGCACCACGACGAACGCGATGTTGATGCCGATAAACTGGCCGATGGCTTTCAGACCCTCCGGCCCGATGTTGTTAGTTAGCCACTCCATGAGTTACCCGTTAGCTGAAGTTTGCCCGCGTGCGAGAAGCGCCGGAGCGTTCCTGTCGAATCAACTCCACACCCGGCGGCAAGTGTTTTCTAATCGCCGACCACCGAGTTTTTTAATCGCCGACCACTGACGCCACGCGACGCTCGACCGTGATCTGGTAGAGCGGCGAGACGAGCACCGTCGGCGGCTTGGGATTCCCCGCGTCGAGCAGGGGGAACTGCGGCGTCTTGCCCGTCAGCGTCCCCGGCTTGAACAATTCGTGTCCGACGGGCGGCGTCTCCGTGAGCTTTTCGCCCTCGATGCTCAACGCTTCTACGGTCGCGCGCAAGTTTTCGAGCGCGACCGTAACCGCTTCGCCGCCTTCGGCGAGCGCGTGTCTCGCCTGCACCGGCTGCGTCTCGTCTTTCAGTAACGCGTACTTCATTCCGGTGTAGGCCGTCGTGTTGCGCGCGAGTTCGAGAAAGACCTTTCCGGCTGACCACTGGAAATCGAAATTCACGCCGAGCGCGAGTGCGAGCGCGTCGGTGATCATCCAGTCCGGCCTCGATTGATGGACGGGCGGGATCGACTGTCGCACGCGTTGGACGAGGCCGCTGTTGTTCGTGAACGTCCCGTCAGTCTCCGCGTAAGAAGCTGCGGGGAAGACCACGTCGGCATGTTGCGTCGTCTCCGTCTCGAACATTTCCTGCACGACGAGGAAGTCCAGTTTCGAGAGCGCGTCGGCGCGCCCCGCGAGATGCCGGGGCAGGAAACTGCCCGCGACGTAGAGCGCGCGAAGCGTCGTGCCTGCTGCATCAATCATCTGAGCCGCGTCGAGCGCGCCGTTCATCAGGCCGAGGTCGTGGACGCCGACGCTGTTGTTGTAGAGCGGCAACGGGTGGAACAGGAAACGTCGCCCCTCGCGTTCGCCGTAAACCGAAGCGATGTTTGCGAGCGCCGTCTGCGCCGTCGCGCCCAACTCGCCGAACATGACCACGACATCGCCCGTCGTCTCTTCGATGATCCGTCGCGCGTCAACCAACTCCTGCGGCTCGACGCCCATCTTGTGCGCGGCGGTCGCATACTCGCTGCCCGCGAAAGCGAGCACGGCGGCATCGTCCGCGCCGGGGTTCATGTGTATGAAACGCGTCGCCGCTTGTTTCAGACGGATCGGCACGCTATTGACGATGACGAGTTTCGCGCCGCCGTTCCTGACGGCCTGCCTGATCTGCCGACCCGTGAGCGGCTGCAACTCTTCCGGCTCGCCGCCGATGAGCAGGATCGTCTTGGCGTGGCGGATGTCGCGGTGCGTAGCGACAGGCGCGCTCAAGTTGGCGAAGAACGGCGCGAGCGAGAAGGCGTCCGTCGCCGTGTAGTTGTTCGTACCGACGACTTCGCGCGCGAATTTGAGCAAGGCGTAGTTCGCCTCGTTCGTCGTGCGCGGGCTGCCGACGACGCCGATGGCATTGCCGCCGTGCGCTTGTTTGATCTCTTGCAGTTTCGCCGCCGTGTGGCGGATGGCCTCGTCCCACGTCGCCGGGATCAGCTTGCCGCCCTTTTTGTAGCGGATGAGCGGCGTCTTGATGCGCTCGTCGTGATTGATGAACGGGTGCGCGAAGCGGCCTTTGATGCAAAGAAATTCGCCGTTGATGCCGTTGACGTAGCGGTCGCGCGCGACGGAACGCATCACCTCGCCCGCGCGCGAGCCGAGCGACATCTGGCAGCCGTCGGAGCAGAAGTTGCAGGTCGTCGTGGTTTGCGAGAGTTCCCACGGGCGCGCCTGATGGCGGTAGGTGGCGTCTAAGAGCGTGCCCGTCGGGCAGACTTCGATGCAGTTGCCGCACTGCGAGCAGTTGAGCCAACCGTCGAACGTGCCGATGACGGTGTTCGCGCCGCGCCCGCCCGCCTCAATCGCGTCTTCGCCCATCCACTCGTCGCAGACGCGCGTGCAGCGTTTGCACAGGATGCAACGCTGCGGGTCGTTGGCGACGATGGGCGAGAGGAATTTTTCGGGATAGTAGTTTTTCTTCTCCTGAAAGCGTTCTTCAAGGCCGCCCCAGTCGAAGACCATCTCCTGCAACTCGCACTCGCCGCCACGGTCGCAGACGGGACAATCGAGCGGGTGGTTCGCCAGCAGGAATTCCACCATCCCGCGTTGCGCCTTCTCGATCTCCTCGCTCTCGGTCGTGACGCTCATGCCGTCCGTGCAGGTGATCGTGCAGGACGTTTGCAACTTCGGCATCTTCTCGATGCGCACGAGACACATGCGGCAAGAGGCTTGCAGCGCGAGGTCTGCGTAATAACAGAAGGAGGGAACGGCGTGCCCCTTCTCGCGGCACACGTCGATCAGGCGCGCGCCTTTCTCCACCTCGTAGAGGTTGCCGTTGATCGTGACTTTTACAAGTTCGTTAGCCATGCTTTTAAGTTAGCGAATCGTGACTTCAAGTGTGTAGCGCGCCGTTACGTCCGTGCCGATACTGATCTGATATTCACCATCCTCCGGCAATTCTCCCGACCAGTCCCACGCGCCCTCGGAGATGCGGTCGGTCGGCGCATAAACCGTGAAGGAAGTCTTTTTACCCGCGACGAGATGGACGCTCATCCGCTGCCCCCGGCGCGCGCGCAGGTAATAGTCGTGGCTCGTGCAGAGTTTGATCCTGTCCCGGACGACGGCGGTCGTGCGTCCGCGCCCGAAGCGCAACTCTTTACGGATGGATTCATCCGTGCCCTGACACTGCCCCGCCGCGTCCGGCGAAAGACTTCCGGCCTGCGCGGGCGGGACGCGGACGCACGCGCCCAGCAACGCGAGCGAAAGGATGAACGCTTTAGTTCTTTTCATCGGTCGCCACCGCTCAATCTTTCCGCCGTCCTTCAGTCGCCCGCCACGGCCACGCTCCCCGCCTGTACGAGCGGTATCAGGTGTTTCCTGAAATCTTCCGGAAACTTCTTGACGGCTGACTGGATCGGCCACGAAGCCGCGTCGCCGAGCGGGCAGAAAGACTTGCCCTCGATGTTGTCGCACAAGTCCAGCAACAACTGCGCGTCTTCGGGTTTGCCCTCGCCGCGCGCGATGCGTTTGAAAACTTTGACGAGCCAGTCCGTGCCCTCGCGGCAGGGCGTACACCAGCCGCACGACTCGTGCTTGTAAAACTCCGTCAGGTTTTTCGTCGACTCGAAAACGTCAACCGTGTCGTCCATCACGATGAAGCCGCCCGACCCGACCGACGAACCGGCGGCGACCAACCCTTCGTAGTCCATCAAGACTTTTTTGCCCAAGATGTCCGA
>Ga0307513_10001535_pt1 | contig 33072 bp, 23 predicted proteins | sample 15_EM_MG_FD_202174 | JGI IMG/M metagenome (GOLD analysis project Ga0307513, IMG submission 202174) | Populus trichocarpa ectomycorrhiza microbial communities from riparian zone in the Pacific Northwest, United States - 15_EM | ecosystem: Host-associated > Plants > Roots > Unclassified | place... | reverse complement strand
TGCTGCCGCCCCAGACACCAGGCGACGTCGGAGCAAGCAGCAAATTAGTTGTGATTACACGAGCGGGGATGAGGGGTGGGTCAGGACGCGGAGAAGAGGTGATGAGGAGCTATCGCCGCATCAGGAGGAAGAAGAGATGAGAGAAAGAGTCTGGGGTAGTCCAGACGTAGGGAGGGCGCCAGGTTGCGTCAGGACACAAGGAACGTTGCCAGGTAGCATCTGGAAGCGTGCGATGTGGCGGGGCGTTGCAACGCAAGTCAGGACGCACAGGACGCATGGGACGCAGGAGATGCGTCGCTTGCGTCAGGACGCAACGCCGACGGATCAGACGCAGGGTCCGTTTTTGCTGATGATGTACGATACACATAAAACAATAAGGGAAAGATCCAGTCTTTTATCCCACAATCACTGAATAACAATAGAACGACAAGAAAGACACTAGGAAAAGTTTTCCTCCACATGACAAAAACAAATAGTAGCTTGTGACATAAGTGCCTCAGATGGTCTTTAGTGAAACAACGCGAAACAGAAATCATGCGAGACAATTTGTAAACAAAGTATGAAACAATATCTCAGGTTACACGTTTCAACACTTAACCTCTTATACTTACCAACCGTAGCCAACCCGAGTGCATAACGATGAAAGAGAAAACTGTGAGAGTATCCTACCAACGCCCCGGCGCAGGGGGGGCTCGATCTAGACCTGCTTCTCCTATCCGCCCAAAATCTGCTCAGGCCTCCTAGACTGGCAGAGGGACCTTGTAGAAAGAGCCCAGGGTTTCGCTTCTCATTCGGATAATATTTATATCACATACCTCCAACAACATATCGTAGGCCGGAAGACATCAAGAACAGAGAGGTACTTGACGGCCAAGCCACAAGTATCATATCGTATACGAGAAGCACGACTAACCTCATCCATTCCCGAGGAAGAGTATTCTGGACTACAAGGAGGGCAAAATATGTCAAATATGATAGACTGGGTCATTCCTGGAGCGTATTCACCGCATTTTATATATGGGGTCGTGATAAATCTCTGTACCATTCCTAGTGCAAAGGCTTTCTTCTGTTTTTGCTTTTTGAAAAAACGAGAAAATAAGATACTAAAATATATATCCCAGTCCTGATAATACCCCGAAGCTTTTGGGGGCAGGAACTAGGATCTGGGCACTGGTGCTTGTATATGTGCGCTTCCATATAGACCCCCTTTATTCTTAGCTTACCATGGAAAAATTAAATATGCAGCCGAAACGCAATATCAATCCACAGTTTCTATTAACAAGAACAGCCCCAGTATTTGCGTTATAACCACACTTAACTGCAGCAAATCTACCCTGTTAGTGCCGGGATGATTGGTATAGGCACCAGCACCTACACAAGCTGGTCACGGGCATACGGTGTCCCTCAAACATTGAGGATTTTGTAAGCGCCAAGAGCTGACGGGACGTAGGATCTTTCAGAAGAAGTAAGCAAGGCCGGCATTTGCTATGTATTGCCGTGCTACTAGTACTATAGAACCCCCCTTTCGCAAAGTTTTGGTGGAAGGAGAGGTACTGTATTAGGGGTTTGACAAAGGCCATGTCCTCCTCCATTACGAGGCGCGGGATTTGTATGTGGAATAAGCCTGATTATGGAGTTCGAGTGATATCCAGTGAGGATGTTTGGTGGTGGCAAGAAGTCGGGGCCCGTGACACAAGCATTTTGCTGCGTTTGCGAGCAATACGCCGGGAGAGTGTGTTTGTGCCACTGGTCCCCAAATACCCTTAAACCTGAGCATGAGCACTGTGGAAATGTCTTGGCGGTAATTAAGGTATAATACCAAACAACTGTGGAGAATATGTACTAGCGGTTTTTTTTAATATCCGGACACCTTGGCGCGGATTTGTATGTGTCTTGGCGCCAAGGTGTCCGGATACTTAAAAAAACCGCTAGTACTGTACTCGAGTATAGTTCAATTATATAGAATACACTTTAGATTGACTTATAGATAGTATGCTGGAGTGGTTGGCAGATATGATTGGGGTACAGGATGCTCATATTAAGTGGTAACTAAAAGCTTACATGGATTTCGCATAGATCTCTCGCGAAAGCTGGGGGTGGGGGTGTTCTTGTTAGATCCAGGCAAAATATTTATACGATACTAAATATTAAAGTACTCCTTCCACGGCCAAGAGAATATCCCGGTGGCCCTCTTTCCCTAAAAACTTTGAGAAAGAGGCTGAACGGGGCCTCACGATGTGGCAAATTGATACGCTGCATATTATTGTTGGCTTCTTAGAGATTGCAAAAACTCTCGCGGGAGTGCTCTGCTCGATTAGAACCGGGCGCCTCCGACTTCATTACAAGTGACAGGCATATAGAACCCGAACACTGGGGTCCGAATTTTGTATATGCGGTCAGATACGTATAACTTTAGATAATTTGGCATACAAAAGCTTCATCCCTGCCCTTTCCTGTGCCAAAGAATAGTTAGATCCGGAATACTAGGCATAGCATTTGGGGAACATTAGTCCTCTGACAAAAAAGGTTAGTGTTTCGGAGGTAGAGTATAGATATATACCGGAACCCCCTCCATTCCTCGTTCTATTGAAACATGAGAGACCGATGTCAATTTTTACAAAAGATAAATTAGCAGGCACCTGAACTGTCTATTTTCTGGAGAAGCGGTTAAAAGATCAAGAAGAAAAAGTATTGTCAGCTAGTTCCTATGGTCTGGTCTACTGGCTTAGGAGACTTGTCGGCTAATTTGAAGCAGGGACTATCATGAGTTCAAATCCGGGGGCAGTGGAGTAGTCGAGCATTAAAATAATGCTTGGCGGACCACTTTTTCGCTGGGGGGTAGGTCTAGGGTTGGCAATGCCCTTGGGTCAACTCCCGCCAAATGTAGCTAGTGTTCGGGTATGATATCATACTATATGCCCGCAACATGTACATGGGCGCATCGATCATAAATAGGGTACACGCCTTAGTTGATTTATTATACCATACCTGCTAAGCTGTATTAAGCGCACGCTTAGTACTACATTCAAGTATTGTACCGTCGTACCTTGTTTAGCACTACTTGCGCGAGGTCGAAAAGGGCAGAAAAACGTTGGTGGTAATTAAGATAAGGATCAGTACTTCCGCTCGATTGGCATGAGTGGAAATATACCCATGCTATGATACAGGATCCCATATATTGCCGGTAGTTGAAATAGGTAATTATCCATGCATCTACTAATTCTATTAAGGTTAGATAGGGCAGGACAAAAGAAAAATCAGAGTGAATTAGGGCTTCGGGGACAATTCTTCTGAGATCTCATATTATAATATAATTATCATGATATTATTATATGAATAGATTGAATTGAATACGGGCGATTTCACTATGATCTGGGTGGTCGAGTGCCAAGATACCTGCTCTTGCGATCCTGTTTTCTGGAGTCTGTCGAGACAAGAGCCGTTCCACTAAACTGACCCAGCTTCTAAAAACCCCTTCTGATTTTGTGGATTTTTTCTAGCTGTTTTTGACCCTGTGCAATCATCATATGAGAAACTGCTCGGTCACCTAAATTAAGTATCCTTTGACCAATATGCGCCCAGAGCTGTTCAAAAGATGAAAGAAGGAATAGGAAGAGGTATGAGTGGATACGCAGCTCTGGTTGCCCTTAAAGAAGCACCTAGATCTTTTATATTTATTGTAACGTACTGGGCTACGGAATGTATCAAACTCAAGGGTGGATCTGTTCACTCCTGAATTTCGCGTAAATCCTCACTGTAGAAAATTCGACAATACACATCCTCCGGCTTCAGCTCAAGAGCGGGAAAATCTAAGATATTAACCGGGCGCTATCGCGAATATCTGCTGGCCTTCCGGACCTCCTCTGCCTAGTGTTGTGCGCCAATTGAGATTTCCGGATTTATGCTTCTTCAGTGCATCTTACCAGTTAGCTAGTTTCCCTAACCCACTTTCAGGCCCAATCCGTTAATCGTGTTTTCTTACTTGGGAGTTGAGCTACTGTTTTCTTGGCCGTGGATGCAACATTGTGTTTCCCTAGTATCATATAAAAGACTTCACAGGTATTCCATAGGGAGAGCCTAGGGTTGGATAGTATAGAGCAGGGTTTCCTAGAAGAAATGTTTTTTCTTTCTCTTTTCCGGTTCCCTGACGCGCATACTACTTATAACTTTCTAAGATTTCTGAGCACTGCTACTCTTGAGTAATACTAGAACACTAATAGCTCTGGCCTATTTTTTTATTTTTTTTGCCCGTATGGAATCAGGGAGGGGGGTATGGTAAACAGAGGTGCTCACAAAGCCTAGAAACGAAGGAACACATCCCCTACACATCCCCAAGCATTATGAGTTATGATAGAACATTGTCCAGACTCCCCTTTATAGTAATGATGATTATATGCGCTGGTGGGGTGAAAAAAAAAGCCCTGATTTTAACCTGGGTACACCGTAAGAACTCGAATAATTGAATCTCACGCCAGGGCGTTGGAGTTGCCCTTGCCGGTAAGGTCTGGCTCTTTTTTCTTTTCTTTCCTTTTCCGGTCTTACGCTCTGGCTGAGGGGGTTAGTTTCCGCTGTGCGCCCCCACCCAGGAGGAGGAAGTCCGGACGTCTTAGAGTGAGGTTTAATTGTTTGGGTTCCTACGGTACTGGTGTGTCCTAGGACGTTGGGGTAGTCGGAGCAGTCGTGTGTCCCAATTGGGACCCACAGAAAAATTCTATTTGTTAGATCTCATAGCTTTACGCGCGCACTTTCACATAAAAGCCGCCTCTCACATATCCCAGTTTATATAAGTATCATACAACCACACCTTCCTTTTGTGCTCATTTGATGTGGTCTAGGTTTTAGCCGGAAACTCGGGATGGATGGGATTCACACGTTGATGCATGGCGCAGGACGACAGTAGTCCGATGGTGGCTGAATAACCGGCGGACGTTGACATGCGGATGTGGACGGACATTGAAGAGGAATCGCGACACGACTGACCATGTCCGGGGGAGAGCCGGATTTACATGCTTCCAACGAGTTTATGAGTTGGAACAATGGATGTGATGCAAGATGGGATAAGCCTATGGTAGTGTAATTTTGGATTTATGTTTGGATGGAGGGGCGCAAGATGGGTTTGCCGATCGTAGTGTTTTGTTTATTTCGGTAGATTGTCGTGAGTTGGTCACGCTGTCGGACTTCGGTTTACCAGTCGCGCAGGTGGTTTCCAGATGTACTTGTACTCGTACTGCGAATGAGGCCAGTTGGGACCGGCGTACTCCTTGGAACATACTGCTGTAGGGCTTCGCAAGCCTGGGTGGGTAGTCCCTGAACTTAGTTATAAATAAAATTATTGAACTTTTCCACGATTCAATTGGATCACCACTTCATCTCTATTGGGCTTAGTTTTATCCGTGATTTGCTCTTTCAATATCGACTACTTACACCGTAGCTTACGAAGGTACAGCACCTAAGTTTTGAATATTTTACTAGCAGGGGTGTTACGCTAGCAGGGGCCAAGGCAGCAAATCGGGTATAAGGGCAGCGAATTGGGTATAGTGGTTACCCAATTCACCTCCTCATCCCTGTTAGTCGAACATCCCCTGCTAGTAAAATATTCAAAACTTAGGCGCTGTACCTTCGTACCTATCTGGGGTCAATTCTATTCTCACAACCTCCCAGTATAGCGAGCGGGTCACAGGTGCAATTCTACCTACGAACTTTGGCCCGGGCAGCACACCGTCCACCGACAATACGGGAAAGCGAATATAACCTCCCACACCGGTAAACTATGCGCTTGAACCAAATTTCTGACGCCCTTTTGCAGCTTCGGACCAGGTCTCTAACATTCCCACATGTATGGATACGATGAGCTGTGGGGTGGCGGTCCCTAGTTCCTCGGCTCCTTGGAGATATATTTTTTCCATAATGACCCAGGAGGGTGCCGACACTGAATATGATCCGGTTCCCATCCCTTAAACCGTTTTCAAGCACTCGCTCTAAGTGCGGATACACCTGGTTGTGGAAGCGATCGGTGGTGAACTAACTGAAGAGAGCAAAGTTAGGAATAATTGTGACAGCTATGATGTAAGTATTATGATGGACGTAAAGGATGCTAAGATAATTCAGCCCCTTTTAAACACTAGCCTATTTGGATAATTGTGATATGAAAAACTGTGTGGTGTAGGGCTCAGAATAGTGCTAAATGAGTACTGCTCAGCATGGCCATGATGGAAAGCAGGTTGCCTGCGTAGATTTGCTCCCAACTATGGTACATGTCTAAGTACTTTTAATTTATCATGGGGTGTTGTCTATCATTACTTTTCCTGTATCAAGCGTCCTATTAGTGCCACGCTAAAGCTGAGTGAACGATCGTACAGGTTAAGGGATGGCAAAGCAGGAAGCGTTCGAGGAATTCTTCTGGTTTTCAACACATCCTCACTAGTGCGTGCACTATTCCCAATATGGTCTTTGGATCTGTCAGTCCTGTTGTATCCGAGTACCTTTATGTCGGCGCAGTGGACGAGGTGCTTCCACAGCATCGATTAGGGTTCCTTCGTGCGTTGAGGCAGATTCTTCAAGGTGCACCAAACGTGCGGCTATTTCTTACAGGGAGACCATACATTCGCGCGGAACTCGATATGCATCTCACCGAGAGGGCCCTTGCCATACACATTGTGACCGACCAAGGAGATATCACTCGATACCTAAACCAGAGGATAGACGATGACAATGACCAAGATCCAGGTTTGATGACAGATGATCTGAAGAATAATACCATGAAAACAATGTTGGAGAGGGCTTCAGAAATGTGAGTAGGAGCACTTGTATTCCAAACTCAAATCCCTCATTGATATTGTTCTCAGCTTTCTACTCGTTGCATTAAATATTGAGGCAATCTTGGGCGAGACCTCATTAGCGGGGAGAAAGCAAATGTTGCGGAAGGTAACGACAACGGGAGTGGCCCTCGACAGTGTGTATGTTCAAACATTGCAGCGGATAAGGGAGCAGAGGGGAGATCGATCGCGACTTGGGATGGAGGTGCTGATGTGGGTATCCCACGCGGAGCGCCCTTGAAGATTGACGAGCTCTGCCACGCCCTGGCGGTAGACATACAGTCGACGAATCTGGACCCTGAGAATATCCGGCCGCAAGCTACTGTACTAGGGTCATGCTTAGGGCTTGCTGTGGTTGACGCGGAGACATCCACAGTCCGGCTAATCCACCACACACTTCAAGAATACCTTCCAATCTGATAACTTTCCCGATGCCCACAAAATACTTGGGCAGATCTGCTTGACCTATCTAAATCACAAGCTGGTTCAGGGCCTCCCGGCCAACAGAGCTTCGAACCTTGGACACATTCTGTTTCTCAATTACTTTTTGTATTGGGGAAGTCACGCGAAAATGGAACTCTCGTTCGCTCGAAATCACTTGCACTGGAGCTATTAAACCTCGGTGGCAACCCTATATACGCTACCTTACTTGTCCAACAAATAAACAGTTCTCACTATTGTTCACTTCCCCATCACGTAGGCCCAGTGTGCACTGCGCATCCTACTTCGGAATTGACGATGTCGTGGCTGCTTCCATAGTGAGGGAAGGATGTAATATCTGATAGCTGGAATCCCATCTGATAGTAGTTAGGGTACCATACCGGTAGCTAGTTTAGTTGGTTTGGGTCGCGACCGCTTTTGGCATTGTGACTGTTGTTTGTGGGTTTTGCCCGTTGTGTGGGTTTTTCCTGTTTAGTGCGCTCTCTACCTGTACTTAGTCTAGAGCCGGTAGAGAGCTCTACACGATAGACATCTACATCCATCATCGCCACGACCACATCGAAGTGCTTCCCTCCTGTTCTACACTACACCAGTCGACATTAGGCTGCAAGCGAGTTGCCGCTAGAGTGTTGTTATCAATATCAATCAGTGTGACTGTATGGGTTTCACAGCACTAAAGTGGGCTGCTCGGCAAGGGAATGAAGGAGTAGTGAGACGACTGCCCGCTCGGGACAATGTCAATCCCGACAAGCCAAACGATTACGGCGGAACTCCACTCTGGATTGCTTCTCGCAACGGGCATGAGGGGGTGGTGAAGCTACTGCTTGCACGGAACGATGTTAGTCCTGGCAAGCCAAGCGACGATGGCCGAACACCGCTCTGGAACGCTTCTTGCAATGGGCATGAGGGGGTGGTGAAACTACTGCTCGCACGGAATGATGTCAATCCCGACAAGCCAAACAACGAGGGTCAAACCCCACTCTGGAGGGCCTCTTTCCATGGGCATGAGGGGATAGTGAAACTACTGCTTGCACGGAACGATGTCAATCCTAACAAGCCAAGCGAGGACGGCCGAACACCGCTCTGGATCGCTTCTTACAATGGGCATGAGGGGGTGGTGAAACTACTTCTCGCACGGAACGATGTTAACCCCGACAACCCAAACAACGAGGGTCAAACCCCACTCTGGAGGGCCTCTTACAATGGGCATGAGGGGACAGTGAAACTACTACTTTCACCGAAAGATGTCAATCCTGACCAGCCAAGTGACGATGGCCGCACGCCACTCTGGAACGCTTCTTACAATGGGCATGAGGGGGTGGTGAAACTACTGCTTGCACGGAACGATGTCAATCCTGACCGGCCAAGCAACGATGGCCGAACACCGCTCTGGAGCGCTTCTTGCAATGGGCATGAGGGGGTAGTGAAACTACTGCTTGCGCCGAACGATTTCAGTCCTACCAGCCAGGCTATTGGGGTCTAACACGACGCCCACTGGCCTCCACCCCCCAGAGTTGCCCCATTGCAGAACTTCGCTAGCCTTTCACAGCCCCCGGCCCCTCCCTGTCTGTCTTCAAACGCGGTTTTCCTGCGCCCCCCCTTCCGTCTAACTTTGTTTATCCCTTTCACAGGAATTGTCATATACATGCCCCTTATTAACACGGCTCCCGCCCTCTCCTCCAACCCCTTCACAACCATCTGGTATCCCTGCTGCTACTTGTGGGCACACTCTTTCCCTTTTCTTTCTTTTCCGCCACCCTACTCTCCAATCTTTGCACCTATCTCGCCCCGGGAAAGCACACTACTCTGTATTCCAATATCTGTGTTTGATCTTCTTGGCTCTTTTGTACTCAGTTTTGGCAGATCCGGGTGTATGTTGGGATGCTCCGGGTCATTGCTTGATGTGCCGCCGCTTCGAAACTCTTTACTTTTCCAGGCTTATAAATTAACTTTCTGGCATGATGTTATGCTCTATTTTCCTGCGTCCATTTCGCTGGAATCTCAACCTCTTATACTTACCAGCTATAGCCAACCGAAGTGCATAACCATGAAGGAGAAAACGTGAGAAAATCCTACCAATGCCCCGATCAGGGGGCTCGATCAGGGGGCTCGATCTAGGCGTGCCTCTCATATCCGCTCAAAATTTATTCAGAGCTCCTAGACTGGTGGGGGACCTTGTAGAAAGTGCCCAGGGTTTCGCTCCTCATTCAGAAAATATTTATATACACATACCCCCAACCACATCTTGTAGGTTAGAGGATATGAAGAATAGAGAGGTACTTGATAGCTAAGCTATAGGTCTTGTATCGTATACGAGGGACATGCATGACTACCCTCGTCTATTCCAGATATAGAGAATCCTGGATTATGAGGGGGTAAAATATATCAAATATGGTAGATTAGGTTATTCTTTGTGTGTATTTATTGCATTTCATATATGGTGCGTCATCAGCAGTTCCACTGTTTTTTTCCGTTTTTTCTTTTTGAAAAGAAAAGAAAATGCTAAAATCTATATCCCCGTCTTGATAATACCTGGAAGCTTCTGGGGGTAGAAGCTAGGATCTGTGCACTAGTGCCTGTATTATTTGTGCTAATTTTCATTCTGTTCTTCTCTTTCTTAGTTTACTGTGGAAATTTTAACAATGTAGCCGAAACGCAATATCAATCCTAGCTGCTATGAACAAGAGCAGCCCCAGAATTCCTGTTATCGTGCGGCCCCGAATCTATCCTGTTAGTGTCGGAATAATTAGAATATGTATCAGTGACTTCATAAATTGATCTCGAGCACCAGGTTCCCCTCAAATGTTGACGATTTTCTGTGCCCCAAGAGCTGATGGGACGTTGGATCCTTTGAATGAAATAGGCAAGGCCGGCACCTGCTGTGTTGCCATGATACTGGCGCTACAGAACCCCCCTTTAGCAAAGTTTTCATGGAAAGAGAGGTACTGTATGATACTAGGGGGTTGACAAAAGTCGCGTCCATCTCCATTACAAGACGCAGAATTTGTATGTGGACAAAGCCTGATTATGAAATTCGAGTGATATCTAGTGAGGATTTTTGGTGGGGGCAAGTCGGCACCTGTGTCACAAGGATTTCGATGCGTTTGCCGGGAGAGTGTGTTTGTGCCACCGGTCCCCAAATACCCTTACTTCTATTCTCATCGTGTATTCGGAATACGGTTACTATAAAGGTACCGGAAGGTATGTCAGAATTATTTGAAATATCGAAGATTTGATGTGTTTAATACAAAGAGGATAAAGTAACCGATGGTAAGTGAAAATAATGATCATTATGAAAATAGTGACGGCAACAGTGACTGTAGAATGAGGGAAGGTGTTCATTCACTATTGAGGGTAGGCTTGATGCCACTTTTCAAGCACGGTGCAATAAATTCTAAAGTGTTAGTCCATCCTCATACATGGGCTTCACCAGCTACTGGAGCCGTTCACCACAATCTTTCAAGGAGCATGAACACTATACTTTCTATAGGTTCGTGATGGCTCTTCCAAAATGGGAAACCAATTTTGGTGCGGAGATTACCTGTGTGTGAACCAAGAGGTAATAAAAGAGAAGGAGCTTGGCCTAGTATGAGAATAAATGATGTAAGGAGTAGAAATTACTACTAGCCATGTTTGGTCATAGTATTAAGACATAAATCTTTAATATTACCTGATTCCGAATACGCGATGAAAATGGAAGTACATCTAAGTACGAGTACCGTACTGTGGCAGCCCCTTGGTGGCAACAAAGGTGTGATACCATACACGCCTTAGCTGCTTTATTATACCATACTTGCTACGCTGTGTTAAGCGCATGCTTAGTACTCGAGTACTACCGTAAATTCTGGCCAAACTCGACCCGCCGGTATTACCTGTATGGCAGTTACTATCCCTAGAAGGGTGAATTCCCCACGGGCTAGTCCTTAAGAGGAATAGTGGCTGCCTTAAAGAGTATGGCGGCGGGTCGAGTTTACCCAAAATCTACGGTATATTCAAGTATTGTGTGATCGTACCTTGTTTAGCACTACTTGCGCGGAGTCGAAAGGGGCCAAAAACCGTTGGTAAGATAAGGATTCGAAATGCCACTCGATTGGCATGAGTGGAAAAATACCCATGATAGAGGATCCCATGAATTGCTGGTAGTTGAAATACGTAATTATCCACGCATCTATCATAATAATAATATTATAATTCATATTATTATCATACTAATTTTATTAAGGGTAGATAGAGCCTAACAGAAGCAAAAGGAGAGGAGACTAGGACTTCCGGGATAATTCTTCTCAGATCCTATTATAATATTATTATTATGATAATAATATATGGGAATCATTGATTGAATTGAAAACGGGACATTTCACTATGGTCTGGGTGTCGAGTATGATACCAAGATACCCGCTCTCCCAATCCCGTTCTCTAGAGCCCCTCAAGATAAGAGCCTTTCCACTAAACTGACCCATCTTCTAACAACCCCTGCTAATCTTGCTGGTTTTTTCCCGCCATTTTTGACCCTGTACGAGCATCACAGCATTATGAGGAGCTGCTCGTTCGCCCAAATTACGTATCCTCAGGCAAATAAGCCCCCAAATCTGTTCAAAAGATGAAAGAAGGAATAGAAATAAATACGAGTAAATGCGCAGGTCTGGTTGTCTTTAAAGAAGCACCTAGACCTTTTACATTTACTGTAACGTACCGGACCAGGAAATGTATCAAACTCAGGGGTGGATCTGTTTACCCGTGAATTTCGCTTAAATCCTCACAGCATAAAATTCGATTATACAAATACTCCGACTTTAGCTCAAAGAACAGGGAAATCTAAAATATTAGCCAGGCGCTGTCAGGAATATCCCCTGGCTTTCGGGACCTCTCCTGCTCGAGTACTTAGGTCTGTGCGCCATCTGAGGTTTCCAGACTCCCGCCTCCCCCCTGCGTATCTTAGGCCCTGTTTGGCCTGCCAGGATTCGGACTTGGTATCTGGATGATCGCTTAAGTCTAGACTCCCAGTCCAATCGTGTTTGGAATGCCAATACCATACTTAGACTATCATAGATTTTTCACGATAGGACTAGATCAGGTTTTAAACCTGTATTTTCTCTGAAAAACCAATCACGGAGAGCAGGCTCCACAAGGTGTTAGCCTCAGATATAATACTTTCTCGGTTTTTCTGAGCCTAAACAAAATAATATTATATTATATACCTAGATCTTATCTTTATTATTTTCTATCAGATACACAAATTAGTACTAATTTTCTAAAGTCCAAATCCAAATCCTATCATGTTTGTTATGGCCGGTTTGCAAGGTCCGGACATTCAAGTTTCCGGGTTTTTGGTTTCAGGTCCGGAGTTTATGTCCAAATGCTATGTAGTCTAATCCTGGCATGCCAAACTGGGCCTTAATGGTTAGCTAGTTCGCTTCGCCCCTAACCCACTTCTCAGTCCGATACGCGAATCGTGTTTTCTTGCTTGGAAGTTGAAGTATTGTTTTCTTGGCCGTGGATGAAATGGTAGGTTTTGCCGGTATAGGGGGGATTCAAGGTATTCTATAGGGAGGGCGCTGAATTGGCTGGCATAGAGCAGCGTTTCCTGGAAGAAAGGGTGTTTATTTCTCTTTTCCTGTTCCCCGGCGAGCACACTGCTTGTTTTCTAACATTTGTGAACACTGCTACTCTTGCATAATGCTAAAATGCTAATGGCTCCGGCACATTTCTTGCCCGTATCCAATAAGTGAGGGGAGTGGTAAGTAGGCTTGGCCACAAACCTTAGAAAAGCAGGACATTTTCAAGCATTAGGGGTTAGAAATGTGTCCAGACTCTCCTTTAGGGCTATGATAGTTATCTGCGCTGATGAAGTGAAAAAAAGACAAGCTCTGATTTTAACTCATAGTCTACTACGGGACAAACTTTGGTCAGCTGCACGGTACAGTTTTGTAGAATGTACGTAAGCGGCATTCTCCACTCAACACCTATACCCGCGCGGCTGAATCAACCAAGAAACCGTTTTAATTGTGACTAGCGAACGAGTTGGAGGAGGTGCCTTGATTTGGGGTCGCCACTCCAGTAAACACATACTCGAGTACAATTGCACGAAAAAAAAGGCCGCCCACACCTGCAGCCATCACATACCCGCATGCTATCCACTTGTTGAAGCCGTCGTTTCCATGGTGAAGAACAGCCCGCTCAAGCTTATGAAATGCTTGGAATTTCTGCTGAATAGCCTCCTAAGATAAATCCCCAATGCCCTCGGCAGTAGTTTCTTTTGCCCCATCCATAGCGGCCCTACTTTTACCAAAAAAGTGCCTAGTAAGCAGTGTAGGTAACTGGTCTACCGGCAGTTCTTTTCTTTACTCGAGTATCAAGTGATGTCGCTCGGCCCGGCAAACTTATCCCCCATCTTTTGTTGATAAGTGATGTCCGGCTTCTACTCGGCAGCAGGAATAGCTTTATCCGTCGGCTCAACTTTCCTCTTCTCCGAGATCCAAGAGTGATCTGCAAGCAAAATTTCTTGGCAAACTGGCATGTCTCTACCCGGGTAACACTCACTGCACAACAGCCAATAATGATCAGGGCCATCGTTTGCTTGTGCAACACCGGCAGAGCCCCGTTGGCCACCCCCCCCCCCCCCCCTTCCCCTGGCCTTCATTCCGACAGAAGTCAGATCCCACCGCACACGTTCCCCCACCCTTACTAAAAGCGGAAGTTGTATAGCAGATTATCGCGCAGATGTCGTCCCGGCACCAACAAGTCATCGGTAATATCAACTCACTCAACAACAACTCGTTTAACAATATTGTCAACTTCGTCCTCGGGAGAAAGGCAAGTTAGGTGTCACTGACGATCTGAAAATAATAGTTCCCTGATTATTGATAGTTTGTGCGACCGGGCTAGGGGAAAAGGTATCGCCGTTGTTGGACTATATTGCGATTTCCTTGCGCAGCATGAGCAGTCCACCACCAATATGTTAGGCGCCATCCTCAAGCAGCTTGTTAGCAGAGGAGGGATCCCGTGGCATATACGGGAGGCTTTTCAGAATGCCAAAAACGAATTCGGCGGCCGAGGTCTCTTACTCCCTGATATGGTAGATATGCTGAAGAAGACTATCACATCGCTACCACGGGTATTTATATGCATCGACGCTTTGGACGAATCCACCGCGAAGAGCAGACGGGAGCTCCTTGAGGCAATGCGAGAAATCATTCGGGTTTCCCCAAACACCCGGGTACTCCTTACTGGCAGGCCCCACATTGATGACGAAATCGTGAAATTCTTTAGCGAGGCCCTCCGGATACCTCTCAGCCCTACCCGTGCCGATATTAAGAGTTATTTGGAGATGAGGCTGCACGGTGACACTGACCCCAACGCGATGGACGACGAACTGCGGGCGGATATTATGAGAATTATTCCGGAGAAGATCTCGGAAATGTAAGTAAGAATATGAAATGCACTCCTAATCTTAGCTCAAGGTATGATTCACTAACGACGGTGTCTAGTTTCCTTCTCGTTTCTCTAAATATCGACGCGATCCTAGGCGAGATTACTCTCCACCAGAGAAGAAAAAAACTTGATGAGATGACCAAAGGGGGGGGTCTGGGAGATGCTTACGCGGAAACCTTATCACGGATGAAGGCCCAGCCAAGAAATAGATCGAGGCTCGGAATGGAAGTTCTAATGTGGATAGCGCATGCAGAGCGGCCATTGCATGTCGACGAGTTATGCCATGCCTTGGGGGTAGAAGAGGGATCTGGGGACTTGAATATCCGGAATATTCCAGCGATAGAAACACTGCTAGCATGCACACTGGGGCTCGTCACGGTCGAGAAGTCCTCATCCACTGCTCGCCTTATTCATTACACTCTGAAAGAGTACCTCTCGCATGACCCTAACCTGTTCCTTAAGCCCCACTCGATCATAGCTGAGGTCTGTTTGACCTACCTTAATTTTCGGCATATCAGGAGCTTTTCGCCTGCTCTTCGTTCCGCCCCACCGACGGCTCCTTTTGTTGGGTATGCTGCTTGTTACTGGTGTACACATGCTAGGCGGGGAAACACCAAAAGTGTGAAAACTCTTGCATTGAAACTACTTAATGGATACGATAAGCATATATCTTCGAAAATTGCGTTATTGCATGGAGTGAAGTCGTGGGACTGGCCATTTGATTCAGAAGACACCCCGAGAGGATTTACCGGGCTCCATGGGGCCGCATACCACGGATGTGTGGACATAACAGTTGCTTTGTTGGAAACTTATGAATGGGATGTGCAGGCAACCGATTTCAATGGTAACACAGCAATCGCCTGGGCTGCTAGGAGGGGGCATGAGGGGGTGGTGAGGGTGCTATTGGAACTGGGCGACGCCAACCCGAACACGAGAGATGACTGGAGCCGAACGCCGCTCTTGTTGGCTGCCGAGAATGGACATGAGGAGGTGGTGAGGATACTACTCGAACAGAACGACGTCAACCCTAACATAGCTGCTAGGTGGAGTCAAACACCACTCTTGTTGGCTGCCGAGAATGGGCATGAGGGGGTCGTGAGGGTGCTGCTTGAACGTAACGACGTCAACCCCAACACAGCTGCTAAGTGGAGCCGAACACCGCTATTGCTGGCTGCCGAGAATGGGCATGAGGGTGTCGTAAGGATTCTACTTGGAAGGAACGACGTCAACCCCAACACAGCGGATGACTTGAGCCGAACCCCGCTCTTTTGGGCTACTAGGAATGACCATGAGGGGGTTGTGCAGATGTTGCTTGAACGGAACGGCGCCAATCCCGATGTAACTAGCACCAAATATCGCCAACGGCTACCGGGGCGACATATAACGTCGCTACAGCAGCCAAACCAATCGATTCCCCTAGGATACGAGGCAACCGTGTATCCCAGAGACCCAGAGTCGCCCGAGCCAGACCCTCTAGACCCCTTCCAATGCAACCCCGATTCTGATACTAGGAGTCACCCCCGGTATACCTGTTCCCGCGCCAGAGCAATCCAATTCCTCGAAGAGAAACCCTGAGCCCGCCCCCGATAGTTCTTCGCATCCAGATTGGCAAACCATTGTAGATGTCAAGCCTTTTCACCGCTCGCTTAGAATCTCTCGTTGTTTCCTTCGTTCCTCTAAATAACCCTCCCCCCTTCCCATTTGTTTTTCCCTAGTGTTTGGTTTCCTTTAAACGAGTTTCTCTATCATAATATATCCTTAGTTCATTATTGCGTTTCTATACCCCATTCCTGCTATCAACACCCCCTCCGATTTAGCTTTTGTCTCTCCCTAAACCCGTCGCCTTCAATCCTTCCACTTTTATCAATAATTCACTCTTCTGTATTTACTCGCACCACGGTATTTATTATAAAATCCAAATATCCCAGAATTCACACCTACTTCCAGGAGGGATTCTCCCCCCATGCAGTACCACCCGCACATCCAAAAAAATATCCCGGAATCTCGGCGCGGCCGAAAACCCACCAATAAGAAAGGCCAGCCCCGAGCATACTTTTCGAATGGACAACCATCAACATCTCCTTGCGGCTCAAGTCACGTGCGGGTCTCACGTGACAACGCGTCAAGTGGTTGTAGTGGGGTTGGCGGGGGAGGCTTAAAAGCTTATCTTGGATACACTGGTGGTTATGGCGCAACCTGTGGAGCGTTACTTTTCTCGCTTAAGTTATCCGCTCTTGGGGGTTTAGGCCCTTGCTCGTGGGGTAATGCCGCTGGGGATAATCGCGCACTCTTTTATCATGAATGGGTTGGGTGGGGGTTCGAGTCACGACATTTACGATGGTAGTAATCCATGGTATCAGACCGGTATGATTTACTAACTAATAGTATTGTACAGTATCATACTTGGGAAAGGGGAAATTAGAAAATCGGCATTCGCATCCCTTGACCCACCCCCTCAACCAACTCCCAGTACGACAGAAACCAACCCAGAAAGAAAAAAAACCCACCCCGACAAGGCGCAAAAGGAACCCGTAATCATAACTTCATAAACCTCTACAGGAAACAAGGAAAACACACTACTGATCGTAGAAAAATTCACATCCCCAAAGCCGTCCGAACCGCCAACGCCACAGCCTCCCTCTCCCCCTCGGAATAAAGCTTCTCAACCGCCTCCTTAGCCTTCGAAACCATGAATTCCCACTCCTCCAACAACTCCGGGAACCTGACCTCCAACGCGACAATGACGGCCACCGTCGCGACAAGGTCCGCATCCGCGTGCGCGTTCTCCAACCGGCGGTCTCCCAAGCCCAGCCAGGCGAATATCCTCTCGTCCGCTTTGAACATCCCGTTGAATCGCTGGCGGGTGGCCAGGTCGGAGATCAGATTGCCGGATTCTTGCGGGACCCCCTCAATTCTCCGTTTTCGGGGGGGGGACCGGTGCGCCGTGGGAAGGCGTGAGCACCCGCCTGTTGATTTTCTGGAAGTGCGACGCCCTTGACGTGGTGGGCTAAAGGCTGTGTCCCCTGTCTGCGCCTGTTGAATTTGTTGCGTCTGTTGAGCCCGTTGCTGCGGGGGATTATTTGGGAGATGCATCGCTCGGGAGTTACGTTTTGCCAGGAGGCTATTCCTGGGGGCCGGGAACCCGGCTGCCCTAGCGGAAGACCTTCTGAATACGGGGCTGGCGGTTTGTGTTTCTCCCTCCGTAAACTCATCCGCGCTCTCCCATACCTGTTCATCTGCCTGCTCCTCCTCCTCCTCTACTGATCCGTCCTCTGCGACTGCTACGAAAGAAGTCCACTTGCTGGCTAGCCCGAATTCAACGCCGACCCTTGCCCCCTCTTTCCCGGCGAGTTTGGCGTACTTTGTTGGTTCTTTTGTCTTATCGTAGATGCCTTCGAGGTATGAAGGTCTACCCTCTTCGAGGTCTTGGAGGAGCTTGCGTCCGGCCAGTTGATACAACCCGAGCGACGCCCCCGTGGAAGTTATTGCTTGAACAGGGATTTCAAGTTGAAGCGGGCAGATGGTGTTCGAGTTAGTGTCATGTGCGGAACCCTTGAGGAATACCTTTTCCGGTCGGTCGCCATTGGATATCAAAAAGTAGACGGTTGAACGGGAGTATGGGAAGAGTGCGGGGATAATTGCGGGGACTTGGATGATCTTTGGTAGCGTGAGAATGGGCGCGTTACTAGGGGGGGCAACAGGGGCACTATCTGGGTTACAGTTTGGGTCGAAGAGGGAAATGGGAGCAACGGTGCTAGGGGCGAAGGTGGTCAGGGTCGCACATTGCTTCTCAGGCTTTCCTGTCCAGTGTATGTCCCAGTCATTGACATGGGGTGTCAATGCTGCCTTCAGCATGCGCATGACCTTCTTCTGGAGGTTACTGGTGACATCGACAATCTGCGAATATCCCCTTCCAGCGCGGGAGATTCCCTCTACGAGACTATGCGAGACTGTATTTCCAACGCCGAGTGAGAAGAAACGGACATTCCCGTCCTTGGAAGACTCGTTGATAAATTTAAACAGGCTTTCCATGGCCCAGACTTCTCCGTCGGTAAGGATAAGAATTTCGGTCCTGAGGTCCGGTCGCCGCCTCTCCATAATGTCTTTTATGGGGGCAAGTATTTCCGTTCCACCCATATTGGACGCCAATCCCGAGACATGAGCCTTCGCCAAGCTCAGTGACTCCTCCGAATATTCTTCCGATTGTGGCCAAAGGGATGAATGCCTGGATCCGAAAGAGCAGATATTGAAGTACGAGCCTACCGGCAAGGAAGCCAGGAAGATTTGAAGGGCGGATCGGACTGTGGAAATCTTGTCATGCATCGATCCTGACCGGTCAACAACGAATATGATTTCATGGCCTTGCGGAGGGAGGGCGAATTTCGGAACCATTGTAACCATAAGCGTAGATGTATTTCCGAGAGTCGGATGAGGAGCGAGGAATGCTCTGGGGTCACCAATATTGTCGGCCTTTACGAGGAGAGAGAAATCCTTGTCGAGCCCAGTCAGAGACGACGAAGCATGAGCAAGCCTCGCATGCGCCTTCTTAGGATCAAGGTCCGCGCCGTCGGCGCTAGAGTGAGAGCCAAGGCCGATGGAAACAGGGTGACTAGGCGATGTGACCCCCCTAATTGTCCCGCTCATTGTTGCGGTGATGGAGAGGGAAAGCCCGGAAGCATCCGCATCACCAATATCCCGAACCCCCCGCGAGAAGCTGCCCCAATAGGTCCGCCACCGGTCATTAAAAACCGAACCTGTGGTGATGGGCCCCTTTCCGTACTTTGGAGCAATGACAGTAGGGATGACGAGTTTGATCCCATCAACATCAATGTCCTGCTTCAGCTCGTGCACGTACTTGATGACTACAACCACTAATCTACCCGCCGGAATGTTTCCGACGCTGGTGGTAAACACCTCGCTGGTATCCTGGGAGAACAAGGCGGTGACTTTTCCGGCGGATTTAGCGGCTTGATATATGGCTTTCGCCTCCGCCTTCTCCTTAACTACTCCCTTAATCGTCCTCTCCCCAACCAAGGCCCGGAAATCCGTGACGGCGGAGGATTCATAGAGGGGGAATGTGTACTGAGCTTCAGAGATATCCCTAACCGTCGAATTGTTATAAACCTGAGTGAGTGTATGCGAGGCGGTGAGGTCCACTATGTGGGATTTTAGTGTGGTTGAAATGAGCGGGAGGGATTTCTGGAAGCCCTTTTCGGCGTATGTAACTCTGGTAGTCATAGCGATTATCGGTGTGGTTTTGGGGGGGTTTGTTGGAGGAGATGGGTGATTCACGGGGGGGGGGGGGTAGAAGGGGTGTTCTTATACTTGTGCATTGCAAATGTTTCCAGAAATGTGGACTTTGGCTTGGCGCTAACTTAAGTGTTGTCCTCCTATAAAAAGTGCCAAGGCTACGGTAGTCTCCACAGTTCCAGAAACTTTTCCAATGCCCAAGTAGAAAGCCTTGACGCAGAATGTCGTATCACACCATCTAGAAAGAGCGAATTCGGGATAGGTTGCGAAGAAAAGTATTTTTTCAAGTGCCAATGGCCGTAGCAACCTTGCGGGATAACGAGGTAACTAACGCAAACTATCAAGAAAGAAAGAAAGCCATGACATTTTGGGTCATGTTTACGGATGAGTTGGGGGACCATAATATACACCTGCAGTGTCAACGATGTTCCTTGGCGTCGCCTGGCACAAGTATCCCTTCGTTCGGACTCCGAGTTTCACGGAAAATTAGATTAAACCCTTCTCGCAACATACTTGGAAACACACCATGCCATAAAAGAAACTCTAAACGAACGAACCAAACCCAAAAGAAATCCCGGTGTGGGGTGTTCTCGCGTGTTCCCTTGACTGGATGGTGGTCTGACCGAGACTGCTTGTAAAGGTAAAATGCGTTCGTGACCTTCTCACTATACCGGGAGATTGGCGATATGAACTTGACCTGGTATAGCTACGGTGTAACGTAGCCGATAAACCGACAGGGAAGCGCACAGGAAGCTAAGCCCAATAGTGTGGAAGTGAAGAACCAATTACCGTGGAGAAAGTGTGTTGTTGCTGCGCTTGTCTAAACTAAGAAAGAGACGAGAGGCTTATGTGCAGAGAATTCTGCACGCCAAGCTATCTACAAACATAGGGTTCTAGTGTGTACTCGAACGCCCTCCTGACTGCTAAAACTACCCTATACAAGTGCCCTATCCCACAACGGTAAGGAATTAAACGCGAGGGATGCCTATTCTTAAGTTATCCCTTGAGTTGGCACTAACTTTGGTGATTGTCATAGGAAATGCTTTGCTCACGGCAAGAAGTGTAATGCTCAGAATACAGTATGATACCACAAAATGTGCGCCACTCAGTGTGGCCATGATGTAAACAAGAAATTCCGCGTAAATTTATATTTTCTGCCAACTACCCAAATTGATTAGTGCTGCACATTGCAATCTCGTCACCTGCCCCCTCCAAGACTCTCAGTACGAGTAATCTTCACCAGTAACCATTCTGCCTATATAGCTAACACCCGAGTTAAGTGCAGCAATAGCTTCGTTCTGCGAACAAACGTTAACCATGCCCTCTTTTTTATATATATTTATTTATTTATATTTATTTTTGCTCCTCCTATCATTCAAAACATGCAATTTCTGCATAGAAAGCTGGAAAAAAGTGATAAGGAGAGGGCGCGCTGTCGATGCCGATTTTCGTCAAGATTGTTAGTATTGTTGTGAGGCTTGTATGATAAAACAGAGTGCTATCATATTAGAATTACGGTATTGTATAGCAGACCGCTCTCTTGTTCAAGTTAATACGGTACCACTGGCGCCACAGTTCACCCGAGAGGTCCTGAACAGACGCTGATTGATGGGTTCCGTCCGTGGAAATGAGTAGTGGTTAGCATAGTAGTTACAGCTCATCTAAATAAATCAGTTGAATGTTTCTTATTCGGGTTTGGCGGTTTGGATGAGGGATGTGTTCGGGTGGGATTGTGAGGCTCTCAGGTTACATAATCTACGGAAACCTTGAGAACTGAGGATTCACCGGTGTGGGTTGCACAAATTCCTTGCCACTTAATTTGGCCTGGAATAGGCAGCCATAAACAGAGCTGGTAGCCCCGCTTTACCTAAACATAGTGAAACTTCATCAACGGACCTAAAAGACCTTCAACAAACTGCCCCCGACAACATTTCAACCGGTGAAAAAGCGAAAGATGTCTCAAGCAGTTATAGGGAACATCAATTCTTTCAACCGCGTTTCGAATAACATTATCCTTACTGCTGCCGATGATGAGTCCAAAATCCTAGCCTGGTTGTCCCCCCTAGAACCACATGTGCGCCATCACGATATTTGCAACCAGCGGGTCGGTAGTATAGGGGACTGGCTTCTGGAAACGGAAGTGTTTAGAAGCTGGTATGAAGGTGGTGAGAAGAGCGAATCTGACCATGCGGCCCTACTCTGTTATGGGGACCCGGGGGTCGGCAAGAGCTACATCTGGTGTGGGAGACTATCTGTGAAGGGAAAAAAAAAGGATGTTATTGCTGACAGGTAGCAATGGCAGTTCCGTCGTTGTAGATTATTTATGTCACCAGGCCATCGAGCAAGATATGGCAGTGGCCTGTTTTTACTACGACTTTGCTTCCCGAGAAGCCCAGACTCCAACAAATATGCTCGGCTCTCTAGTCAAACAGCTTCTGGCTGGGTTGGGAGAAATTCCGGGGGAAATCGTGCGGAAGTTTCGGAACCAGAAGAAGGTGATTGGTGGTCGAAAGCTACAACTTGATGATCTTGTGAATATGTTCACCATTGTTTCAGCTTCACAACGCACATTCGTATGTGTTGACGCTCTTGACGAATGCCTTCCGGAACACCAAATGGATATTCTTGATGCATTAGAACAAATCCTCGAGATGTCGCCAAAGGTTCGAGTTTTCATGACCGGGAGTTCACATATCAGGGTGATGGTTAGGAGGGGACAGGGTGGAAGTGTTGTTTGTTCCTTATAATACGTTTCATATGTATATTTCTACTGATAATATCATATATTTCGCTACTTGGTATGCGTTCCCAGTTTCACCTGTACACGGCGGACATTACTACAGGTAAGACATAATTGCGTATATTTCATTAATATTTCATGATAACAATTAGAGGTTTTCTTATGTGTTTTCTTATCTGGTGTTTGGGATATCACGGTTGTTTATGCATTACTTTTTGCATCTTTCTTGGTCATATCATGCATGATTATTCCTAATTATTCCCTCACACCCTTATGGATTTACGCATACTTTATTGGGATTTTCTTGGCAGGTTTACAGGGTCAAACATGGTTCCCACTTATGTTTTCCCTTATGTTTCTTTGTTATATGGAGAGCGCGCTTCCTGTATAAATACTGAGGTTACCGCCCATCTCGCTTAGAAGAATAAGAACCAGAATATCTACCAATCTGCTCTCCTACCACACAATTCCTCCTCACTTAGCGTGCAATGCGACTCCCTCACACTTGCGTAGTATTCTCCACATAGCAGGATAGATTGTGCACCATAGCCATATTTTGAACAGGAAGGGCAACAAGTGTACCGGTTAAGCCCAGGGATGGCGATATAATTACATATTTGCGCACGAGACTAAGGAAGGACACGACCCCCGAAGCGATGGATAGTTCCTTGGAGAATGATATTATGAAGGGCATTCCCGGAGATAGCTCAGAGACGTACGTAGTAGTGCGGGATCTAATAAGTCTTGTAACTCATATACTCATGGGTGAGAATCTAGATTCCTACTCGTTTCGCTCAAGGTCGCAATAATTCTGAGAGAAACGACAATATATCAAAGGCGAAATATGCTCAATGCAATGAGGGATGGGTTAGGGTTGGGAGATGCATATGCGGCAACACTGGAACGGATTCGAATTCAGGGAGGGGCGAAAGCAAAGCTTGCCATGGCCACACTGATGTGGGTATGTCATTCTGAAAGGCCATTACGAGTAGACGAACTCTGCCATGCACTTGCCGTAGAAATTGGATCCACGCATTTAAATAGCGACAATGTCCCTGCGGCGGAGACGTTACTTGCGTGCTGCCAAGGACTAGTCGCTATAGACAAGGAAGCCACAACATTCCGGTTAGTCCATCACACACTCCGCGAGTACCTCTCCACTGATCAGAACCTTTTCCCCCGGGCCGACTCGACGATGGCGGAGACTTGCTTGACTTATCTGCATTCAACCCAGGCCAGGGCCCTTCCAGCCAAGCCACAACCTGACCTTTCAAGTTTGCCCTTCCTCAAATATTGTTCGCGATATTGGGGTACACACGCAAAGAGAGAAATATCAGATCGCACAATATTGCTTGCAATGGGGCTCTTGGACCAGTACGAGAGCCACGTAGCCGCTAATGCACTTTTTGAGCAAATATTCGGTGTGGTTGATATCCGGAAAGCCAGCGCTCCTTCACTGTTCGGTGGACTACACTGTGCATCTTTTTTCGGGATTGTCGATATCATGACTGGTTTGTTAGGAATGAATGGTTGTGATGCCAACCGCGGAGATTCTGCTGGCCTAACGCCACTCACATGGGCTGTGCGGGGCGGACACGAGGAGGCGGTGGAGTTCTTACTGGGATTGGAGGCCGTCTGCCCCAACAAGCCAAACAGCGATGGCCGTACACCGCTTTGGTGGGCTGCGAACGGGGGGTGCCCGTCAGTGGCGAAACAGCTCTTAGGAAGGGAGGGCGTCAACCCGGGCCAGCCGGACAACTGGGGCAATGCACCTCTCTTGGTGGCTGTAGTTCTAGGACACGAGTCAATAGCGAAGCAAATTTTAGACCGGGAAGACGTCAACCCTGACCAGCCGAACAACGCGGGCCATACGCCCCTCTGTATGGCTGCGGGCAGGGGGCGCGGGGCATTGGTGAAGCAGCTTTTAGACCGTGAGGACGTCGACCCCAGCAAGTCAGACAATGAGGGCCGTACACCACTTCTGTGGGCTGCAATTAACGGGAACGAGTCAGTGGCGAAGCAACTTTTAGACCGGAAAGACGTCGACCCCGATAAACCAGACAATGAGGGAGGAACACCGCTTTCGTGGGCCGCGGAGAGAGGGCACGAGTCAGTAGTGAAGCAGCTTTTAGACCGGCAAAATGTCGACCCTGACAAGCCGGACAATGAGGGCAATACACCACTTTCATGGGCTGCGATGGAAGGGCACGAGTCAGTGGTGAAGCGCCTTTTAGACCGGCAAGATGTCAACCCTGACAAGCCGGACAATGAGGGCAATACACCACTTTCATGGGCTGCGATGGAAGGGCATGAGTTAGTGGTGAAGCGACTTTTAGACCGGCAAGATGTCAACCCTGACAGGCCAGACAATGAGGGCAAGACACCACTTTCGTGGGCTGCAAATAACGGGCACGAATCAGTGGTGAAGCAGCTTTTAGCCTGGCAAGATGTCGATCCTGGCCGACCAGACGACGGAGGTAGGACTCCTTTCTCGCTGGCTGCTGCGGAGGGGCACCAACCAATAGTGAATCTGCTATCGAGAGGGTAGTGTGTCAACCTCGGTACCCTAGCCAAATGCGGTCATAAGCGTCTCTCCGAGGTGTTGGCATAGCGATATGGACGACCGGTCAATGTGCCGCCAGCTCAGAAACCAGCAACGTGGTTTGAAGTCAACAAGTTTCGGACTTTGTTTTTGACCTCTTCCACTCTTGAAGCCAGCTATCGACTATCCCAGTCTCACGCCTACAGTCACACTCCATTCTCCCATTATCAGCCTCTCTCTATAGTTTCGGACCTCAGAAGCTTACGATACGGCCTTGCTTCCGCTTTTTCTTAGCCTTCTCTTTCCTCTCCTTCCGGGCTAGTTGTTTTTCATCCGCCTCACAATCTCCTGGATGTGAAATCTGTCATTATTTTGTAACGTAAGGAATGTGTACTATTAGCAGAATCCTCACGGGTATTTAATCCTGTGAGCGAGTGGTTGAAATAGAGCGGTAGTTGGATATTTGCTATCATATTTTCGCCCCGGCATGGTTTCTCGCGTTTCACTGATCCTCGTTTTAGCTTCCCATTATAGATCCTCCCTTTCATGTATGCTCGCTTTTTCTATTTATCTTACATTCGCGATCGTTTCTTCCTCTGTTTTCTCGCGGGTGGTTGATGTTACCATTAAATAGTACAGTTGGGTCAGGTTAGGATCTAAATTACCACAGTATCCATCAGGTAGAGGCAGAGAGAAATTCCGTTCCATGATGAGAGTGTTTTTTTTGTAGATTGGCTGTGAAATTACTTAAGCACAGTGTTTCTAATCGTCCGGGGGCCTAGCCGGGCTCTGTGGGGAAACTGCCAAGAGCCCTGGACGGGACCGGACAGCTACCTATAGTCCGTCCAAGGCGGTCAAAGTGCAGGACGGGAGGCCGGGGTGGTGAGGGACGGCTGGTGATAATAGGGGACAGTGGGGCAGGGGGTAGGGCACGAGTGATGTCTCATGCTTAGAAAAATGATTCCTTCTGAGGTGTCTCATGCCATTTTGTTCTAGTACCGGAGACCCAAGTTATAGGACTATACCCCCCTGTAGTCTCTCCGGTCCTCACCTTCCCGGGCATAATCCATCCTAGCGCCCCGAAAAAGACGGACTATGAGCCGTAGTCTATCCCATAGTACTCCAAAAGACAGACAGACCGGAGAGCGAGGGACACTGCTCGGGAACAACGCTAACCTAAATCCACATCCTAACTGTCCCCCAAGGGGCATCATGATGTCGTGCCGTGGGTCCGGGGGTGTCTCTTAACTTATGGTCGTGGGGCGGTGGGTGGGTTGCCAGAAACCACCTTCCAAAGTCTTTGGATTCTCCGTTTTATTAAGCCACTACTGAGAGGTATTACATTATTCTGCGCCATACTGCTACACTATCAAGAACACCTCTGGTGAAAATGTGCTTTGGGGTTTTGAGAGGTAGATTATTGATGACAGGTATCATTTAAGACTTGAATATAATTACTTATTATTAAGTAGGCTACTTGGAGCTCAAATTTATTAATCGGGTATTGGGGGTTATTGATGGCACTCTTATTTAGGGAAAAAGACTGAACAGTGGAAATACTTGACGGCGGAGGATTCATAGAGAGGGAATATATACTGAGCTTCAGAAATATCCCTAGCCGACGAATTGTTCTAAAACCTGAGTGAGTGTATGCGAGGGGGTGAGGTCCACTATGTGAGACTTTAGTGTGGTTGAAATGAGCGGAAGGGGTTTCTGGTAGCCTTTTTTCGGCATAGGTAACACTGGTAGTCATGGTGATGTTCGGTGTGGTTCCGAGAGCGTTTGTTTGAAGAAATGGGTGATTCACGAGGGGGTAGAAGGGGGGGGGGTTCTTATACTTGCGCATTGCAAATGTTTCCGGAAATGTGGTCTTTGACTTGGCGCTGCCTTGGGGGGTGTCGGGCCTGGTCTCCACACTTCCGGAAATTTTTCTGGTGCGCAAGTTACAAGTATAATAGATAGCCTTGACGCGGAATGCCGTACTATTATATCTAGAAAGAGCGAATTCGAGATAGATTACGAAGAAAAGTGCATTTTCAACTGCCAATGGCAGTAGAACCTTGCGAGATAAGGAAGCATTTAACGTAAACTATCAAGAAAGACAGAAAGCAATAAGACTTTTGAGTCATGTTCACGGATAAGTTGGGGGACCATAGTATACAGAACAATTCGATCGTGCGCTGGCTGCCTCGGGGTAGATATCTCAACAAGGATCACCATCAGCTGCTTTAGAGATGTTTACTGGCTCGGGAGCAAAGCTTGATTTCAGACAACTGAGTAAACGATATTCCTTGGCATCATCTAGCACAAGTATCGGAACACCCAACCGGGGGAACCGGCCAAAGGTTAACCACGCCCTCTTTTTTCTTTTTTGCTCCTCCCATTATTCAAAATATGCAATTTCTGCATAGAGGCTGGAAAAAAGTACTTGTCCCAGGCCATAAGTACCCGAAAATGAAGGGGGATCATTTGTATGGGGGCACAGACACGCACGGATGTTTTGCCATATATTTCTTTAATCCTTGTTTTCGGGTACTTATGGCCTGGGACAAGTACGGAGAGGCGCGTTGTCGATGCCGATTTTTGTTATGATTGCTGTATAATATTGCTGTGAGGCTTGTAAAACGGAGCGCTGGCGTAAGAACTCAAATATTATAGAAGAAAAATGTGCTTTTATAGGACGTTGCGGCTGCCTCTCCTAGTAAGGCGCGGTGCATATTCCTTTTATTTTGCCTCAAATGAAGACGGAGTTTGCTGTGTTTTTCCTTCGCGTAGAGGAGAAGGGAAATTCCAACATCCCAGCACATTTTTCTTCTATTCGGGTATGATATCACATCCACGGTATTGCATACTACCACTTGAATTCTGGGACTCTGGGACTCTGGTCGATTTCTGCCCTGCATCGAATAACGACGTATTTACTAACCCTAGACGTTACTAGTAGTGGTGTGCAGCAGCTTGTTTAGAAATACAGGGCTCGGCAAGAGCGAGGTATTTTTATTTTTTTGATAAATGTATTGAATTAGCGACCAAGTACCTCACCTACAGGTGATATTTTTTTCAGAGTTGACTGGGGCAAGATGATCCCTCTTGGGCCATGCTTCCGGAGTGTATCTCTGCTACTCAAATTTTGGGAATTTATCCGGTAAGTTAAGCGAAAGTCTGGGGTTTGCGGTATTGCACATTTGAAGTTAGCCTCATGATGGACTTATGCACTGGCACCCCACGTGCGGGCGCTAACCTCGTGTGTGGGGTAGTGTCACAGCGAGAATTTGGCGATTGAACGACAGAACGCCTTGCCCCTCGCGATGAGGTATGAACAAGGGCGGCCGACAGATATCAGTCACGTGTGATAAGAAACACAACGGCGGCAACCACAGCGACGCGGGGCGCGAACGATGGGTAGGGCAATTGGGGCACGGTGTCATACCAGAACTCAATAATAAATGAAAAGGAATGAAGAAAATATCACCCGTAATTGTTGGTATGTCAATGTTTCAGCTCCTGAGGGGGGTGTTTGGTGACTTGTTGAGCATAGGGATCATGCCGGTCGCTATCTCATGCCTCCCCGAGCCCGAATTTCGCATGGCTAATGCAGTGCTGTACTCGAGTGTCCATCGGCCGCAATTGTATGAACGCTGGAAGGTGGGTTAGGGTTAGTTGTGATGCAAGTACCGTACCGGTACGGTACTGGGGTTCTGGCGCCCCAGCACTGACAAGTGGGTGGTGCTGTTTGGTAGCCCATAATTTGTGAGATGGAAGAGGTGGATATCAAGATAACTGTGGTGTGTTCCGTGGGGGGTTGGCCGGTTTCTCTCGCGAGGTGGCATGCTTGCACTGGTATTGTTGCTCGGAAATTTGGTTCTCAAGTTGCTAATTCTTTTCGAGGGGGTCGCTTCTTTGGTGGCTTTTAGTTGTATCCTTTAGAGAACGGGTATTCGCGCTCGAGTACTGTCCGTGCTACAGTCACTATTGCGTTAGCTAAAGTATGTTGCACTTAGCTCAATATTGTATATAAGCGAGTTGAGTGTATCTTCTATTGAGCTGATACGTTCGGTTGAGCCGTTAGGGATGGAGACCTGCCGCAAGATTTGAACTTCACATACCGCTGGCGCCACAGTTCACCCGAGCAGTCTACCCGAGCAGACACTGATTGATGTGTTTGGTCAGTGGAAATGAGCAGTGGTTAGCATAGTAGTTACAGCTCATTTAAATAAATCACTTGAAAGTATCTTATCCGAGTTTGGAAGTTCGGGTGAGGGATGTGGTCGGGTGGGTTTTGAGGCTCTCCGGTTACATAATCTGCAGAAACCTTGACAAGGTCATAATCAGAACCCTGGGTTCGCTGGCGCTGGTTACACGAATTCCTGGCTACCTAATTTTGGTGGGATTAGGCAGCCGTAGACAGAGCCGGCAGCCCCGCTTTACCTGAACACGGTAAAACTTCATTAACGGACCCAAAGATCTTCAACAAATTGCCCCCGGCAACATTTCAACCAGTGGAAAAGCGAGATATGTCTCAATCTTTTATAGGGAACATCAATTCTTTCAACAGCGTTTCGAATAACATTACCCTTACTGCTGCCGATGATGAGTCCAAAATCCTAGCCTGGCTGTCCCCCCTAGAACCCCATGTACGCCATCACGATATTTGCAACCAGCGGGTCGGTAGTATAGGTAACTGGCTATTGGAGACGGAAGAGTTTAGAAGCTGGTATAAAGGTAGTGAGGAGGGCGAGTCTGATCAGGCGGCCTTGCTCTGTTATGGGGACCCGGGGGTCGGCAAGAGCTACATCTGGTATGAGAGTCGATCGGTGAGGAATAAACAAAGGACATTATTGCTGACAGGTGTCGATGGAAGTTCCGTGGTTGTAGATTATTTATGTGACCAGGCTATCGAGCAAGATATGGCGGTCGCTTGTTTTTACTACGACTTTGCTTCCCGAGAAGCCCAGACTCCGACAAATTTGCTCGGCTCTCTGGTCAAACAGCTTCTGACTGGGTTGGGAGAAATTCCTGGGGAAATCGTGCAGAAATTTCGAAGCCGGAAGAAGGTGATTGGTGGTCGAAAGCTACAACTTCCTGATCTCGTCGGAATGTTCGCGACTGTTTCGGACTCACAACCCACATTTGTATGTGTTGACGCTTTTGACGAATGCCTTCCGGAGCACCAAATGGAGGTTCTTGATGCGCTGGAACAAATTCTCGGGAGGTCGCCAAAAGTTCGAGTGTTCATGACCGGGAGGCCACATATCGGGATGGTAGTTGGGAGGGCACTGGGCGGAAGAGCGACAAGTGTACCGATTCAGCCCAGGGACGGTGATATAGTCACATACTTGCGCACGAAACTGAGGAGGGACACGACCCCCGAGGCGATGGATAGTTCCTTGGAGAATGATATCATGAATAGCATTCCCGGAGATGGCTCGGAAACGTATGTAGTAGTGCAGAATCTAGTAAGCCTTGTATCTCATATACTGACAGATGAAAATCTAGATTCCTACTCGTTTCGCTCAAGGTCGAAACAATCCTGAGAGAAACGACAATATACCAAAGGCGAAATATGCTCAATGCAATGAGGGATGGGTTAGGGTTGGGAGATGCATATGCGGCGACACTGGAACGGATTCGAATTCAGGGAGGGGCGAAAGCAAAGCTTGCCATGGCCACACTGATGTGGGTATGTCATTCGGAAAGGCCATTACGAGTAGAAGAACTCTGTCATGCACTTGCCGTAGAAATTGGACCTGCGCATTTCAATACCGACAATATCCCTGCGGCGGAGACGTTACTCACCTGCTGTCAAGGACTAGTCGTGATAGATAAAGAGGCCTCAACCTTCCGGTTAGTCCATCACACACTCCGCGAGTACCTCTCCGTTCATCATAACCTTTTCCCCCGAGCCCACTCGACAATGGCAGATACTTGCTTGACTTATCTGGATTCAACCCAGGCCAGGGCCCTTCCGGCCGAGCCGCAACCTGACCTTTCGAGCTTGCCCTTCCTCAAATATTGTTCGCGATATTGGGGCACACACGCAAAGAGGGAAATATCAGATCGCACGATATTGCTTGCAGTGGAGCTCTTGGACCAGTACGAGAATCACGTAGCCGCTAATGCACTTTTTGAGGAAATATTAAATGGGGGTGATACCCGAGAAGTCAGTGCTCCTTCGCTGTTCAGTGGACTACACTGTGCATCTTTTTTCGGGATTGTCGATATTATGACTCGTTTGTTAAGAGTGAATGGTTGTGATGCCAACCAGGGAGATTCTGCGGGTATAACGCCGCTTATGTGGGCTGTGAGGGGCGGATATGAGGGGGCGGTGGAGTTGTTGCTGGGACTGAAGGCCGTCTGCCCCAACAAGCCCGACAACAATGGCTGTACGCCACTCTGGTGGGCTGCATATATAGGGCACGAGTCAATAGCGAAGCAAATTTTGGACCGAGAAGATGTCCACCCTAACCAGCCGGAAAACAGAAACGGCTCTACACCCCTCATCTTCGCTGCATTCAGAGGGCACGAGGCAGTGGTGAAGCAACTTTTAAACCGGCAAGATGTCGACCCCGACAAGCCGGGCAATAAGGGCAAGACACCACTTGCAGGTGCTGCATTTAACGGGCATGAGTCAGTTGTGAAACAGCTTTTGGACCGGCCAGACGTTGACCCCGACAAGCAGGACAATGAGGGCATCACACCACTTTCGTGGGCTGCGATAAAAGGGCACGAGTCTGTGGTGAAGCAACTTTTAGACCTGCAAGATATTGACCCCGACAAGCCAGACAATAAGGGCATCACACCACTTTCGTGGGCTGCGATGGCAGGGCACGAGTTAGTGGTGAAGCAACTTTTAGACCGGCCAGACGTTGACCCCGACAAGCAGGACAATGAGGGCATCACACCACTTTCGTGGGCTGCGATGAAAGGGCACGAGTCAGTCGTAAAGCAACTTTTAGGTCGGCAAGACGTCGACCCCGATAAGCCAGACAATGAGAGCAAGACACCACTTTTTTGGGCTGCGATGAAGGGGCATGAGTCAGTAGTGAAGCAGCTTTTAGACCGGCAAGACGTCAGCCCTGACAAACCAGACAATAAGGGCAAGACACCACTTTCGTGGGCTGATATCAACGGGCACGAGTCTGTGGTGAAGCAACTTTTAGACCGGCAAGATGTCGATCCCGGCTGGCCAGGCAAAAGAGGTAGGACTCGCCTCTCACTGGCTGCTGCGAAGGGGTACCAAGCAATAGCGAATCTACTATCCCGACGGTAGTCTGTCAACCCCGATGGGCTAGAAAAATGCGGTCAGAAGATCCTCTCCGAGGTGTTGGCATAGGGATAACGTAATTTACCTATTAACGGCTCATCACCGGGATGTGGCTCACCATGGCAACCACTGGAAAATCAAATGTATGTTTTAATATCTGCATAAATAGTAGTGGTACCACATTGAAAATTTGTTAGAAAGTACTTTTAAATATGGAGAATCAGAATATGAAGTTTTCAATTAATAATAATAAATAATGCCTTTTGTATACTCACTTTATTCCAAACTAGTTTATTTAGCAGATTGCTTACAATTGAAGTCAATAAAATTGAAACCAACCATGGAAGTAACAGTTTGAGCAGGTAATAAGAGCTTATAGATCTTGTATTTGATGTATGAACTGCTTTGATATTTATGTGTAGCTATTATGGAAGGTATTATGACTTTAGAAAAGTGTGTAGTTAAATATATATGGTATAAAGTGGATGAGATGATATTGACTTATAGAGTTTGTGCAATGTTCCAATACTTTGCAATATACTTCAATAGGATAATCCAAGATACAATATAAATTTTCAAGGCCGTTGGT
>Ga0307513_10001534_pt1 | contig 33075 bp, 36 predicted proteins | sample 15_EM_MG_FD_202174 | JGI IMG/M metagenome (GOLD analysis project Ga0307513, IMG submission 202174) | Populus trichocarpa ectomycorrhiza microbial communities from riparian zone in the Pacific Northwest, United States - 15_EM | ecosystem: Host-associated > Plants > Roots > Unclassified | place... | reverse complement strand
CCTCCCCCCCACCCCCCCCCCACCCCCCCCCCCCCCCCCCCCCCCCCCCCCCCCCCCCCCCCCCCCCGCGCCCCCCCCCCCCCCCCCCCCCCCCCTCCTCCTTCTCTTTCTGCCATCATACCGGAAAGTTAGGGCGGGGGATTACGTCTAATCTTTCGCGGCTTCCTAATGGCCACGGCCATTTACCTGGGGTGCATTTGTTCGATCACTTCACATTGCAGGGTTCCTTTGATATCATGAGGCGTGTGAAAAATCTCAACCCCAACCTATCATATCCAATGAAAGGGTATTCAAGTCGAGTGCCGGTAAGCTCGGTGATGCTTGTTGGTCAACAACGGCCGCATGTGATAAGTAAGATCGAATAAATTCGGTTTTCAGCCTTTAAGAGGACTACGCACCATCGAGTGGGGATAGTACCAGTATCGGTGGAGAGAGAGAAACAATAACAAAACGATGCGGTAAAGGAGAGCAGAGTGGTTGAGGACGGAACAGAGCAAAAGCTACCCTCCAGTAACCTTGACCCGGACCTATGCCAAGATATAGCTAGCCCACGAGACAGGGTTTCCTTTTGGAGGATTTGACTGGCTGAGACACAGTTTGGCATGGGTCAGGAACGCCTGCTCTGTTTTACCAATCCATTTGGGTGAATGTCAAGTGAATGATAGGGATAGTAGAGAGCTAGAGAAAGCGGAATAAGAGCTCTTGGGGAACGGCAGACTGCTCGTCAATTCAATTTGCGGGTTGTTCCCTCTTTTTTTTCTATTTATTTATTTATTATTATTTTTTTATAAAAAAAAATTCATAAATTTCCCTACCCCTGTGATGATTATTTCTTTGTGGTTAGTATAGTAGCTTACTGTGGAGACATCAGGGCTTTTCCCTCTCTCTCTGCTCATCGCTATTGGTACTTTTTTCCCCTTCTCCCTGCGAGTCCCTGGCTGTCGAGTCGTCCCTGACCTATCTCGCTACCCCTTCTCGCCACGACTGGTGGTTGTCGATTCTTTGGCGCATTGCTTTGCTGGCAGATTGCTCCTCTTCCACTCCCTGCGACTTACCATCACCGCTGCTCCCTGCGAGCCTCTTGTCCCTCTTTGAGTTTGGTATTAAGATAAGCCAGCAATAGGAATACTGACGCAGCGGGCTGTCCACCAAATTCCTCAATATTTTCCCTTCGTTCTGTCCTTGCTCTGGCTTTCTTTGTCTCGCCCTTTTCTACTATTGAGTAGGAACTCCCCCCATCTCATCTCATCTCCTTTTTGGTCCTTTTTCTGTCAAAAACCCTGCAAAACCCCCTACATCACGCTTTCTCGCTTGCGCACGTCGTCGATAAGCGCACTTACGGCCCAACTGCAGGTTTTTGTCACGTCTGGGTAAAAAATAAAATAAAAAAGTCAGCTCTGCCTTCTCAACACATCTCAATGCCCACCTTTCTGAATAGGGTCTTTAAACGGGACCATGCCGGGTCTTCAAAGAAGGTCGAACAGAGCGCGCCTCCACCGCCCCAAGAAGTTAAACACCAGGACGCGTGGTTACGGACAGAGGTTGCTCCTGAGCAAGTTCAGGAGCTATTGAGGGGATGCACTCAGGAGATCAAGTCAAGAGGTCTGCCAACCACCACTCAATTCTAGTATCCCTTAATCGGATATCACTCCTATCGCAATCGCACCAAGAATTCTGCTCACATATTGTTTACCGGTAATTTATTTTAGGCCTGTCAACACCCTTTGTATTATTGCCGTTTCGGCCAAACTCGGATGCCAGCGCCGCCAGAACCTTTATCCGAAATTTCTTTAATCCGGTAACAGGGCCGCTTCGCGGGGCCCCCCTCCAACAGGAATTACGATTGACTGAGCCTGTGGTAATAATCATTCATCCCCCTTTTGTTCTTGCTGCGTTACCTGACATCCGGTATAGGTTTTGTGCAGTACTCTGAAATGGTGTTGGAGTAGGCTACCAGGTGGTGTGGTAACCTGGGATGTATATGAACTATTTCGTCAGGGAGAAGTTGGTACGATAACTCAACAGTCATCCTGATTTCGAAGTTTAAACGGTTCTAACCATATTTAGATTCGAGCATGGCTCGTGACTCGTTTGCGACCTTTATACCTATCAGTGCTGAATCTGAAGCCCGTTCAAAAATTATCTTTGACTTTTTCGATTTAATTTCGGCCATTGCAGCACACGGAAAACATAATGGACTCGGCGGTATGAAGCTCTCGAGGCTTGCAGGTTGGTGGGCCTTCGAGCATAGCGATATGGGATGGGGTTTCGAAGGTGGATACACGTCATGGTCAAGGTTTGTTCGACCCACTCGGAGTGTCACTGTTAGCGTATTGACATCATTGTCAGGGCTGCCGATGCTACGATGCATCTGTTCTTTGCTTATCTTCGCTCCCTCTCTCCGGCGGACGGAACAAAAGGTGTTTCTATATTGCCGATCTCCCTGAAGGCATTGGTATCCTCCGCCGACTACCCCCCTAGGGCTCCTTCTCAGCTCCAATCGAAGACGGTTAGGGTGGTAATGACCGTTGAAACTGTTTCGCCAACCCCATTTTCACTTCTTCGTCGTGCCAGAAACTTTCAATTCCGAGAGAGCGATCTTGCTCTCCGGACTCTTATGGATTACGAAGACCCCGTACAGGCTTTGACAGAAGAATGCAAGCGTGTTCTGAGATGCATATCTTCTACCAACCAGTCTTCATCTGGCTTTAAGGGCGGAAGTGGGCTTCAGGATCAGTCTTGGTCAAGGTTCCAGGATTTGGGGTTCTCTGGACTTTTGGAGGAGTCTGACGGTTCAGCTGATGAAGATGGACTGTCAATGACTGGTTCCGAAACATTTCGTCGAAGGCGGGCCTCCACCCAACCTACTCCCTCGACCCCTCGTCAGGAGCGTCCAGAGCGTCCGGAGCGCACTATGGATCTTGCTCGGCCAACAACACCTTCCTGGGCTGACTTTATGGCTGGAGGGTTCGGGGATCGTGACCACGGTCCAAACCAGCCTGCTCCGCTCCTCCTGCCGCCGGACAAGGTCTTGCCTCCAATTGATAGTGGATCTCGAGTTCGTAGTTCACAGTCAAACAGGAAAATCGCTGAAGACAATCTGGACCCCGGTGAATTGGCCAGCGTTTCACCGTTAATTGTAGACGATGCATTCTGGTGGGTTTGGATATCTAGTCTTGCGGGCGAAGAGTCCGCTGCTAGAAAGGCTGTGTTTGGACGATGTGCTCTTGTCGAGACAGTGATTAAAGGTGGAAGATGGCTTGTCGTTGAGGTTTGTCATTCTTCGACTCTGCTGGTCCTAGTAGTGTAGTCTAATATTTTGTGTAGGAAAAAGTTAAAGGTGCTGCTGCTGCGGTCGAGGATGCAACGTATCTTTTGGCCAAGGAAAAGAAGAAGTCTCGAAGAGGAAAGCTGAGCAGGCGAAAATCTGTTGGACGTGCCGATATCCCGATCGAGCAACCAAAACAATTTGATCCCTCTGTAGGGCTGTTCAATAGGATCAATATTGGGCCTGATCAGACGGCTAAGATTCAAATAGCTGCGGCTGCGTTGAGACAGCAGCAGATGCAGCGGGAGCACAGTCATTTAAGGCCTAGAGAAGAGGGCTCCAAGCCTAATCCAAGGACCAACAGCGTTTTCACTTTGCGGCCTGTGATCCTCTCTGAGGCCACCCCCGCAATGAAATGGACAAGCAAGTATGATAGAGAAGCCATCCGGGAAGCGTACCTGAAGGGAGCCCCAATGCCGGAAAAGAAGGCCTTGAGCCGTGTTGATACCGACAGACCACTACCTCCCCCCCCTCCACAAGAGGCGCTAGAGGAAAGAACCGAAAGAAAGGAAAGACGAGAGCGGCCCAAGCCAGAACCTGCTAGACCAAAGGCAGAGCAATTGACTCAACCTCCGACTCCTATTACAAAACAGGCCCCTGTTGTCCCGGCATCGCCTCGTACTCCATCTACCCCCAGGCCTGTGCCTATGGCATTGCCATCTCCCCGTTCGAATGGCCGCACGTCACCTACATTTGACAGTCGTTCTCAGACCATCCCTGGCAGCCCCAAGTCACAGCCCTCAACCAACTCGACACCCGAGAAGTCCAGAAAACCAAAGGCTTCGCGTTTCAAGAATCTCTTCAGTAGCAAAAAGGCAGACCCAACTAGTCTAGTGGGCCGAAGAATATCTCAGCTTGAGCCACCTAGTGGCGGGCGCCTAGGTGTTCCTGCCCAAAATGAAAATCGCAGACTATCCATTAACCGGAAGCAGAATACTCCCGTAGGTTTCAATGGCGATGCTCCGCAGTTTAAAGCACCTCCTCCACTGGTCACTGAGAAGCCTTCGCTACCCCCGCAAGCTGATTTACGTCGCCAGGATAGCGATCAGCCACCGACACCCCAGGTCAGTCCAAAAGAGGAGCGCGAGGCAATCCAAGTCTTCTCATCGTTTGGTCAAGGTCCTTTAACCGACCAGCCCGCGTTCATCCCTGATGACTCTGTGACGACCTCCGAGCCAGTTTCCCCAATCGAGCCCGGCCCTGTTGCGCCAGAGAAGGAAACTGATGATGTTGTGTCGGTAGACTCTCCCGCATCTCCTGTGGAGGCCAACCCTATGCAGGATCGATGGGCTCAGATCAAGAAGAATGCTTCTGAGAGGGCAAAGGCTGTGCCAAAAGCATCTGATGAATATACAACAAGTGACGCAAGGGGTAGCATTGATGATGGAGAGACAAGTGGTGAAGAGAGTAAGCCCCCATTGCCATGATATACTGAGATATGACAACTAAATGTCTGTAGCAATCGAATCTAGAGTTGCCAGAATCAAAGCACGTGTTGCTGCACTCACTGGCAACATTGACACTACTGCTCGAGTTTAATCCCCGGACCTTTAGCACAATTTTCTAGCCTGTGTTTGTAGTTATAATGACTTGGCCTCTTGTGTCCAAAGTTGCTCTAATACTGCATCTCAGCCGCGAACACTCATAGATGTGCTAGGATATGGCGATATTTTTTCACTTTTTTTCACATCCTTCCATTGCGCAAGCTGGGCGATAATAACCGTTCACTTAATTGACTGCTCATCGCATACCCCAGCCCACTCTCACTTCCATCTCATTACATTTCCTTGTCTCCCTTCCCTTTGTTTCACCCTTTTTCCTTGTGGTAAGCGTTCTATTTCGCTATATTGAAAGCGTGGTTTAATCGTTCGTTGAATTTCGTATGGTGTTTTCCTAATGCTTCTCTTTTATCTGCTAAAAAATTTCTGCCAGTAGCTATTCTTTTTGTCTAAATTTTTTACCCACTTCTACTAACTTCCTTATTCAAAGATAATGATACCATTGTAAAGCCCACTACACCTTTTCATCATTTCCTTGTTTTCTTCCCAACTACCACCATCTCCATAGCTAATTTTCTGTGTCGACTCCGTTTTTTCCCCCTTCTCACCTGTCGAATCGCGGAGGATAAACTAGCTAGCTAAAGCCTTTTATCTTGATACCCCACGTAAATAGCAAGAATGCGCGCCCAATTACGAATGCTTTGAAGTTCGGAGTTCCGAGTGATTGAGCATGCATGAGCTTCAACCAGTAAGCCTAGCGGTGATGCGAAAGCAATCACCTACCCTACCTTGAGCAGCGATAGTCTACTCAGAAGCCCCACCCGCAATTGCCTAACGTTTGTAAAAACGACTGCTATTGCATATGGGCAAAAATTGCCTGGAGCCTCAAGATTTTGCCCATAATAATATTATGCAATAGCAGTCGTTTTTACAAACGTTAGGCAATTACGAGTAGGTTCACCTGCTTACTGTGTCTACTGCATCGTGCTGAATACGTATCACACATGCCGTACAGTACTTTTCAAAGCCAACGCTTCACCGGACCGGAACCGCCAGCCAGCTAGATCACTGCGGCAGGAACGCACTACGTACCAGTGCCCCTGGATGATGGTTGAGACAGAAATTCTGTTTTGTAGACACGTGACTTTGAATAATAATAATATCATTGTAAATCCCCCATTCCTACACAATATTTCTTGGACTGCTGAGGTGGAAATTTTTATGCTTTCATGCCCCCCTCCTGAGTGTCTGAGACACTGGTTAATAAGCATCATTTTTTGTCAATTAATTATTACTGTACTGTACTCGTATAGTACGGTTATGATACAATTTCGCACCTTAGCAATCACCGTCCCGGGCACTAAGAGGAATGGCATGAAATGTTCCACCGTTTTCGGCAGACCAAGAGATAGACTAACGATTCTTGAAAAACTTGAGTAATTATATTATTATACTGGACAATGCCTGACGAGCATGTTTGGATGGCTTCCTTCCAATCGCCGCTCGCTCGCTCACTCACCTTCTAAGAGGAAGAAGAAGCCGGTTCCCGAAAAGCAACGCTGATATATTGTTGTAGTCTGGGTATATATCGTGAAGCTGGCTTGTGAATTAGGGCTGTTTCTAAAGCACGAGGTAATGATAGGTATGTATGTACGTATCTTGCCAGTGGAAATGCATTCCTTATCGATGGATGATATGGTGGGTATCCTCACTTTACCAGAACAGATTTTTCATTACTATTATTATTATTATTATTATTATTATTTTTACTTCTAATCATAGCTTGTTACTGTGGTACCGTGCGGTAGAGTAATAGTAAAGTACGGTAGTAAATCGACCGTCTCTGTGTATCCTAAGCTTATAATAGTCTACTTATGATACTTGAAATGCTACCGTAGATAAGTTAAGCCACGGTGATTTATTTTCAACTCTATCAACTTTAAAAAAAAAACCCCCCCTAATTAGTAGGTAAAGCTATGATACCGTCCCCACTTTCCCAATTAGTAGAGGAACACTTTGGTGGCTTAGAGCACCAGTACCCAAGTATGATACGATACGATACCAACATCCATTCAAACTCCAGCCCCACAACCACTACTTCCAAGCCCGAGCACGGCATCATCATCATCATCATCATACGATACCGGTTCCTCAGCGCACTATACTCAAATACTCAACAATCCCACAGAAAACAAAACCCCCCAAATACCGCACCTTCTCAACTCCGAATTCCCTACCTCCCGCCCCAAATATTAACCTCAACCTCAACACCACTCACTCTCACCTCTCACCTCACCTCCTACCCATCACCCCGCACCCACCCCTCCCCCCCTCCAATGCCCCAAACCTCAATCCTAATCTCCATAACCGGCGGCGAAGCCGCCGGCAAAAAAGCCGTCCAAGCGGGGCTAAAATCCAGACTACTATCTCTAAACAGCGGGCTCAAGATATCAACACTGCACATGGCAGACTACGCCCTCACGTCCCCCCCTCCACTGCCCCTGGCGGGGACGGGAACAGAGGCCCAGGGGGTGGAAGGGTACGATCTGGAGCGGTTAGCGGACGAATTAGAAGGTATCGCCGCTACCCACGGGGAGGCAGACGTTGTAGACGTTGTCATCGTTGAGGGGCGGTATCTGCTGTGCAGTCGGCGGTTGGTGGAGGTTGCTGGTGTCAGGGTTTATTATCCCCCCCCTCTCTTTCTTTAATAAGATGGGGAAAGGCTGATGAAGTGGGGGGCGGCGGGGCGCGGGAGATGTATTATTATAGATATTCGTAGACTGCGATTCGGACGTTAGGCTTGCGCGGAAAGGTTTTTCACTCTTGCTCGTGATTGATTGATTTTTTGCTCTGGTTAACGTGGAGGTTGTATTATTATATGATTAGTGACTCGCGAGTCTGGGACGAAATCCCTCGATAGCATTCTTGATGAGTACGTTCGCTACAGTAAGCCCACTTTTGAGCAGGCGATTCTCCCCACGAAGCCTACTTCCGACATCATCCTCCCGGCGGGCGCGGAGGGTCCTGGGCTTGACCTTATCGCGCATGGCGTTATGGATGATATCAAGCGGAAGAAGAACCGGCAGAGTTTACCTGGGATATTGGCCAGTGCTTCGCATTTGCATTTGCCGTTGACGTTGAGCGAGGCGGATTTGACGACGGGGGCGCCGAGTTATTATCAGACTGTGTAACGGGTGAATAGAAGCCTGATCCCTTGCTAGTTTGTAGTGATGCTCGGTTTACAGGCTTTTTGCTTTCCTACGCTCAGATTGATGGTATAGTACAAATACTAGGTTCGTGACACTATGTATTAATACATTTTGAATATGTATAAACCTCTCATGCCTGATCAAGAGATAGAGAAGACTATGGGGTAAAAAAAAAAAAGGCAAAAGAGCAAGACAAATAAGGAAATTTTTCATTTTCGTTTCTCAGAACCCCTGTATAAATAAATAAAAACCATCAATCAATCAGCCGGTTCGGTCCCTTCCCTCAACACTACCCTTTCCACTCCCATTACTCCCACTATTCTGCCTTGACCGCTTGATCTTCTCCCGGAGAAGCTGTTCACGCAGCTGGTTTTCCCGTTGCTGAAGCGTCAACTGATGCCTCAGGTCATTATTTCGCACCTGGAGTTTCAATAATTGAGCTATCACCCACCTCCTTGTCCTTCTCCGCTACCTTAGTAGCACTAGTGGTGGTAGTGGTGGAACTCTTCGCCTGTCTGTCCCGGGTGCGCGGGGGCGAACCCCGGCGGTTCCTGCTATTCTTGCTGTCATCGTTGTCGGAGGACAACGATCGCCTTCTCTTGGAAGTGCGGGCATCTCTCCCGGACTGCTCCTCCGATTCGTGGCGACGACGACGCCAGCTATCTGTTTCCTCAGCATAATCTCTTGAAGACCGCTTCTCCTTCCGATCCACACGATCTCTAGAAGCAGAGCGTTCCCTCCTGCTCCCTCCTCTCTCTCTCCTGGGGGGAGGAGACCTCGACGGGGACCTAGTAGACGCATAGGAGGATCTAGACGAGGAAGAGCCACGGGAAGACACGCTCTCCACCCTCCTATCCCTGTGACTGCTCCGACCTCCTCCTCCTCCTACTCCTTTGCTGTAATCCGGAGTGGGAGACCGGTGCCGGTGGTAATGGTGCTGCCGTTCATAGCCCCTGCGCACATCCGGGGAGTTTGAGTAGCGCGGGGAAGGGCGTCTGGCACGATACTCGTCCCGTCTGCTACGAGACTGCGATCGAGATCTCGAGCGGGAATGACCATATCTATTATAGCTCCTGTCTTCACCGTTGTCAAAATCACGTCGATTGTAACCTCTGCGTGACGGAATGTACGTGTCTGTCTCTCCGCCCCTAAACCTATCCCCACCACCTCCCCCACGACGTCCCCCGCCCCGTTGATGCGGGGGGCGTCTTTCCCTTCGGTCCGATCTGTCTGTGGAACGACGGCGGGGGCTGGGAGGTCGGGGACGTGCTACGTAGTTATCTCCTCCTCTCTCCCTGGTATCCCTCGATGACGATGACGCCCTGGCCGTCGATTGCGGGGCTCTACGACGGGTGTCCCGTTCACGTTCACGGACGTTAGCAATCTCGCGTTCTCGAGCTTCCTCCTCCTCACGCTTACGACGTTGTTGCCCTGTACGTTCTTCTACCACAGCCTATACCATCATCATCAGCGATCCCATCTCCATAGCGGGAAGAAACCCCCTCCCCGTACCTTCTCACGACGCAACTCCTCCTTCTTCTTCTCCAACAATTCCACCGGCACCCCCTGCGGATTCGACTGAGCACTTAACAGAAGCCCCCAGAGCTGCTTACAGAACGCAGGAGTATCCTTCTCCAGGAATCCCGTGAGAGTGATTTGTATTTTCTTCGGGTCAGGCTAGCACCACCAACACCACATATTAGCCACCCTTGCGAAGATAACAAGTCCAGAAGAAGAGAACGAAAGAAAGGGACAACAAACAATCCTCTCTTCCTCTAAAAGCGAATATACAAAATCGATAACGACATCATCCTCATTCCCTAATATCTCTATGACCTTGCCGGAAATCCACCTTCGAGGGGAGAAAAAGATTTACATTAGCAAAATCGCAGCCTACAACCTCCCCCTCCAATACGTGTTAAAAAATCAATAATTAAATAATTAGAGGGCTCACTGCTTCATAACCTCCAAATTCACCTTCTCCATATCAACCTTTTTGGAGTACTCTGGTGGGAACTTGGTACCCTTTAAGAGCTTTGCGTCCATGATAAAATTACCTTTGGGGGGGAGGGAATCTCCGTGCGCCTGTAATATTTCTTTCGCCTGCGCTCGTTGAAGGATTAACGTGACGTGATGGGAGTCGATCGGTCGCGATTCGTGGTTGGTTGGTGTGGAAAGGAAGGAAGATGTGGTAAGTAAGCAGAGTCGGACGGAGGCTGGCGGTGAAAGGGCTGCATCATTTGCCAAGGTTCCGGGTGTTGGAAATCGGAAGGATGAGGGTGTCCTATCTGATTAGATGCAGCACAAGATGTCACTCTCCTCTCCAGGCTCTCCAGGCTCTCCCACACGAGTATTCCATGGGTATCAACTGGTATATACCATAAGACTGCAAAAGAACCTACTGCAAGCCGCCCAAAAATCAACGAGGGATGTCCTCGAGGCAGCTCTAGAAACCGGGTGATATAGTAGCACGGAGAACTCATGTTCCAAATGGGATCTCGATAATCGCATTGCGTGTAGTTACTATGGTACAGACATGACTGCTTTCTCGTACCATAGAAACATATAACAACCCCGAGAACTCTCGGCGCATGACAGGCCAGAGCGAGATCGGATCAGACCGGCAAACGCATAGGATACAATAGCATGTTACCGGGCGGGCGTATGCAGCCTCCCGCCTTCTCCTCCTCCTCCTCCTCCTCCTCCTCCTCCCAAGCCCGGGTTCAACCCGTCTGTTGTAACTTAACTTATATTCTCCGCTTAGACAGACCAACTTATCATATCGGCAGTCTACCACTCGGTACTCGACAGCGATTTACCAACAAGTACAGCACAACTCTTATCGTATCCTGCCTCGGTTGGTTGGTTTGTCCTTTCCCGCTCTGAGGGCCTGGCACCCAGAGAGAGGGCAGGGCGGTGGGCTGCTTGTGGGCTTGTGGTGTGTGCACGGATTTTTTGCCATACAGAGTATTTTTCAGATCCCTGTTTTCGGATACTTCTTGCCTAAAACGGGTAACTCCGGTAGAAGGTGGTTACATAGCATTTATAAGCTCGAGGATCCCTGATATTGACATACTCGAGTACTAGGGCGACAGACCCGAACGCTGATTTCTCCCTTTCTAGCCTTTATATCACCGGAACTTAGTATGACCGAGATACAGATAGGCAGGAACGTACGGCAGTGTGCAAGTATCAGCGGGGATGTTTTTGACAAAACAGGGATATTTTGCGGATTAACCTGCTGTAAATGAACTGCTCATTAACTTTATTGGGGGTACTTGCATCATTCGTCGCAATGTATGCGAGGTACTTTAGTTAGTTCAATATCTAGTTACAGGTGTAAGACACGTCCGCAATGATAAACCCAATCCTCGTCTACCCTACGCTCTAAACTTTATACTGAATCGTGAAAAGGGAACAGATGATATGAAAGAAGCCCAGCCGTGAGGAAAAGAGAATCCAGAGTCAAGGAAAACATGGAAAAAAAATATGGAAAAAGTTACCCACCCCCCAGTTCTTGTCTCAATGAAAAATCCAGAAGAACGTTGTCGTCCTAAATCAACACGGAACTATGTACCTGCAGGAATTTTTTTATTGGCCATGTTGCGGCACACTAGAACTCAAAGACCCAATTAAGACACAAACACCAGGGAATTACAAGCAGGCCGACTTTGCTCAGCCCACCTCAAATCATAGGATTAGTTTTGTATGGTGGGGCAATGCCGTTAACCTCACTCTTTTTTGCTTCGACACTAATGATACGACGAAAGTTCTGTGAATTAGTAACTTAGGACAATCCATACTCCAAAATATAACAGATAACTTTGAAATCAGGGCCTTACATGGACTCCGAAGCTCCCTCCTCCTCTTCTGCCAATAGCCGCTCGGCCTCAAGAGCCGCAATGCATCCGGATCCTTATTGGAATTGGTCAGCTTGAGGTATACAGAAAGGCGAGATCCAATGCAATTGGAATACATACCCGCACTGGTAATTGCCTGTCTGTAGCGCTTATCTTGAACGTCACCAGCGGCGAAGACACCCTTAACACTGGTATACGAGGTTCCAGGCTTGGTAATGATATACCCATCCTCATCACAATCGATCTGTTCTTTGATAAGAGCAGTAGCAGGCTCATGCCCAACAGCATAAAACAAACCATTTGCTGAGAGGTCACGGGTTTCGCCAGTAACGACGTTTCTGATTGCAAGTGAATGCAAGAGCTTGCCATCCCCCTTTGCCTCGGTTGCTACCGTGTTGTAAAGGATCTCAACCTTGGGGTGAGCACTGAGTCTCTTGGCCATGATGTTGGAAGCACGCAATTTGTCCTTTCGCACAAGGACGGTGACCTTGCTTCCATACTTTGTCAGGAAAATGGCCTCCTCAGCAGCCGAATCTCCACCTCCGATAACAGCCAATGGTTTATTCCTAAATATCGGCACTGCTCCGTCACACACAGCACAGGCACTAATGCCATTTTGCCAATATATATCTTCTCCGGGAAGATGTAGCCTCCTGGCCGAGGCTCCAGTAGCAAAAATCAGAGCATCGGCTGTGCTCGGATCTTCCTCCTCACAATATTCAAGCCAATACTTGAATGGCCGTTTCGACAGATCAACCTTCGAAACAGTCTCCGTGATTATTGTGGTTCCAAATCGTTCACTTTGTTCCCTCATCGCATCCTATCCAAGCACACCCGAGTTGGTTGTCATGTCATCGAAAAAGGAAGGAAAAAAAAGCGAAAAAAAGGGCATGGGTTAGAGAAGGCATCCCACGAAACGAAAAGCGTGACCTACCATAAGCTCTTGGCCACCAATGCCTTTAGGGAAACCTGGATAATTTTCAACGTCTGTAGTTGTCGTTAACTGTCCACCAGGTGCAATTCCATTTGCAAGCATCCCCTCGTACATAATGGCTGATTCAAGAGTGCGGTGTCAGCGCCGCCCTATCCTGCAAGTAAGTGGGGGCGGGTACGAACGTTTCAATTCTGCACGAGCTAGATATACCGCAGCGGTGTGGGCGGCTGGGCCGGACCTGAATCAATGAGCGATGAAGTTAGTGGGGGGTCAACCTCATAATGGCGGGGTAATCGGCCAATTCGTACCCAATGACTTTAAAGAAGGAAAGGAAAAAGGTTAGCACGTGCCACCAACGGAAACTGCCTGTGAGAAGATAACGGGTGGAACGAAGGGCGGGAGGGGGAAAGCTTACTGACTACTTTGCTGTGCATGGCACGGCTTGTTTGAAGAACTGGTTTTGAGGCCTTTTGGTTTTTATTGATTGAAGTAGCGGCGAAGAGAGGGATGCCAAGCGAAGGCAATGAGCGAAATCTGATAAAGCGGGAGGAAAACGTCGTGAAAGGGTTGTTAGAGGATGACCTTGACGGATCAAATATCAGCGGATGAGATATGGAAAGGGGGAAATTAAAGTAGTTAGGGAGCGGACCAACCCTTATATTATAAGGATCAAAGCCCAGAGAAGAAGAGAGAACAAGTTTAGGAAGAGGCGAAGGGGAAATGCTGAGTGATGGAAGGTCGCGGGCTTGATCGAGACTCAGCGGTGGGAAAGGGAAGAGCGAGGAAAGAGGAAGGAGGGAGGAGGGAGGAGGGAAGAGTAAGGTAGGGTTTGTTGGGGTGGTGGAGGTAGCGTAAGTTAGGGTCTGGCAATACTCGTACAGTACGTAAGGTACGGTATGCGAGTTGAAGAGAAAGTTTAGAGAGTCGGGGTGGAACGGGTGGTTGGGTTCGACCTGGCCGAGCAACGTTCCTCGAGGGAAGATCAGTCTGGCGCGCTGGATGTATTATATTACGCTTGGGCGATAAAACTGTATGGATGAGAGGCAAGGGAGGGATAGGGAGAGTAAGAGAAAGAGATGCGGGAAAGCAACAGTGAGAGAAGTAAAAGACACAAACGAGAGGTGCTAACCTGGTTGTTGGTATTGTACATAATATTGGGCTTTGCAAAACACCTTGAAAACAGAACAAACTCGAAGAAGAAAACCAGAATGTCTCAGATAACCCTAGCCACCGCAAAAAACAAAATGTGCCCCATTTGGCTAGTTCATTGACGATCGGGACACTTCTAGACCCAGTTTTGCTGATAAAGCCAACAAAATATTATCCTGAAGCAGCTGGAAAGCGTCTTTGGAGCTATCTAAGACACCCGAGTTTTTTCCTCCGAGTCCGCTCCGCTCCTCAAGTGTTTTGCAAAATGCAGTAATGAGCAGAAGAAAGGGAGGGGATGCAGCAGTGGTGGTGGAGGTGTCAATTTCAAGTTCTTGCAAGGAGAAAGTGCATACCTTTGCAGTATTTGTCCGTTTTTGACCCCGGAGAGGCAAGGGTTCGCCCTTGGCAAATATGAACGGGTCCCTAGCACCATCGTGTGCCCATGACTTCTAAAGCACGATTTCGGTCATAATATCAGTTCCCAGCTGATGGGAGCAATGATCAATCAACTAGTGAGGCGGTCATTTACAGTGTGCAACAACTAGGCCCTCACGATGATGATGACGATGGTGCGTACAGCATATTGAGCTATCAAGATTCCACAATAACGTACCAGAACCGGTACTACCTAATTCATCGCAACAAACCAACCTACCCACCGCCGCCCCAATTCGGAGAGGCCACCTCCGGCGCTGCCTCGGTGGTTTCGCCTCGCGCTGTGGGGCGTGGTGATTTGCAAAGGAGGAGTTGGGTGGGTCTTTGATGCCAGTGGAGACCACCGTCTTCCATTTACGGTACCGGTATGATACTTGAATTGTCAACAGAGATCATGGAGAAAGAGTACTACGGCATGCAAGCAACTGATAACAGAGAACATCTGCAGTAACCAACCCAGGGATCACACTTGGAACGGTTCGAATCCGGGCACACTACCAGTACCCACCGCGGCTTGTTCACCATCGCAATCGTCAACCCGATCTCGAGGACAGTGCATAGGTGCACCGCAGCAGAGACAAAAAACCAAAGCGTGGGTCAGAGAAGGAGCCAACAACAGCAGAACAGCACGTGACAGCTCCTCGAGCAGACCGTCATACAAAATAACAAATCAAACCGCCGAAAGGCCTGAAATTGCCATTTCGAATGGCCCGAGAGCACACACGAGCACTCGTCCGAGAATCCATCCCATACCTTCAGGGGCGAGGGGAAGCGCTTCCTAACCCAAAGATTACAAAAAAGGATTGGTGGGCTGCCTAGTCCCCTTTTCTCTCCCTCGATGGTTGGGTATGGTAAAAAGAAAAAAAACTGTCATCTGTGTTCCCATGGTTGGTTCCTGCTTACAAAGTTCATAATACCCCGCAAGATCCAGGCCCTTCCACGCACTTAGCAACAACAAGTGTGCATAGCAGCAGCAAGAAGGCTTTGTTGATATCATAATACTGGTATTGCATCTCTGGCTTGAGTTACATGCGGGGGTGCATTACCCATAATCCAGCGACGTTTGTGAACACAGCCACTACTGCACGACACTAAGATCCGGGCGAAAAGGCTGAATTTCTGAGGTATGCAATACCGGCACTTGTGCTCGAGTACCGGTAGCGGCCGTGTATGTCTGGCCGAAAGCGAAGTACCGCAGCACTGTACTCGAGTACGAGTACTTGCCCATTCCAAAACTATGCGCATAGCTTGGCGTTTCCTCGCCCTGAGCCGTGACAAGATTTCCGAATAGGGTAAACCTTTTCAATACCATGCACTTGGCAACAAACCTTTCGGATACCATCAGCCGGGAAATGTGCCATCGAAAAAGTGAAACCTTTGCAAAGGATTACTTCATCATGAAATGGCAATTCGAGGGATTCAAAAAATGAACTGAAAATAAAAAGGAAAAACAACCCTAATTGATTGTTAGATTTTTAATTTTCCTGATAATATGAGTGTGGTTTTGTTAAAACCCACACATGGGCTTCCGTAGCTGTCAACAGGAAAACACCTTTTAAGTGCAGCAACCGGAAAAAGCCTTCTTAAGATAAAGGCCTTTTTACTTTTGTCTTCCTAGCTATGATACCTTAAAAATGTTTAAAAATAAAGTAATTTCATTAAAATTTAATTCAGCATGAGAGGTACATAACTATGAATTAAAATAGATAAAAGATAGTTGATTAATATAGCTTTTCACCTAAATAATCCTTCACCAGCCTTAATCTGCCAAGATTTTCCTGGTCTTGGCGCCATTTTCCACCTATTTTAGTCCAACTTTAAGCTGTCTTTTATATAACATATTGTAATGACAAATAGATATCTTGATTTTAACAACTCATAGCATCACAACCAGTTGTCAGATTGATATGAAACTCTGTTGAGAAAGTAGCCAAAAGCCTCTAGTATATATCTATGTAAAAAAGACTTTTTTGGGATATTTGATATTTTTGGATATAACATATGCTACAGAGGTCATTGGAGTTTGAAAATTATTTTTTGAGCTATTGGGAGCATACTCTAAAGGGTACTCTATGTGGTTATGCTAAAATAAATGTTTTGGTGTTGGAGGCCAATGTATGAGTTTCAAAAAAACCACACTCATAATTATTATTATTATCATAGTCAGACAGGATATTTGTGGGCTGTCCTCACTTAAATGTAGTGTGTTTTGGGTAGTGACTTATGCCAAGAATTCCAAGAAAATCACTAAAAACCCTCGCCCCAGGTCTCAGTTCATCCCTAAAAATTATGGAGAGGAATCAGAAAAAACAACCAAAGGCTTTAGGTTATTTTTTTTTAATTTTTTAATTTTCAATTTTTAAAAAATTGTTTGACTTATGATACTTAGATAATAAACTAGTGATGCTAAATAGAAAGTTTGCTTTTTGTTGATACATATGTGAACCCTTTTGGACAGCGCCGTATTTTTTTCTCTGTGAATTCGCTAGCTCAGAATATCCCTGTAAATTGCGACATCAGCTCAAGCAAGTTTAGTTTAGCAAGTTAATAGAATTGCGACAGTCAGTCAATGAGATCCAACACAGCCAACTGACTCATGTCATACCGAGTCAGGAAAGCACCAATACATCTTCTTAAGAACTGCCGCCAGTGAATCCCGAGATTAGCGAGCCAGCTGAGCTAGCGAATTCACGGAGGAAAAAATACGGTATGTCTCAACCAAGGATGGGTATGGGAAAAGGTACGATATGCGCGAGAATGCATGGTATTGTCAATCTTGACTATCGACAGCACTGGTGAAGGTCACCAGCAAGAGAATGAAAAGAAAAGAAATAGACTGAAACTGATAACTGAAGATGGAAGACAAACACTGGCGGTTATGATAAACCCCCAAGTGCTCAGCTCTCGGAAAAGAAGATGAACGATGATGATGAACAAAAGACCGTTCCCCATGACAGAAGAAAAACCCACGACCCCACCTCCAACCCTCTATGAAGTTTGCCACACTAATTGACAAACAAACCCTTACCCACTGAGACTGCTCAATTGCACGGCTATGTAACTATTATAGCTGCGCAACCTGACAAATAATAATAAAATTATAGAAAAGCTATCTAAGGGCCTGACGGTACAGTACTAGTACAGTGACGTTGGAAAAGTTCGTGGACAAACGCCAAAACACTCCAAATACTCCACATTTCAAGATGCCCTGACACTACCGTAGAATGCCTAATATCGTATGATAGCACTAATATTCTCTGAGGTTTAAAAAATCAGCTATGATACTATCTTAAATTCAACACCTCGAGCCGCCAGAGCCCCCAGACAGCCCCAAGCCCAATTGACACTTCTTGAAGTGGTGGTGGTGGTGGTCAGACCTCTGGTCTTCATGTACATACTTAGCAATCCAATACAGTAGGTGATCGAACCTCTTCGCACAGTTTAGTGGCCAAAGCAATCTCAACACTTGTTGAGATGTAAGGTACCGTAAGAACTGGAATAATCGAGTCGTATGCTGTGTCGTTGAGAATTCCCTACTTTAGAAAAGGGGTCAAAAACACAGCGGAGGAAGAGCGGCTCAGCCCCCTCTGAGAAACATAAAAAAACAAAAAAAACATCAGACCTTACCAGAGGGGGCAACTCTGACTACACAGCACATGACGAGATTATTCCAGTTTTTCCGGTATGAGGTAGGTGTCTCGGCATTCATTTCTAACCACAAGGTATGATAGAATACACAGCATAGCTCCTCCTAAAGGCTTAGAAGAAAGATACATAATTTTTTTCCACAAGGTGCTCTGGGTGTAAGCTATGGGCTGTTCTGGTGCGCTGAAAAGTGTCACTTTTGGTGTGTTTTGGTGTTTGTCCACGAACTTTTCCAACGGCACCGTACAAGTACTGTGCTTGAGCAAGTATGATACTCTTAGTGCATGTCATCATGTTCTATTATGATACGTGTGCAACACAGCTTCATCAACTACGGTACTCATACATGTGCAGGTTGGAAAATATGGTTTAATTCATCCAACAGTTCTGTCCCCCGATCTTTTCCCTCTAATTTTCCTAGTGACGTTGCCGTGTGGTAGAGCCTTACCACCCCGGCCTACGGGTATCGGTTAATACGGGTGCTCTTCCGTCCAATACCTTATGTTCCGCAAAAAAAATATAAAAAAATATAAAAAAAATATAAAATAAGTCCTCTTCGACTGGGAATTTGGTGGAGAAACGAATTTTTAAACCCGGAAAAGAAAAAGAAAAAGTAAAAAAAATAAGCGGTAGTAAACAACAAGCGCACAAACCCCAAAACACTAACACCGACACAAACACCTTCGCATAATTAATGGCTATCTCTACCAAGGAGTTTAGCTCTATCCCCTACTCTTGGGCCCTCGTCAATTCCTCGAGCTTCGTCGCTATAAGACCCTTCGTCGTCGTCATCGGACTCTTTCTCGCTGAAGACGTCCTCGTCGTCGTCTGAAGCTCCAAATGCATCATATAGATCCCGAGCCTTTCGTCTGCCACCTGCGGAAGCCTTTCCGCCAGCCCCCGCTGCGCCGTCATCCAAGTCATCCTCGTTGTTGAGAGCCTCAAACTCGTAATCCATCCCCTGCTTTTTGGCTCTCTCCTTTTGGATGAAAAGATAGGCAGCAAGAGCTCCAACGAATATAATTATCACCACAAATGCCCCGTAGATCCAAACCTGAGTCTTGGCTGACACACCAAAAGTAGGGAAAAAGGAAGGAAGGAAATTCGATCCTTCACCTCCTGCTTTCTGATCTCCCGGTGTGGTTGTTGATGTAGAGATGGCTGTGGTTCCAGTGGCTGTCCCTTTCAAATAATCAGCTACGATTTACCAAGAAGAGCAAAGGGATAACTGGCAGGTTAACTCACCGCTTTCTAGTTTTGTAGGGGTGCCTGGTTTCTCGTTGACAGGTCGATCGTTGTGGTCGGAAGGATTTTCTGTCACCTTTGAAGGATTTGCTGTCGAAGTCATGCTTGGCAACTCGGTTGTTGAGGCCTGAGCAGTGGTTGTGTGGATAGGATCAGTACCCAGATTTTTATCTCCATCACCACCAGGAAGTGGTAAATTTTTAGCTTTATCCGCATCAATGGCCTCACCCCAGAGTGTAAGGCTCCAATCGACAAGAGATCCAGTCTGCCCGTTAACAACTGTGTCTTTTATGACGATTGTCCATGTGCCTGCTGCTTCTTCCCCCCTATGTCCGAATTAGCTTAGTTTGAGCAAAAATATATAACGGGAGTCGTACCAATGTTTAACACTCATAAACGTCCAGTCTTTGTATCCGTTTTTACTAGTATCCGGTTTTCTAGTTGTTGCGATGTGGCTAACGATGCCCTTTGGTGAGATCAGGTCTACACTCATGTCGCCCCTCTGGCCGTGGGCAGCATTCATGGTGACAGTTACGTGTTCCAGTCGACCGAGGTTCGCGTTTTTCGCCTCTTCTGCAGTAACCTTGATCTGTGTCTGGAGCCCTTGAGTGCCCTCTGGAATGGCTGCGTTGACAGCGACAACTGGTGAGTTGTACCATGCCTGGGGCTTCACAAGTTTATGATCTTCGGCGGCGTGAACAATTGCCCAAGCATCAATTTTCCCATAACCATACTTGTGATTGAACTTTTTCCCAATCGCTGTTGGCTTCCAGTCCGGGTCTTCCTCGTTGATAGGAACTGCCGTCTTGAGGGCAAGATACTGCATGTCACGCCAAGTGAGGTCAGGTCGTACCGATAGCACTAAGGCAAAGATCCCCGCAGCTAGTGGAGCAGCCGCAGAGGTTCCGCCATGGCCATTGAAACATTGGTTCGATCCCACATCGGTGGTATGCTAGGAAGTAGCAGTCGTATGTTAGTCTCATCTCCTGCACTAAACACAGGAATTTCACATACAATTGCATCCCCGCTACCACTACTATATGTAACAGCCATATTGGCTGAGCACTCCTCGGAGTAGTATGGATGATTGCCCTTTTTATCAACAGCTCCGATTGTGATGCTGTATATACTATTCGTGTAACCATCAAAATTGCAGTTGTCTTCATACGTTGCTCCATTTCCAGAGGCGAAAACAAAGATCGAACCCTTCCCATTTCGACCCTCTTGAACTCCTTTAACCATAGCCCGTTTGATGAGAATTCCCGGAGCGTCCATAGCCTGGCCATCATCCGGTGGTCCCCAGCTGCAAGAATAAATTTGGTTTTCCTGATACGCATAATTCAAGGCTATAGCCTCGTCGGCATCTGATATGGGCTTCGACAGCATTCGTATCCCAGCCACTTTCGCATCATAGGCAACACCTACTCCACAGACGTTGTTCCTTACAGCTGCAATTTCCCCGGCACATCGAGTGCCATGATGGTCGTCGGATAAACGTGGTTTGGGTTGAGGGGCATGGTCGTTAAAATCGTAGGAACCTGCTGCAAACTTTATAGAGCATAAGCACTAATCTCCCGATGTCAACAGCCCCAGCGGAAGTTACCCACATAGTTTGCTGCCAGATCTTGACTATCCATATCGAGACCATCGTCCACGATAGCCACAGTTGTATTCTCTCCAGTGATACCTGTGCAGAAGTAAGAATTCAAGCCCCTAATATGTGGACTAGAAATGTATGAGCAAACCTTCCAGCCACAGGCCAGTAACATTAACATCGTGGTGACGTTCTGTTGGGTTGAACTAAGCAAACAGGCGGTATATTAGCCATAGGATAAACAAACTGTCGAAGAAGCAGCTTACCAGATGCCATTGCTCGTGGAAAATGGGGTCCCGTATGTCAAGACGTTGCATGATTGACCGAAGTTCTACCTCCCCTGGGTTACCCGTAACAGAAGCAGTAGGATCGGATCCTTGCGCCTCCCGCCACGCGGCCGGTGGAGGCATCCGTTTCACAAGTTTCTTCAGCCCTTGTTTTTCTGCGAACAATATCCCATCGGACAGATCCCGCTTCATAATACCCCCAGATCCCACAGACCGCTTCCTTCGCCGGAGCCCATCAATATGAGTGGCGACAATATCTTCTTTGCTAGTTGGCGTTGAAAAGAGATGGTGGTCGCTGAGTTCGCCAATAACGCCTTCGTGGGTTAACCCTAGTTGCTGTGCTACGGCTTCTGGCGAAAGGTCCGGCGTTAAGTGCAGCGCGTAGTAATCTCGCGAGCCATAGTCTCGAGGTCGTAGCAAGGGGGGTGATTTCGCGGAGACAGCATGGAAAGGTATGATTTGGAGTATGGCCAGCCATAAAGAGGCCGAGCCGAAGCGCATCGCGAAGTGGAAATCAGTGTAAGTCGGGGAAGCTCACCGCTGGCGAAATAAAGTGAACTACCGAGGGGGGTGAGGAATGTGATGATGATATCTGGGTTGCTCCTTCGAAGGTTGAGGTATTCATGGGAGCTTCCAGGGAAGGGGGATAGGTTGTGGCCAAAGATTTCGGAAAAAACGGCCAGGGTTGGTTGGTTGGCTAGCTGGCGCTACTGCTTTTGTGCTTCTTGCAGGGAAAGGGCTGTGTGGCCTCTTTTACCCTTTGTTCTCCCTACGTATGATAATATGATAGCATCCGAGGGTGCCGTGCGGGTAATTAGTACGGTAATATAATTATTATTATTATTATGGATACCATTATAATTATTATCTACAGAGCTATGGCAGTAATGGTCCAAAAACTGCTAACTTTAGACTGTTTTTTTATTGATGCTAGTGATCTTTGCGCCTCGCTTGCTACGGATATGGTAGAAATGCATTCGCTCTATCGTACCGAAAAGTATTAGTTAGGGTGCAACTACCGTACCAGCCTTTCACGCCAGCGCTTGGCCGGTACCGGTACAGTCAGACACTACCGTTTCTTAAGCACCGCAAATGAACGAATCTGTTTGCGGTTTGTAAGGTGCCGGGTAAGGCATGGTACCCTCTTGTGCTACGAAGAGGTAAAGTAAAGCTTTCAAGAGTCTCTAGTGATGCCTAGCATCTAGGCCACTGGAGGCCCAGCGCCCGATACAATACCACGAGGGCTCAGTTCAACCATAGCATTATTGTAGAAATAGCCCTAGATCGAAACCACACTCATCCTGCAGATTGTGGATATATCATACTTGTAGTAAGGCTATGACGTGAAGAGGAGGTGTTGTGCCGCACCCATGCTGTCCACAAACTTCCCCGGCCACGAAGTCACCGGATAAGCACCTTTCCAAGCATGGCATGCGGTGCTAGTACTCGAGTACATACCGGTGCCTTGGGATTGTTTTATTTTTATTCCCGTCTCTATCTGGCCCCTTGCTCCGGCCATACGGCAGAGAGGCAGATTCGCTTTCATCCCTTCACATCTAATCACTCGTTATAATCCACCTACCCAGTTGTGCTGTACCGGTATAGCCATAGGCTATCAGCAGAGAAAGCCGTCACAAATGGCAGTGGCAATTTTAGCTGTCCCCCTATTTTGTGGTTCTCAAAGCGTTGAGCTTTGCATTTCTATTTTAAGAGCCACGGCGTACAAAGCCCTACGAAGTAAGTGCACTCCTAGCAAAGCAGGAACCGTACTTGCTGACAGGGGTTTTGACTGCGCGAGAGAAGGTAGCCTACGATACATTACAACAGGGCGGCTTGGGTAATGCCGGTATGTGACAATGGGCGACCTACCTGACGACAACAACAACAACTGTGAAAAAGAGCTCTTGTGCCATGGTCCACTCCGCTTGGGCGGTGGGTGTGGTATCTGCGACAATAGCCTTGCCCCAACTGCCGGTACCATAGCCTCTGACCCCACAGTTCAACTTTTATATCTTGTGGGGCTACCGCTCTGTAAGCGAGTCCGGAACAGATAAAGCCCAACGTTTTTCTTCCTTTCGATGAGCTAGTCTTAATAGAATTTGGCGTGTCGTTTTTACAGACGTTGCGGGGGGGGGGGAGTGCGTGGAACGTTACTTGTGACTATTACTTCCGAAGCCGAGATGCTAACTGCCGTTGTGTCGGGATCGAAAGATCTTGGTGATGGAAAGATATCCGTATTCGTGGGCGCGCATTTTTCGCGCGTTCAAATTCTTTCTTCATTAGCCTCTGCAAGTCGCAACAAGCTCGTCAACAACAACAACTCACATTTCCGGAGCAATACGCATTGATTCTATTACATTATCTATACATTGCCTTCCCTAATCTCGCGTATAGGCCAATCGTCTTTGGTCTACTCGAGGAGGATAGGCTACATTTGTTCCCTCCAGTCTACTGTCTCAAAATTCGTCGCGCTGGCTGAACGGGAGAAAGTTGGGGAAACCCAAGGGGTTGCCTATGGATATTCCCCGCTGCCGTCACCTGGCCAGTCGCCGCTAGCCAGTCCAACTGGTACAGTCACCACTGGGAGACCGCTGCCTAAAACACCAGGCAAAGTTAGCTCCCCCTCTGGCGTTGCGAATGCCGGTGGGGATGGATATTTCCCTACAGCTCCGGGTGCCACCTCGCCATCCTCACCATCCTCGCAATCACGCAAACCTTCTACCGCTTCCAACGCCCTGTCCACTCGCTCTTTCGAGTTTGCTCCTCATCGTTCTCCCCTTCAGAAGCTCGAGCTCGAGTTGAAACATATTAGCCAGGAGGAGGCTGATGCGCCTCAACTTGGACGTTCCCTTAGCAAAAAGCAAGAAGAGCGTCTTCAGAGAAGTACGACTGTAGCCTCAAGGCTTACGAGCCCGGGGGGGGCCACCGCGAGTAGTGCTTCTGCAAGGGGGCATCCTAAGATTGAGGAGGACAGTAGCCAACACACCGAAACTGATACCAAGCACCACCACCATCGCCACAAAATCACTGAGATGTTGGGACATCACTCGAAGCATAAGGATGGACTGGAGGAGAGGAAGAAGCAAGAGGGGAAGAAAAAACAAGATGAGAAGGGTAGTCATCACGATACTCCATCTCGGACAGGCGAATTAGATGAACCCCAGACTGTTTGTCAAACTCCACCTAAGAATCCAGCCCTAATCTCTGGAAATGACCGTGTTGGTCGGAAAGGCGGTCGTCACAGCCACCATGGAAATCCGTTCCAGCACATCCGAAGGGGGGACGGCACTGCCGGGAGTCTCGGGGGTGTCCGGGCTACTCAGGCTCTCGGTGGAGAGGGCGTGTTTGATCCTCGGGTGGTGCATCTGACTTTAGAGGATATGGAGCTCAATGATATAGCTGTACAGAGTAACGACACAGCTGAAGATAGTGACGGTATGGCCAGTCTTTCTTATAAGGGTCGTTTTTCTTCTATCTCTCTTGTATTCCTGCTTCGGTGACATCCTCCTTGACTTTCCCCATTTTTCGAGCTCTGCCCCTGCAAAAGGTCTTCTTGAAGCTCTTCGTACTACTTAGCATTCTTCTACGTCAACTTCCGATGTTTCTCACGATTGTTCTCATTCTTTCCTTAATTCCCATTCAATCGATTTTTTGGACGGGACAGGTTTGCTTCATCCACGGAACCGTTGCCCGGAGTTCTCCTTATGCTGCAAGGCAAACAAAGCAGGAACATGAGCTGATATTGTCTTACCTCGAGGCTATTTCTTCTTGTCCAATTCTAGTTCCTGAATCATTCTCTCCTCAGTTAAACATCAAGTGTGGGCCTTTATTGCGGTATACAGGCCTGCGTGGGGATGGCACGTTTTCGGAGAATTGCACAGCAAAGGAGGAGCGGGAGACCTGGCGTGGATCAGTAATGATTGTTACTACTGATGACCTCTCGGATTACTCACGGCCTCCGGCTATCAGACTATTTGTGCAGCCTGCGTCTGAAGCAGAGATTAGGGAAACCGATTGTGGTGCATCAGCAGAGGCGGCAACAGTGTCTGCGACTGGAGAGTACCTCGCCGCTAGGCCAGCCGAGGAGCTCCCTTCAAAGAGCGACATGTCTCGTGATGACCTTTTGGGAAACGTTGCGACCGCTCGTCAAGTGAATGATGGGGAGAAACTCGGAAGGTATAAGGAAGTCGAAGCTACGAAATTACACGCCGAGAGAGGGGTAACATTTTGGAGGTTCATTATTGAGGTCGAATTGGGTGACGAACAAGCTAGGGTTGGATACCGTATCAATCATGGCCCGTCAATCGCATTTTGGGTGCCTGCCCGGGGGCAGACCATGAATATAATGTTCCACAGCTGTAACGGATTTAGTTTGAGCGTTAACCCAGATGACTTTTGTGGGCCAGATCCTCTTTGGAGGGATGTTCTCCGGGAGCACCGGGAGAGACCGTTTCACGTAATGCTTGGGGGTGGAGATCAGAGTAAGTTATCAGACCCTTGGAGAAGAGCTTCGGACTTGGGATTCGCCCAACCGGTATCTGTATTTATGACCTCTGTTTCGGTGTTGACATGATTCCCTATAAGTTTACAACGATGCTGTGTCTAAAAAGACGGAGCATTTCAAATCATGGCTAGCAATAAAGACACCGTTTGTCAAGTCTACACACGAATTCACGCCGGAAATGGCTGAGGAGCTCGAGGATTTCTACCTGGAACGATACAGTAAGAGTCTTTCGTAAATTGTCCTTTTTGGCCCTCCATCTAATGCTTTATCAGGCATGTGGTTTTCCCAGGGCCTTTTTGGAGTAGCCAATTCACAGATCCCGATGGTAAATATTTGGGATGATCACGATATTATCGATGGATTCGGTTCCTATCCCCACCATTTTAATAGCTGTCCTGTATTCGCTGGGCTTGGTGCGGTTGCTTTTAAGTATTATATGCTCTTCCAACACCAGAGCATAGTCGACGAACTGGAGGAGCATGAGCCAAGTTGGGTTTTGGGTCGCGCTCCGGGTCCTTATATCCAAGAGCTTAGCAGAAGCTGTTTCATGTTTCTTGGAAGAAAAGTCGCATTCTTGGGTTTAGACTGTCGAACCGAGCGGATGGTATGATTGGACAGTCTGTCGTCGCAGATCATTGACTAACCTTTGATAAAGCGGAACCTCGTGCTGTCAGAAGAGAGCTACGATCTGGTATTTGAACGACTGACTAAGGAAGTTGTTGCTGGGGAAACCAAGCATTTGATTGTCCTTCTAGGAGTTCCGATCGCATATCCACGGCTCGTGTGGCTAGAGAATATCCTGACATCAAGGCTTATGGATCCACTAAAGGCTCTTGGGCGCATGGGGTATCTCGGTGGATTCCTCAACAGCTTTGATGGTGGTGTTGAGCTTCTTGATGATCTTGATGACCATTGGACGGCCAAAAACCACAAAGCCGAAAGAAACCTGGTTTGTTTTCATTGATATCCGTTACAAGGGCGATCCTGACTGTCTAACTCTGGCTTAGTTTATTGAAAGGCTTCAAGAGTTTGCCGCCGAGAAGTCCGTACGAGTTACGATCCTTGGGTGAGTTTTTTCGGCTGAAGTCGTCGATTTTGCGGGGGGTTGAATACTCACGAGTGACAGTGGCGATGTCCATCTTGCCGGAATTGGCCAATTTTATTCAAATCCTAAACTCCATATTCCTCGGGAAAATGACCACCGGTACATGCCGAATGTCATTTCTTCTGCAATTGTGAACACTCCACCACCTAATAGTAAGTCATCCGAGCCTATTATAGACGGTAGGGCCTAAACAAATGGTAATGCAGCGATGGCGGATGTTCTCAACAAGCGAAACAGAGTTCACCACTTCGACCGGGAAACTGATGAAGACATGTGCCCCATCTTCGATACGGACGTTGACGGCAAGCCCCGAAACAACAAACATCTCCTACCAAGTATACCTCCTCGCTCCCTATTAGCCCTCCTGAACAAATGCACTAATAATCTCTAGGACGTAACTACGCCATAATCCGCGAGTACTCTGCCGCCGAAGCCCCGCTCGATACAACTTCTCAGCGGCCCGTCAAACGCTCGACCTTCTCCAAGCTCAAAAAGGCCACCTTCGGCATCAACAAGTCCAACAAGCCGGGCCCACTATCGAACATAGCGGTAGCAGGCATAGGCGGCGCAAACACGAGTAGAGAAGTCGCTGCTGGTCGGCTTGGTGATGATGTGCTGGATGTGGTGTTGAGAATGGAGGTTGACCAGAAGGACCGCACGGGCGGTACGAAGCCGTATAGACTTCTTGTGCCGGCGCTGAGGTATGAGAGAGATGTGGTGGATGGGGGCGTGCATGACGGGAGCGGGGGAGGGTGGATTTGAGAGAAGGTGCCCTTTGATCAATCCCAGGTAGTAGGAGGGGGAAAAGTAGGCGGACGGGCGGATCGCAAACTGCTTGTGCTTTTTCCTTTTTCTGTTTTCCTCTTTATTTTCGCATGGGATATCTATCTTTTCCACTTGGCTTTGCTACGACAGTACTACAGTATTATTCGCCCCTGGCAACTTTATTGCTTAATCAACCTCAAAAAAAGGCTGGCTAGGGGGGAGCGAGGGAGGGAAGTAAACGTTGATGGATGTGTCGTTAATGTCTCTTTTTGTTGTGTCTTGGTTGCGCTGTACGATTATCATACCATGCATGGGAAGGTGTGTTTTAGGTGGACGGGTTGGTAATATTGCCGTGAAACGGGGATGGCGGGAAGGACGGTAGGATGGCGTGAGAGTAGTAATGATAATTGGAATGATACATGTTGGACTGGCTTGGGTTTTACTAGTGTGGTAAAGTAGAGTAGCAGCTTGGTTGTTGGGGGCGATGAACTTGGACAATTTGGGAGGGTGGGATGGGTGATGAGTAGACGGTGGGCCCGTCGGGCGAGTGAGGGGCAATGACGACTCTTGGGTCTACGGCGCTGCTGAGTTGCCGCCGTAAGTGTCCGGCTTCAACCCGGCCGCCCGAGTATGGTGTGGTGTGGTGTTTAATCATTATGGTTTAGGGGCCTACGATGTAGAAAGGTGATGCACAGTACTGTAGGTGAAGGATTGGGAAGGTTGGTATACTAGTATTGAAGACAGTGGTCTAGCTAGGGTACACATCCCCCGTCCAACCCACAATTGGATGACCCAAGCACACATCCAGTCTTACTCCTAACAAATAGTACTCTAGAATAACTTGACGACTTGACAAAAATATCCCGGTATGAAAAGAACTCTCGGCTGCGGCTCGCGGTTCTCTCTCTCTACTCTCATCCCTACATCACTTTCTCTCTGTCTCTCTCTACCCTTCCACCACCCCACTGACGACCCGACTGTCCTAATGACAAGCGACACTCTTCGCAGTCTCGGATCCTCCCCAAATAATATACCCAATCGCTGACCCGATGGCGACGGAAATCATGACCCAACCATTATATGTCATGAATAGCAACCTGTCCCCTCATTAGCCCGTACTATCCCCCCCCCCTCCCAGTAGGGTGAACTCACATAATAAAAAAGCTATAAAAAACCTGCACCCCATAAAACACCGCCTTCCCAAACCTCCCACTCCTCATCCTCAGCCTCCTCCTCTCGATTGCGACGGCCTCCGCAACTGCGTCGGTACGTCCTGGAAGTAATGAGCTCGTTTCTTCACCTTTTTGGTTGTCACATCACGTCACCGATCGTTCCCGGCAGACCGAAGCGGAGGTGGGAAAGAAAACGGGGGAGGGGGGGAAGTACTTATTGATAGCACCCTATCTACACGGGCTTCATAGCACCTCGCAAGGTTACGAACGAACTCGTAGCCGGCGGAAAGCGCGATCACGGCTAGCAGGGAGAGGATTAACGTTGTGGTGTTGCGGACGTGCCAGCTGCGGAATACTAGGCAGAGGTCTTTGGTCGACCAGGTGAAGAGCCTGGGTTTTATTAGCCAGTGCCAGAACGGAGGAGTGGGGAGGAGGAGGAGGAGGAAGCGTACATGCTCATTTGGCACCTGTGTACTTCCGGAGATGCGTGAATGTCGTGGTTTGCTGGAGCGTGCATCATGTGTGCGTGGTGGTCGTGGGCTGAGTGATCCATTTCCGTCTCGCGCGTTTTTGAGATATTGTATGGATGAATGTGTGATGGTTGTTGTTGTTGTTGTCGTCGTCGCTTGAAGGATGGGAACTGGAAGGAGGAGAGAGAGTACTGTGCTAGTACGGCACTCGAGAGTGGTAAGTTGACTTATAAGCGGGGGGGGGCAAGAGAGATCGCGATTGCTAGGGGTGTTTGGATATGGTACTCGTACTGGACCTGTGATACGCGATAAGTTACGTGAGAAATGCGCTCAAAGGGACTCACTCAAGGGATCAAGGTCCCGGACTTGGTACGAGTCTGGGCACCCCAAAACTCGAATACGGCAGTTGGACCGTGTGCTGAGTAGCCCGAACAAGGCGTGGTACAATACCGGGAGAAGCGGGTGTCTTAGAAGTATTTCTAGAGCAAGTCAATGCCTTTTTGAACCTTAGCTAATTATTAAAAGGATCATGACCCTTTGGAAAAATGTAACCAAGTGGAAATATTATCATACTTTCTATATAATAATATTATGATAATATGAACAAAAAAATACCATACAAGCCACACGATATGGAGCCAAATTCCCCATAAGTCACATATTCAGTCCCGAAATGCCTGAGGTCTTCTTCTGACCTTGGCTGGGATCTCTTGTCGTTCGTTTCTCTATTTTCGGAATTTATGTGAGTATTTGCGGCTCAGTGATGGTACGGTAGACTACACTTCTGTTGGGCAAAGTCTTCGCGAAAAGGCGGGGAGGTATGATACTCGAGTATGATACTTGCGCATTGCAAAAGTTTCCGGAAATGTGGACTTTGGCTTGGTGCTAACTTAGGTTGTTGCCATCTAATATCATAAAAAAAATGTGCCAAGCAAATGTCTCCACCTTTGCGGAAACTTTTGCAGTGCGCAAGTAGACTATCATATCATACTATGGTAATGTCTTGGCTGCAACAAAAGTTATGGATATAGCATACTAGGGCAAGGCACTACTGAAGATTTGCAGTTCAATTACTGTACATAAACTACATGCAAAATCTCGTATCATGCCATTATGTGCAAGTTCCATTCGCAAAGTCTTCACAGAAAGGCAGGTACTATACTCGTAGCAATATCCTGGCGGAAGCGGTGGTACCGTACCAGTGGTGCAAGCTAGACCCGAAAGGCGAGTGGGCACAAGCAATTTTACGGCAAAAATAGTATGATATAATATCATATCATAGATTTCACGGCAAGATGCTATACCAGAGAAAAAAAATCACAAAAATACAAACTATCCAGAGTGGAACCACTGAAAGCAGTATAATAAGAAGGACATCCCACTCAATTTTTCAACTTCTCAAGAGCGGTACTGTATCATAATAATATCATAATATTATGTAGTTGAAGTTTCTAATTCTGTCACGATATAGTTTTTCCCACTGAAGAATAGTTGCTCTGGCGCAATTTTGGAGAGGGGGTTTGTTCCCTGTTGGTGCTGCTCTTGGAGGGAATTGAATTTGTTAGATTTTAGTGTTACAATAATCATTAAGTTAGGTAGAAGTCGTTGTGAGTATCATTCCCGTACAGTAGAGTGCCGGTATGCACTGAATCTTATTGCCCGCACCAACCCTATCCTGAGCTCGTTGGCGATGGGTTTGAATTTGACCGGTCAACGCGGTATGATATCATACATTCTCGCCAGAGGGTTTACTCAGCACTGCACCTCTCCCGAAGCACACGTGCCTTTCATGGACAGCACTGGGGACTTCGGGCCTCCGTGGCATAGTTTGGTGGCGGCATAATTTGTATATCGGTGTCTCTACTGGTATGATATGCTAAAGTAACCTACAGGTGCCCTAATTAATTGAGATCGAGGGGTTGACGTAACCCGCTTTTTCTTTTTTCTTGTATCATAATATTATTATTATTATCATACTCGTACAGACCGTAGATACAAGTAAGTTAGTGCCACCCCGCACTTTTCTCTTCCCAGAGCAAATCCTCACGATAACTCAAAACAACCAACCTCCAACATCCCAAAATGCCTCTCCCGCTCCCCCTCAACATTCCAAAATGGTTCCCCTCCTCCCGCCGACCATCCAAGCCCTCTTGACTAACTCCTCCTCAGGCTGCAAGAAAACGCCCACCTCCTTCAACCGCCCATAAACAACTACTGCGTCTACGATGAGCACGTAACAGTCATGGTGCAGAACCCCCCCCTCCTTCTCCCATTCCTCCTCCTCAAACTGACAGCCAAGATTGTCGGAGGCCCCAACGCCCGGAACGACTACCACATCAACGAAACCGCAGAATGGTTCTACCAGTATAAAGGCGGCATGCTACTCAAGGTTGTTGACGACGGTGAATTCAGAGACCTACATATAGGAGAGGGGGAGATGTTCTTGCTTCCTCGTATGCGTGCGCCCTTGCATTGCTTCGCTATCGTGTATGTGCTGATGGGTGGTGATATGATGGCTAGCGAATGTTCCGCATAATCCCGTGCGGTTTGCTGATACTGTACTATATTTCCTACCAACTGATCGACTTATGGGAAAGGGGCTAATGAAGGAGAGAGGGGGGGGTTATAATAGGTTGGCATCGTGATTGAGCAAAAGAGACCACCGCAGAGCCTCGATCGTCTGCGCTGGTATTGCCCGGATTGTAATAATGTGGTTCACGAAGCGGCGTTTCACTGCACAGATTTGGGCACGCAGATCAAGGAGGCTGTCAACAAGTTTAAGGAGAGTGAGGAGTTGAGGAAATGTGCCCTGTGCGGGGGTATGGCGACGGTGGCGCCGGCTGCCGTTAAGGATACCTGACTGGGAGGGGTTTAAGTTGGGTTGGATGGGAGGGAAAGGGAGTATCAATGAATGGGAATGGGAATTGGAGTTTGGGGTGAATTTCGGGCTGGTCGTGTGCTCTACGTATGATACGGTATATAGTGGGTTAATATACTCGCGATTGCCTGACCTGCGCTATTGTATAGGCCAGAAACTGGCTGGAGCCCCGGAATCTTTGTAGTATTATATGCAATAGCAGTCCACCAAAATTTGCCCTTTTTGCTTTGATTTGGGCGGTATGCAATAACAGTCTTTTTTAAAAACGCTTCGACATTGCAAGTACTGCACCTTCCTGCCCCGCCCTGCCCCACCAACCTAGCTCATCTCGGATCGTGCCGAACCGGGTAACACAAACCACCGGTCACCCCGCCAAAATAATTTTGTTGTGCTACCAGAGCAGTTGGTCCTGTGCCTTACCTCACCTCTCGGCCAATTGAAATAATAATAAAAACACCATCAACTTACCGCACCCTCTCCCTCCCCTCCTCTCACCATGTCCGTCTTCCACGCCACAAAAAACTTCATCCTCCGTCAAAGCCTCACATCCCAAGCCCTGGTAAACTCCAGGATCCTGCATAACCCAATGCACCCACTACACGCACGGATCCAGGCAAAGATCCACGACCCAACACTGAAGGACAAACTCGTTATCAACTTCACCGCCTCCAAGAGCGTATCAAAGAGGGCCGTGGTGCGGAACCGCGCGCGCCGGCGCACGCGTGAGGCTGTGTACCAGGCGCTCCGGGAGCGCGGGTACGGGAAGGAAGGAGAGCCGCTGGCGGGGAGCGGGAGGGAGAAGGGTGTCACGGGGAGTCTGATTTGGTTCCCGACCTTTGAGAGTGTTAATGCGGCGTCGGAGGAGTTGAGGGCGGAGGTTAAGGTCGCAGTGGATAGGTGGCTGGGGTTTAGGGAGAAGGCGCTGGCGGGGGGCGGGAAGGGGGTACGGGAGAAGAAGGGGGAGGGAGGTAAAGGGGGAGGTAAAGGAGGAGGGAA
>Ga0307513_10001533_pt1 | contig 33075 bp, 20 predicted proteins | sample 15_EM_MG_FD_202174 | JGI IMG/M metagenome (GOLD analysis project Ga0307513, IMG submission 202174) | Populus trichocarpa ectomycorrhiza microbial communities from riparian zone in the Pacific Northwest, United States - 15_EM | ecosystem: Host-associated > Plants > Roots > Unclassified | place... | reverse complement strand
ACTCGCAAGTGCGCAGTCATGTGAAAGCTATGAGTCAAATGACGTCATAGTGCAAAACATAAACAGGGGATGACTAATAACTGATTAGTCATGTGAAAACAAATTGGCTAAGTCAAAATTTGTGACAGCTTCCCACGCAACCACCGGAGAAAGGGATAGGTAATGGAATCAAAGCCAGGACTAGTATCCTGAGGGCACATGGCAAGGGCAGCCACAATCTCCGATTCAGAAAGATCTGAAAAACAAGAGCTGGGCGAAGCAACCGCAACCGGGGGAAACGAGTCCCCAACCCGCCCAAGCTGCCGCGCAATCATGTCCGATATTCCCGAATGCGATGTTACGTAGTTGCCGTCATCATCGAGCATCGATGGAAGCGTCCTCCTCAGCCCGAGCTTGTCAATCGCACGAAAAATATCGGGATCATTGGTACCAGCAAGTCCATTGGCAAGGCTACCATTCCTCGCCTCGATCAGGGCAGCTCTGTACACCTTCCTGGACAGGCAATAACCTTCCTTATCACCATTCCTCCGAAACCGCCGAACATCAGCCCTCATGGCCGCAAGCTTCTCCGTCCACCACCCCACCTTCGTACGCCTCCTCGGAGCCTTCCTGATGTTACCCACCACATCCCTCACGGCATCCCACCTCAACGATCCATGATCCCTGATGATCCCATCAACCTTCTCGCCAATCATATCCCAATCAACACGCCTCCATGGAATAGCAGGGCCGATCAGGTTATCCGGAGCAGAGCAGTCCAAACGCACCAACTGTGCACGATGATCGAGACCAGCAAGATCAACATACCTATGCGAAACCAAAGAACCTGGGAACGACCAAGCCAGGTCCAAAACCGATACGTCCCTAAAGGTAGCACCATCAACAGCACTCATCAAATACCCACCATCATCCATGTGCCTGGCCAATGCTGAGCCAGACCCATAACAAACACGATCATCAGCGCCCGAAGCCCACCGGGGGTGCCGCGCATTAAAATCGCCAGCCATAACATCAACCCGCCCAACATCCGCCAAAATATCCAACATATCAGAACCAGGCAAGTGTGGCAAAACATATATGCCACAAAATCTCCTCATCAAACCGTCAACGCCACAAAACCCCACGGTACAAAATGCACCAGCATGGGCCAACACCTCAAACATCCCAACCATGTCACAGCGAGCATACACTGCAACACCAGAACCAACAACAAAGGAAATCAACTCCACACCCCTCTCCTCATGAACCAACACCATCCCATCCATCCCAATAGGCGGATCCAAAACAAAAAACAAACCAACACGAACAAACAAAGAAAACAACAAACTCCTATTCCCGCCGCTCTTCCCCACGTTACAGACCAACGTTGTAACAATCATTACCACGATCCGCAACGAGACCTAATGGCCTTCGACGGAGATGGATCCTCCGTAAACTTAGGGAAGTCCCTAAATTGTTTCTCAACTTCAAGGTATTCCTTCGACTTTACCAGCTTCTGAGCGGATCGGTCAGTGATACCAAGCTTGGTGGTTTCCTCACTCACCATCTTCCCGGAGGAAGGAGAGGAATCGCGGCCAGAAGCAGTAGCCGTAGGAGCCCGGAGGTTGGGGCAGGAAAGATCGCCGGTAAGATGACCGATACGAGAACAAAGGCGGCAAGCAAGATTAACATGGGAGCACAGGGATCCCATGGCAGCTACACACCCCCGAACCGAACATTTATGCTGGGTGCTCAAGTGCCCACCGTCGCAAAACTTGCAAGCGATCGCAGCACGGCACATAACAGCCACATGACCGTGACGAAGGCAGCGGGTGCAAACCGAGGTAGCCTTGAGCTCAGCCCAAATCCTCATGGGACGGCGACGGCTAAAAACCATGACGTTCCTGCGATCAAGGCAAGCCTTAACCGCATCGGTCAGCTCAACAACAAAAACAACGGAGCCAGTGGTATGTTTGTGGGACTTATGTCCCGCGAGAGATCCAATCCAGTGGGGTCGACCGACGACATTAAACCCAGGGTTGGTAACCTCCAGGTCGCGGATCATGTCGTCAAAGGCACCATCGCCTTGCCAATCCTCAGGCTTCCAGAGAGAGCCAACACCAAGGGGAGAAAGGCTGAGCCCAGAAACGAGGACCTTAACCCTCTTCCTGTCCTGGGTAAACGAAAACCCATTAATCCCCAATTCCATAAGGGCATGCTCCATCCGAGGCACCATCCCCCAAACAGAAACAGCCGAGTGTTGCACTAACGAGAGCAACAGATCACCAGTCGTCCTGTGCTGAACACAAGACCCAAACCGAGCACCACCACCACGCGCAAGAACTGCATTGAGGGAGTTCTTTACTGACTCCGAGTTGACCCCAGCAGGCAGGCGGGCCTTAACACCTCGCTTCTCAAAGCGAACAACAATATGTCTCTCCCGCTCAGTAAGAGCCGAGGGGGAAGGGGAAGAAGAGGCAACCTTCCGGCGTTGCACAACCGTAAACGACTTCTCCCCACCAGTAGCCTTCGCAACAGAAGACCAAGAGGAAGAAGCAACAGGGCCAGTCGGAGGAGGAGCAGGAACATCCGAAGGGCGCACCACAGCAGCAGGAGCGGTCGGGGGAGGGCGAGCAGGCACAACAGCGGGAGCACGGGGAACAGCGGGCACTCTCCCTTTGTTCTTCCGGGCAGACACCGCAGGCCCAATAGGAATCGGAGCCCTCGGTCCGGACGGGGCAACAGGGGGAGAAACAGCCACCGGAACAGCAGCAGCCTCCCGAGCCGCATCATCAGCGGCATCCTCCAAGGCATTCACCTTCCTCTCCAGACGGTGGATAATGTTCCCCATCTCGACAATCACCGAACCCAAGTAGCGGACGTCATGTCCAACCTCAATAAAGTGGCTGTACGCCCCACGCTGGTCGATCAACAGCTGTCCCTCGATAGGATCCGAGGAATCAACCTGTTCCGGGGAAGCATGGCGACTGTCCCCAAGCCCCGTACCCTCAGAATTACAACCCCCACCCACAGCCATTGGAATATCGGAGGAAGCAATCTCCGAAAAATCATCAAACAACGGCACTTCCTGTGCCCCATCCTCATCTTCATCCATGTCGGACCCGCCCGACCTTGCACACCCAACCGGGGCCATAGTGGGAGCCCGCGATCTACTCACTGTCTCGGCGAGTGTAGAAGGTAGAGGGGGCATAGACCCATAGTCCGTAGACCCAGTCCCCACCAAAGTAACAACATCATCCACTGGGGCACCAGCATGCATGCTGTCCCCCAAACCATCCTTCTCCGTAGTCTTCCCATCCCCAAGAGCCATGGTGACATCCGGGGGAGAGCTCTCAATAGGGTCCACAGTGGTGTCCCCAGCAAACATCTTCCCAACCTGCCCAACAGGGCGCGCAGCCGGGGGCGAAAACGTAGAATCGGCAGAGTCATCCAACTTCATGCCTCGGTAGAGTTCCCTCTCAGAGGAAGGCAAGCCTCGCAGGGGGGAAGCCGACGGAAGGCGACGACCGGCAAGAGGGTTAGAGCGGCGCTGCACACCGGACGAACGCTTCGGAGTGGGGGAAGAAAAGAACCTCCCAACAGTCATAGCCTGCGAGGCAGAGGGAGCATCCTGCCGACCGTGTTCAAGGTGCTCACCTAAAAGGGAGCCAGTGCCCTGCGTATCCGTAGTCTGCGAGGGGAAAAACAAAGAAGAACCAGGAGAATGATGGCGTGTAAACAGCCCAAAAGTATCATCACGGAGCACCCTGCATCCGGTGCATCCGGAGCCGATCAAAACACCGTTGACAACGAGTTCAAACTCCGAAACAAGGTTGAATTTGAGGCGAGAAACGCGCTCAACAAGGGTATTCCCGAACTCAACAGAGGAGTTGGGGCAGCCATCAGAGTGGCGAACATTCACGGCTAGGCCGGAGGGAGGAAAACGGTAAGAAGAAACCGTTGCAGGGACAAGGCCCAAAGGCATAGCAGGGGGGAGCGTAGAGGACCCCATTCAAAGGAGGAGGCGAACAAGGCGAAACGGGCGCAGCCACGGATAACTCAACCCGATCAAAGTTCAGATAAAAGCTGCACAATCCACCCGATAAACGTGATGAAAAGCAAGGCGAAAGTCTCTACCGAAGTAAAGTGATGCTTATCGCGAGAAAAATAAAGCGTCGTGACTGGATAGTCAAGGTGTCTGGTGAAAATATTTGGGGTGGTAAGGTAAGGTGGGGAGATGTCTTCTCGGGTTTTGGCCGTCATGGAGGAGCCGATGCTACGGTACTTGTAGGGACTGTAGCAGCGCTACCATTCTCGCATGATCGAGTCCCCAGAAGCGTACTAGAGTGGTGCCCGGTCAAATTGGTCCAGCTTGTTGGGGTCGACCTCGCCCCGCCTGAGTAACGCCCCCGCCACTCCCTCGTACAGTACCCATTGGAGCAGCCCAAATGAGTGGCGCACCGGCCGACGCAATCTAATCTGTCAGGCTTGGCATTTGGCGATACAGATTTGATTTATTGGGGTTAACGCTATCTCGTTCGAGCAGTATTTCCACCACTTCCTTGTGCCATTCTCGACAGCCCACACAAGAGGTGTATGGCCAATGTAGTCTTCCTGATTGATGTCACGACCTTCCACAGCTATATGCCAAACAAGCTACAATCTCAACAATATTTAAGAAGGGTGTGCAGTGTAATTCACAGAATAGGGAAAGGTTAGCGAAATCGATAGCGAAACAATCTAATAGCTTCATGTCCTTCCAAGAGGATTTTGGTGGATATGTGGTTATTGCAGTCGTCAAATAACTTAAGTGCGAGCAATTTCGCATAGTTGGAAAGCTCCCTTTGTGCATGCATTTCCCAATAGAGAGAAGAATGTTTAAGAAATAGTGTGCTTTAGGGATCGAAATCTCTATGATCGGAATAGCCACCAGGCCGCCCGGAAGAGCCTTAACCTGATGAGAATTTAGATAACACAGCCATGTTTCTGCCATTGTCGAGTGAGCCGAACCAAAAAGTCCAGGATGGGCCCGGAGGTACTCCTGAACTGTAAAGTGGGTTAGCCGGGCTGTGGAAGTCTCGTTATCTACGGCAACAAGTCCTAGTAGCAGCCCTATTGAAGGGATACTGTCAGTATCGAGATTTGGTGATCCAATTTCGATTGATAGAGCGTGGCAAAGTTCATTGACGTAAACCCCCCCATTTTCTATTAATTAATTAACATTATTCTTTTTTGGCTGCGGCCCCACCCTCGTCACCCGTCCTCACTCTCATTTCCAGCTCGGCCAGTGCCTGGAGATCGAAGCCTGGACGTCTGACTTTATCTTTCCTTCGCTTCCTCCGTCCGTATAGACGAATCCCAAAACCACCTAGCAGGTACGTTAGTGAGATGTAATTAGGAACTTAGTTGGAAAAAAAAAGGAATGGAAGGAAGGAATGGAGGGAGGGAGGGAGGGAGGGAAAAAAACAAAAACACATACAATTGAAAAAAATGATTAACGAAACCAATGTAGACTACTCACTCGTCTTTGCGAACTTCACCAAATATTCGGCTCACGGAGGCATTCTTGGCAAAGACGGGTGAGTGAGGTTCCAATTGTTTTGGGAGTCGGAACCACGGTCCAGTCGACAAGTAACGTTGCCAAGGTCCTTTGCGGAGAATTGTTAGTATAGTTCTGAGTTAACCTGAATACATAATTCTTACCCTGGCTAATTCTTGCTTAACATCGTGAACACGCTCATTAAGCGTGGCCATTCCGCTCACAATTCTCCCTCCGGCACCGGTCTTAGCCCCGGTGGCTTGGGCTCCGGGGTCTCGGTCGGTTTCTTCGTTGCCACAATATCTGTCAGTAAAATAACAACTATAGATGATGCTCTGGATAACTTACGGGGGTGGAGGCAAACTTCCTCCCCTAAACCGGCCCCCACGGAGCAGGGGGCTCCGGTCGTGCTTGATAAGCATAGGATGTTGCTGGATGGGAATAGAGGCATTCATCCCCGGGGTTGAAAGAGCGTTTTTCGAATGCCAAGTTTCCAGTTGACCCGTCGGTTTTGTCTGCGAAAAAGAGTTTGACACACCAAAGTTTTTCGACTCGAAAAACCTGCATACCCGTTTTTTAACCCCGGGGCTGAATGCCTCTAATACGGGGGAACATTTTGTACGTGAGAGAGGTGGAAGGTGGGGGGGATGGAAGGTGAGAGAGGGAGCGGTGGATGGAAGGTGGGAAGGTAGAAAAATAATAATTAAATACCGGCAAGGCTCGCTAAGTTACAGTTACTGTTGGGCATGCGGATGGCCATGCGGTAGATTACGACCGGAGGATGTTATCTGTATACCGGTAGTTACCCGTTTATACGAGTAGCCTCGAGCTTGGCATTGGGGGGAGGTGTTTCTGTTGCACTTGAGATAAGCTCTCGTGGCTTGGAATTGACATTCTCGGTGGGTGATCTAGAAGTTGGACATTTGCAGTGACTTGTTAGCCCGCATTCAAAGAACTGCCACTGGTGGGCGTAGGATTTTGTTTCGCTAGGCTCGTTCACCTGCTGGAGGGTGCATATAGCAGATAGAGAGCGAAGTTTCGGACTTTAAACTTGGACGTTAGAGCCTGCGGGCCCGGTCGGAAGAGAGTTTATAGCTCGGACGGCTCGGAGGAGAAGAGTTCTGTTGATTGCGGGCTTGATACATATTTGGGAATCAAATCTGTCCACTCCAACGGGAACGGTGCACCCCGCTGGTGCGGTGATTGGCCGTATTCGGTGTCGGCTGTTTCAGGGTTGATGCCGCTACACTGCAGAGGGCTCTTACGAACCCCTGCTACTCATTCCTGGCGGACGGCGAGAGCGGTGTGGGCTTTAGCTATCCGTGTTACCGGGATTGAAGTCTTTCCGTTCTAGTAGCATCCTTACGATCCCCTCATGCCTATTCTTAGGAGCCAGGGAGAGCAGTGTTTGGCTCGACTTATCCGCATTGCTGGGGTTGACGTCGCTCCGCTCCAGCAGCATCCTCACAACCCCCACATGTCCATTCCTAGCAGCCCACAGGAGGGGTGTTCGGCCATAGTCGGTGTCAGCTGTGTCGGGGTTGACGTCGTTTCGTTCTAGTAGCGTCTCAACGATCCTCTCACTCCCATATATGGCAGCCTGCCCGAGCGGCGTTCGGCACCATACATCTGCTTTGTCAGGATTGGCGTCTTTCCGCTCGAGTAGCGCCCTCACGACCCCTTCGTGCCCATTAATAGCAGCTAGTGAGAGGGGCGTTTGGCCATTCTCGGTATCAGCTGTGTTGGGATTGACATCGTTCCTCTGGAGAAGAATCTTCACGACCCCCTCATGCCCAATCTCGGCAGCACGCGAGAGCGGCGTTCGGCCGCATTTTGTGTCAGCTGTGTCGGGATTGACATCGCTCCGTTCCAGCAGCATCCTCACGATCCCCTCATGCCCATTCCTGGCAGCCCGCGAGAGCGGTGTTTGGCCATAATCAGTGTCAGCTGTGTTAGGATTGGCGTCGCTCCGTCCGAGTAGTGCCCTCACGACCCCCTCATGCCCATACTCGGCAGCCCACCAGAGCGGTGTTCGGTGCCAGTTAGCCGAATTGTTAGGATTGACGTCGCTCCGCCCTAGCAGAGCCCCCACGACCCCCTCATGCCCGTTCCCAGCAGCCCACAACAATGGTGTTTGGCCCCACTTATCTGCATTGTTAGGATTAACGTCACTCCGCTCGAGCAGTACCTCCACGACCCCCTTATGCCCATTCATCGCAGCCTGCGAGAGAGGTGTTTGGCCATATTCAGTGTCAGCCGTGTTAGGATTGACGTCTTTCCGCTCGAGCAGCATCCTCACGACCCCTTCATGCCCACCCCTGGCGGCCAGCGCGAGTGGTGTTCGGCTCCACATATCTGCTTTGTCAGGATTGGCGTCTTTCCGCTCGAACAGCATTCTCAGGACCCCCTCATGCCCATTCCTGGCAGCCCAAAAGAGCGGTGTTCGGCCACGCTCTGTATCGGCTATGTTGGGGTTGACATCGTTCCGCTGGAGCAGCATCCTCACGACCCCCTCGTGCCCATTCTCGGTGGCTAACGAGAGCGGTGTTCGACCATAGTTGGTGTCAGCGGTGTTAGCATTAGTGTCGCTCCGTTCCAGCAGGGTCCTCACAACCCCCTCATACCCATTCCTGGCAGCCCACCAGAGTGGGGTTTGGCTCCACTTATCCGCTTTGTCGGGATTGGTGTCTTTCCGCTCGAGCAACATTCTCACAACACCCTCACGCCCATTCATAGCAGCGAGTGAAAGCGGTGTTCGGCCACACTCGGTGTCAGCGGTGTTGGGATTGACGTCGTTCCGCTCCAGCAACATCCCAACGACCCCCTCATGCCCATTCAAAGCGGCCAGCGCGAGCGGTGTTCGGCTCCATCTATCCGCTTGGTCGGGGTCGGCATCTGTCCGCTCGAGTAACATTCTCACGACCCCCTCATATCCATTCCTGGCAGCCCACCGGAGCGGTGTTTGGCTCCACATATCTGCTTTGTCAGGGCTAGTGTCTTTCCGCTTGAGCAACATCCTCACCACACCCTCATGCCCATTCATAGCAGCCTGTGAGAGCGGTGTTCGGCCATACTCAGTATCGGCTATGTTGGGGTTGACATCGTTCCGCTGGAGTAGCATCTTCACGACTTCCTCGTGCCCATTCCTGGCGGCCCAGGAGAGCGGCGTTTGGTTCCACCTATCAGCTTGGTCGGGGTTGGCATCTGTCCGCTCGAGAAACATCCTCACAACCCCTTCATGCCCATTCCTAACAGCCCACAAGAAAGGTGTTTGACTCCACTTATCCACATTGTAGGGGTTGACGTCGCTCCGCTCGAGCAGCATCCCAACGACCCCCTCATGCCCATTCTCGGCAGCCCGCAAGAGTGGTGTTCGGTTCCACTTATCCGCTTTTTCAGGGTTGGCGTCTTTCCGCTTGAGCAGCATTCTCACCATACCCTCACGCCCATTCATAGCAGCCAGCGAGAGCGGTGTCCTGCCACACTTGGTATCAGCGGTGTTGGGGTTGACGTTGTTCCGCTGGAGTAGCATCCTCACGACCCCCTCATGCCCATTCTCGGCGGCCCGGGTGAGCGGTGTTTGGCTCCACATATCCGCTTGGTCGGGGTTGGCATCTGCCCGCCCGAGCAACATCCTCACGACCCCCTCATGCCCATTCCGGGCAGCCCACAAGAGGGGTGTTTGGCTCCACTTATCCGCATTGTTGGGATTGGCGTCGCTCCGCTCCAGCAGCATCCCAACGACACCCTCCTGCCCATTCTCGGCAGCCCGCAAGAGCGGTGTTCGGCCATACTCGGTATCAGCGGTGTTGAGATTGACGTCGTTCCGTTGGAGCAGGATCTTCACGACCCCCTCGTGCCCATTTTCAGTAGCCAACAGGAGCGGTGTTCGGCCATAGTCGGTATCAAGTGTGTTGAGATTGACGTCGCTCCGCTGGAGCAGCATCCCCACGACCCCCTCATGCCCATTCTCGGCCGCCCGTGAGAGTGGCGTTTGCTTCCACTTGTCAGCCTTGTCGGGATTGACCTCCTCCACCCTTAGCAGCATCCTCACGACCCCCTCATGGCCATTCTCTGCAGCTAGCGAGAGCGGTGTTCGGCTATAGTCAGTATCAGCAATGTTGGGATCGACGTCGCTCCGCGCCAGAAGTATCGTCACGGCCTCCTCATTCCCATTTTTGGCCACCCACGAGAGTGGTGTGTGGTTCCGATCATCGGCTTTGTTGGGATTGATATCGTCCCGCTCCAGGAGAATCCTGACGACCCCCTCGTGGCCATTCTCAGCAGCCCGGAGGAGCGGTGTCTGGCCATAGGCAGTGTCAGATGTATTAGGATTAACGTCATCCCGCTGGAGCAAGATCTTCACGACCCCCTCATGCCCGCTACCAGCAGCCCGTGAGAGCGGCGTCCGGTTCCACTTATCCGCTTTGTCAGGATTGGCGTCTTTCTGCTCGAGCAGCACCCTCACGACCCCCTCATGTCCATTCAAGGCTGCCCAGGCGATTGCTGTCTTACCATCAAAATCGGTTGCCCCAACGTCCCACTTATTTGTCTCCAATAAAGCGACCATTATCTCCACGCATCCGTGATATGCGGCGCCGTGAAGCCCTGTAAATCCTCTAGGGATGTCTTCAGAGTCAAAGGGCCGGTCCCATATACTCGCCCCTTGCAATAATAGTATCTTCGAAGTTATGTGTTTATCGTATCCATCAAGGAGCTTCAATGAAAGAGTTTTCACACTTTCAGTGTTTCCCCGTCTTGCATGTGTGCCCCAGTAGCAAGAGGCGTATTCCACAAGGGGAGCGGTTGGTGGGATAGAACGAAGAGCTGGCGAAATGCTCCTGACATGCTCAAAATTGAGGTAAGTCAAACAGACCTCGGCAATCACTGAGTCGGGCTTAGGCCTAAGGAATAAGTTGGGGTTATGGGAGAGGTATTCTTGCAGAGTGTAGTGAACAAGCCGGACTGTGGACGAGGACTTCTCGACCGTGACGAGCCCCAGTGAGCATGCTAGCAGTGTTTCTATCGCAGGCATATTCTGGGAATTCAAGTCGACAGATCCCTCTTCTACCCCAAGGGCATGGCGTAATTCGTCGACATGCAGCGGCCGCTCCGCATGCGATACCCACATTAGTACTTCCATCCCGAGTTTCGATTTGTTCCTCGGTTGCGCTTTCATTCGTGAGAAAGTTGCTGTGTAAGCATCTCCCAGACCCCTCCCTTTGGTCATCTCGTCAAGTTTCTTTCTCCTCTTATGGGGAGTAATCTCGCCCAGGATTGTGTCAATATTTAGAGAAACTAGAAGGAAACTAGACACTACCGTTAGCAAATCATGCCTCGGGCTTGGGTTGGGAAAGTATTTGATATTATTGCTTACATTTCCGAGATCTTCTCCGGAATGATTCTTAGAATATCGGCCCGCAGTTGATCATCCATTGCGGCAGGGTCAGTGTCACCGTCTAGCCTCATCTCTAGAAAATGCTTGATATCCGTGTGGGTAGGGCTGAGAGTTATCCGGGCCGTCTTACTGAAATATCTCGCTATCTCGTCGTCGATATGGGGCCTCCCAGTAAGGAATACTCGCGTGTTTGGTGACACCCCGATGACTTCCCGTATCGACTCGAGGAGCTCCCGTCGGTGCTTTGGAGTGGATTCGTCTAAGGCATCGATGCATATAAATACCCGCGCTTGGGCTGCAATAGTCTTCTTCAGAATTTCCACCAGATCAGGAAGTCGGAGACCTAAGCCGCCAAACTCTCCCTTGGCCTTCTGAAAAGCTTCCCGTATATGTTCCGGGATTCCTCCACGGTTAACAAGTTGCTTAAGCATGGCGCCCAACATATTTGTGGTAGACTGTTCCTGCTGGGCAAGGAAATCGCAGTAGAGTCCCACTACGGCAACGTCTTTTCCTCTAGCCTGACTGCACAGACCATCAATAACTAGGGAACTATTATTTGTTGACCATCAGTGACATCTTCTTTGTCCCTCTCTACACAAGGGCGCCCCCTACCTAACATAAGTTTTCCCAACACCGGGATTCCCCTCACAGAACAACACTTGCTCAGCACAACCATCTTCTGCATTACGCCATTTCCTGTACTCGGTGCTTTCTAGCACCCAGTTTCCCACGCCATCGAGTCTGTCAGTTCGCACACCCTGGTGCCGTTGCTGTGGCTCGAGTGGCGATAGCCATTTCAAAATTTGATGCCCTTCGGCGTCGTTTTGGGAAATGAGGTTGACAACACCAGTATTGCTAATGTTGAATGAGTTGATGTTACCCGCGACATGCTGGTGCCCTGACGACATCTGGGCTATAGACTATTATCCTAATCCTTTTGTTGTGTGCGAGATGGTGAGGGATCGCCTGCAATGGGAATCTGACTTCTCGCGGCTCGAGAAAGTCCCTAGGACGTGAAGAAGAGGGGGTTATAAGGTTCTGGCGTTGCACAAACCTTCACCAGCCCAATCCCAATCGGTTGTGCTTCGGAAGTATCCGCCCCACGCTTGTTGGCAAATGTATTTTGCCACTTGCTTAGCATGGGATCGTAACACAAAAAAGAGGTTAAGTGATACCAAATGGTGGAGTGAATATTGCAGTTTACCTGTATCGCGTTCTCTACTCGTAGATTTGTATGGGATTGGCAGAGATGGTTTTCGGATCTGTTCTTCCTCACACCGGTATGGTACGAGGTTGGCGACATAAGTGATGAGCAGTGTAAGGGTTTCCCATTTAGAGCACCCATGTTCACAACCTCCTAGCCACTGATTTAGCGAAGTAATTTGGGCTCAATCTTCACCCATTTGTGGAATAATTCCCTAGATTTTACTCTTCAATCCATTAAAACTCTGTATCTAGACTGGTTGAGGAATTTTCAAGAGAGCTATAATTGGTACATTGGTCTTGGTGCAATTTCTTGTTATTGTGGATGGGAAATGGTAAGGTTTGGCACTGTCTTCAACTTCAACTTTACAATATTGCATGCCAAAGTGTCCACAATTCTTTAATAATCTGTAATTGCTTGGAAGGATATTCGAAAGAATCTTAAACCAGAATATGAGATTTTGAGACCTTTACAGCCCCAGAATGTGTTGAATGGATGGTTTAGGTCGTCACACACCATTCTGCTCACGATTTCTGTCGCCAGCCTCGTACAGTACTGTGCCCGGATTGAGTGCCCTATCTGTTTGAAATTCATATTATACTGTACCGTATAATCTGACAAAAGTCTGATTGGAGCTAAAGCAAAACTAAGGCAACCGAGCCAACAGGAGGGCGCGAAGGAGACGGATCCGCCACATTTTAAACATATATAGTAGCACCTTGCTGTCCCAGATCGCGTTGAACCGGATACCCCGCTGAGCGGGACAAAATCTCTGACAGCTCTGGGTAGTCACAAAATTTACCTTGTTGAACCGGAAAAAGGGAGGTGGTTCGGAATCCTATGATATTCTGGGAAATGCCACCCTAACTTAGTTCCTATAGAAAGTCCACCTGCTGAGCCGGATTCCTCTACAACTGCCAGAAAAACCATGCCAGATGGAGAAAGAGCACAGGGCCAGAAGTCTAGGCTGTGTAAATAATAATAATATAAAAAAATACAAGAGGGAGGCGTGAGGAGAGACTGTCTGAAAAGGTAGGAAGGACGGTAGAGAGCTGGAAGGAAGCCTGGTTGTATATATGGCAGACAATGCTTCTAGTCATTAGTACCAATAAGCTACCTTATGTTTATTTGATTCCTATAGTACCTACAAAGTCCAAATATCCTTTATTTTAATGCTCTCTGGGTCTCCCTCTGCTATTCAGGATACCCTGTTGTTCCGGATACCGCACCCTCTCTTCCCGGATGAAATCCGGGAAAAATGGCCATCCGGGATAGCGAGGGCAACGGTCGGGAAAATCTGCAGTAGCGTCAATCCGACTATGCGGTACTACTCGAGTATCTGTGTTAGTGCGGCCAAGCTAGAGCCCGACCCTTAAAGTGGCAATGCCCACACAAATTGTCTGGCTTTGGTCGGGCAGCACAGGTACTGTGCTACTATGATAGAAGCTGTGGAAGGGAAGCGCATAACCTCGGAGATGTAACTCTAACGTCCTAGAGAGATTCTCAATTATTTCAGTTTTTCCTGTACCATACAATACCAGTATCCCTAATCTAAAACCAGACCTTTTCATCCCAAACCCCATACAGTACCGTAGCCCCTCGATAAATCCACCATTGAGGATCTCTACAGAAATCAATACCTAAATCACAATAAATCTAGCAGAGTATGCTAAACCCCCCCCCGAATTCCAGCTAATAAGATCCAGTAAGCTCAGCCTTCCTAAGCTAAACTCTATCTAGATAATATCATCCCCCCCCCAAGTGCCCCAAACCCAATCCCAGATGGCGGATTTATCCCGAGTTCACGGGTACCTGACACACAACTCGCCAGTGGGCTGACGGACACATGATGACCCGGCTCACGGACCATCACTCGATCTTTGCTTACAGAATTACGACACTACGCCGGTGTTGGTCCGACTCACTCATTTGCTAGGCGTGCTGGGGATAGATAAATAGTAGTCCATTTCCCATGAGCTCTACCGGTACGGTAGATGGATAGGCGTAGAGAGGTGGCATACGAATATTAACACGAACTGGGTCTATCGAGGGAAGGTATGACATCCGTTTCTCTTTCCCATCATCGTAGATAAATGGGGGACTCCCGGCCGGGTTTATGATTTTTTTTGTTTCTTTTCGCTTCCGTATTTTCACTTGCTGATCACGATTATAGGCTATATGGATCATGCGGTGCGGGGGGGGGAGATCAGCGGGACGTCGAATGCCGGGAATGATGCTACGCGAGCAGGTGCCTTGGGTAGTATGAGATCGTTGTGGCGCGGGAATGCATCCATGGATTCGTGCGGCAATGCAAGGCAAGTGAAAATGCGGGTGTTCCATGATCGTCACTTAGTTCTCAGAATCTGCACGATAATTAACCGTTGCAAGGTTGTAAGGTGGGTACATACACTCGAGCGTGTTTGAAGGCTCCTCGGCGATTCTTCGATGAATGTTCTTGCTCATTGCGGCTTATTGATACCTCGCGAGCTAGAATACATATAGAGCCAAATCATGGCTACTAATTCCGGGGTGCAAACGAAATCTACCTACCAGCCAGTACGCTAAGTTATATACAGCACAGTACAATCTCAAGCTATATTTGCCCACTAGCACCAGACCCGAAGATCCCCTCGAGCACACCGGCAAGTACCAACACCCCCTCAAATCCAGCGAGTAACCAGAACGGCCACCCGCTCCCAATGCCATCAAATCCCCACCCACCCAGTTTTGTGAGCGCTAGTATCCCGACTCCTCCAGAGAGACTGTACACACCGGCGATACCGCCCTTAACGTATTGTCTGTCACGGATCTTAGGAGTCCCTGCACCGGAGAGTAGTGGCTGCTGCTCCTCTCCATCTTCCCCACCCGAATGGGAAGAGGAGACGGCATAAGCGAGCAGTCCGAGAGAACATACAATCCCACCAATCTGTGCCGCGCCCATCAATACAGCGTATATCCAGACCATGGGATTCTCCCGCGGTTCCGGGGACATTAGGGTTCCGAAGCCAGTGAAACCGACGACACCGAGTAATGCCGACACCACCAATGGGGTATTCCGCCGATCACTTGCGGCTGCATGATCGGTCCAGAAACCAAACACGGGAGCGAGTAAGAGTGCAGTTAGTTGCGTTGTACCAGTGAGCTTTGCAGCGAGGGTGTAAGCTTGCTTGCATGTTTCCGGGGTTGGAGAGGAAGGCGCTGAAGGAGGGCAGAGGTCATGGCGGATGAAGTATGCATTTACGAAGAGAGGGATGAAGAGCGATATTCCGACCGATGTTGCACGGGCGACGAAGCCAGCTAGGTAAGAAAGGGAGAGACGAGAGTCCGTAAGACCAGCTTTGAATGCGATTTTTAGGGACCTCAAGCCGCCGCAGCGGAGGGTGGAGCGAGGGGGTTGAGTAGGATCGGGCGTTGGAGAGGTGGACGGGGAAGAGGATGGTGGGGATAACAAGGAAGGTAAGGCCTCTCGAGACCCACCCCAGATTCTGGTCCAAACCCACACTCTCGCGTCATACATACGCCTCCTAAAGCTCCTACGGCCAGCTAACTTTCCGTGTCCAGGCAAGCCGAAAAAGCACCAGATCCCAACCACCGCGGCGGTCACAGCGACCGTGTAAAACGCCCGTCGAACCGCTTCCTCAGGGCCGTATTCGGCGAATCGAGTCGGCAGTCGTAAGAACACCAACAGCGCGAGCAACGCTCCGCATCCAGTAAATAGCCCAACTAGCCCGGCGAGTTTCCCACTAGATTGCACTGGCGAAGTACCTGCCTCACGAACGATCGGCGCACGCGAACTCTCGCTCGGCGGAGTAATTATGATTTTCCTGGGCGCGGGGGCATCGTCTACAGCCGTCATCTCGGGTAGAATTGCGGAGACCATCGTCGCGACGCCAGCTGCACCGATGGAGAATACCATTCTGGCGAGTAATAACCCGGGGTAGACGGTCGGGACGTTAACGAATAGAACTAGTGATCCTGCAACAATCCAGTAGCAGAGCACTACCACTCCACGAGTACCGAGCCTTCCATCAGACACGGCGCCCCAGAACGGAGCAGCAATGATAGCAACGAGTTCATCGACGAAACCGAGGGTGCCGACAATGTCGCCAAGTTGCGAGCGCTTGTGGAGGAGATCGGTTAGGACAAAGGAAAGTGTGGCATTCAGGAAGACGAGGAAAGAGATTGAGAACAGGGAAACACCAAAAAGGTAGGTGGCAGCATGCAGTGGGCGGATTTGTGGTGAAAAGGGTAGTCGACGAGAGAGGGGCATTGTGCCAGGCTTGAGAGCTTGTTGCGAAGTGGTTGTGCGATCATGACGTTGGTGGGTGGTAGAGAGCTGCCGAAGCGAGTTGGGCGTGTCGAGCTTGGTAACCATCACGTGAGTCATGGTTACATAATCTTCCTTGCACCCATGCCTTCTTCCTCAAGGCCTCCCACCGGTGAATCAGGTACCACCGTTTTCTCCTTTTTCATGCGATCGAACATGGTCCCCCACGAATCTCAGCTGCAACTTGCCCCCCCTCCCAATCAGCGAAATTTTCTCTCAGCTGAACTTCGTGCACGGCCTAACCTTGGCGAAACTTACAGGGTGGAATTCAGGGGACCTGGCTTATGTAATGCCCACTTGCGAACGTTGCTCCGCCAACGAGTGATGTGCTATGATCCTTGTAAGCACTAACCTTATCTGGAATCCCTGTAAAAGCACAACTTTAAATGGAGGGTGGGGCAGTGGATTGCAACCACCAGTATTTGTATGATACAATATGCTTGGAGGATGATGGGGCGTGGGAACGGGGACCTTAGATTAGGGGTGTACCGGTAGATGCGTTCCATCACAAATATGCCCGGGGGAGAAAAAGAAGACGGGTCGAACTCTCCTTACCGTAGCCGATGGTATCATTCTTCAGCTCAACGCCCGGGTAGAATACAGAACTGGGGATAAGCTCTCTCTCAGGGCAAGGGTTGCCTCCCTCGTGGCAGGACAAAAAGGGTTTCCTTTTTTTTTGAAGGCAAGGATGTGCTCACCTGTGCCTGATATGCACATCAGTCAGAACGCAAGACGGGTATGATATCGGGAGGCAGCGGTAATGTAAGACAAATTGTAGGAGCAGAGTTTTGACAGCAGATAAACGAGCGTATTGTAGTTAGAGTATAAAAAACGAGCGTTTGGATAAAAGTGACAACACAACAAAAAGAAAGTAGTTCAAGAGTAGACTAAACGAGCGACATGAAGAAGGGAAAGAAGAGAAAAAAAATAGAGCGTAAAAAGAAACGACAGACAAAAGTGCTCAGCGAACTAAAAATGAAGGAAAATTTCCCCAAAGATTGAGTGAAGTAGAGAAGAGTAGAGTGGAGTGGATGATAACGACATCCGAAGGAAGAAAGTTGCCTTCCAATCCCCCAAACGCTGCCCATCCAACCACTTTTGTCCCTCCCAGAGTATCAGCACACCTGTGCGAAAGCAACCTCTGCACACAACTATCCACAGCCCAAAAAGTGGCGATCCGCGCTCAGCGTGTAGACTCCTCAGGCCGTCAATATCATGACCGAAACCATCCCTGCCCGGTCACCCGCCTCCCATCCCCAACCTAATACGTAGAGGCTCAAATATTCGCGGTAGAGCCCCCACCCTCGCAGTATTTTGTTACCGCGGCATTCGGCGATCAAATATCAGCCCGAGCATTGTTTAGGAATATCCCTATCCCCTCTTCAATTCTCGAAGAAGTCTTCCAAGAATTCCTCCCCGACTGGCATCACGCGGGAAACATTTCTTGGTTTCGCTAATGTAATTCCTTAACGCCTCTAACGTCGGGAACCGCTGTGGGGCGCCACGGCCAGCATAGCGAGTCTCGACGAGGTCAATCAAGTTCACATGAATGGTGGATAGCGTCTATTATCCATATCCAATTAGCTCGGGATTTCGTGAAGTAGTGAGGGAACAAACCTTGCGACATTGCGTGATACTCCCGGGAATCCTCTCCTCGGGGACGCCCACGACCCTGCACAACCTCTGCCAGTTCTCAAGGTCGTTATCATTCATCCCGAAGATATAGTTGAATTCGTCCACTAGAGCCTGGCGGAAGCGGGTATTTGCACGGCTCTGTGGGCGGCTGCCCTGAACCCATTTTTTATGCTCACAGAGCCTGGCAAAGTCATGGTGGATACTCCAGTCCGCCGGGGGGGGCACGGTGGTCGGGGTGGGCGTAAAGGTGGGATATCTGGAGAAGAATTCGTCGAGGGGACTTTGGGGGCTGGGTGGAGCGGCGGGAAGGGAAGGGGGTGGGGTTGGGAAGGCGGTGGTGGAGGAGGTATGGAAGTTTTGGGTGGTTAGAGTAGGAGTGGTTGGGGTCTGGTCGGTGGAGTCGGTGTCTTGGGGAGGAGGGGAGAGAGGGGCATAGTTTTGTTGATAAGAGTTGGGGTTAGAAGAAGAAGACATGTTGATGGATGAAAGAATGAGAGCGGCCGCGAAGCGGGATAGTAGGAAATAAAAAAAGGGTAGAAGTCTAAAAGGTAGGTCTTGAATAGTGATAGCAAAGAGTTTGGACGAAGGAGTGCAATCAAAAGTGGTAGTCGTAGCAGTAGTAGTCCTAAAAATCCTAGTGCTGAAGCATCTTATCCCCTTCTACTGAAAGTGGGCCTCAAGCATTCTTATACTCCCAGTCGCGCCCTGCGATATATCAAAGGAAAAATAAAATAAATAAAATCTAGGACTACTAAAAAACTCAAGGCAAGCTTTCTCCTTCGAGCATTGCTCCCACTACGGTATCCCTGCCAGCACACCCACCAGCATCTACCCACCCACCAGCATCTGCTCCCCAGTGTAAGACAGCGTGCCTGACCATCCAAAGATGCTTCCCGGGCGGGCGGCGTACAGATCGGATCTAGAGTTACTTTGTGCTTGGTTGTCGCTTCGCTGCCTGTCACATCATCCTTCTACTGTAACTTAACTTACCATACCCGTCAACTCTAGCACTACTACAGGGGTAACCAGCGGGAGCCAACGGCCCTTCACCAATCAATCACGTTGAACTCGCCGTTGCAACCGCAAAACAACGCAGGTAAGTATTGTACCATACCCGAGTTAGGAAGCTACAGGGCGCAGACATTAAGGCATGCCCCTCCTATCTCCCATCCCCACATATCAAAATTCACCCCACGGCGCATTACCATCCCCTCCTCACATTAATGGCGGTTAAGTTAACATACGTTATTGGCGGCAACAGACTCAAGTTATCGATTTGTCGCCACCGTGGCGCGGTTATATCACTAGAGACGGTCACCCCTCCAAGTAGTACTGCGAGAAAAATGCCGGCCGAAATCAACCAGACTTCGCCTACTAGATTAAGCTAACCGTTGTAGGCAACTTACTCAGTTAACCGCTGCCGCACAGTACGGTACTAGTACAAGCACCATGGTCCCGTCGAGTAGTATTCTCGACAGGCAAAGCCGGCAAAAGCTGAACAAGGAAGGTTTCGGAACCGCAGTTGGTTGTGGAGTTTAGTCCAGCCTAGGCGCCCCCCGCTATCGGTACCGTACTGTGCGATAGAAAGGTAGATTCGAAAGGCTCACTCTGGGGTGAGCATGTGATGGGCAGGAAGATTTTCACTACACTCTTTGCACCGTGCCTGTTTCCGAACAAGGACCGATGACCACGCTGGGTACCGGTATCTACCTATCTCACCTGCTAACCTACATGCGGACGCAGGTACACCCCCGGTAAATGTTACCGCACCCCCCAGATCGCGAACACCATTACAGGGTAAGAACCTAAAAATATAGATTACAGTGTCAGAATTGATTTGGAAAATCCCGAAACCCGCTGTTTTTCTTTTCCCTTCTTTTTCTCCCTTGTTCTTTTTCTCTCTCCCTTTCCTCTTTACCTGTATCTGCCCTCGATCTTGGGCACCGTCATTACTCTAGTACTTGAAACAAATCCTGGTCTGCGGCTGTGGCTGCTGAAGCTTTACCCTCGAGTTCATACCATAGCTAAGTTTCCAGGCACTACGGGTAGCTCGTCGGATTCTCCCAAGCGAGGGAAAAAATTGTCATGACATTTGGTAAGAACGCAGATCATACCACTGTATTTCTCCTCCCGTCTCTTCGGGGGAAAAAAACAAAAAACTATGAAGCGATTCCATTTTTCTAACCTCTAAAAACCAAAAGCACATATGTGGTAATACCGTCTCTTTACTTTTTTGATATGTGAGGTTACAATTATAGTTCAGCCTCCTACGTGGACCTCGGTTTAAAGTATTGTCGAAGTCTAGGGAGAAACAGAAAAGGGGTTCCTCCACTACTTGTACTATGCTTGTTTTTTTTTTGGATTAGTACGGCGATCTGCAGATACTAGGAGTCATTTTTTTTCCTCTCATGATGGGTGTGCTCAGAAATTTACGAGAGATAGTTCTGGTATGAACCCCTCAAGTAACGCTGAGCCACTGTACAAGTACGGTACAGCAGGTACTGCACTGTGCTTACTTTGGCCTCCCCAAGAGAACCACCGGTCTAGAAACCACTGCGAGTGGTGAGCAAGAACCGAACAGTGCCCGTTTGTTCATCTCACCCCAAGAAACGACCTGTCGCCCCGGCAACAGTGCGGGCGCACCCGAAGAGCAATCTACCCAGTGTGCTAAGATAAGCGCGTCGCAAACTGACACAGCGCGGTAACTTTTTTTTTTGCCCGAAGCGTGGCATGGCAGCCGCCAAGCCAAGGAAGCCAACCACCCATCATCACACCCTACACAACTTACTCATTGAGATACTTTTGACAATCAAAAAATGTCCGCCGGCGATAAATTACCAATACAATATCTGGCAAAAAGGTATGGGAACAGTTATTCGGGGTTAACCGGCTAGATATATCCCTGCTTATTACGGTTAAATTAATGGTTTCCTGCCCCAATGTCAGAGCACACGCCCAGAACCTCCTGCCCTGCTTTCGCCATCGTTGAGTGCTAAAGCACTGTATAGCCGCTCATGGTGGAGGAATAGTATTGCAAATTGCTAACAATACCTACTAACTTAGCTATTTTCTCGATTTCTGTGCCGGGCCCTTACAGTAGGATAGTTAGTTACGGGCTGCTGGTATGTTCTTTACCAACCATGAGAAGTATCATTAAGGGCTTGTTTTTAGACAGAAGTCCATGACCGACTTAGAGTTACCTATCTTGGCTATGATAAATTAAGGGCTGAATGTATGTGTGAACCGGCAAGCAATAGGAAGAAAGAATTGTTATCGCATAACTTTAGTAGCTTAGACCTCATCAAAGCAAACCATCTGTCGCGTCACCCACACAACAAGTGATCAATAGGGAATAGTCCCGGTCTAGTACGTCGGAGGCGACAGAGCACTCAATAAAGTGGTTTTTTATCATAAGGGTTTTGGGATACTTTTTTTTTATTTGCTCGAAAAAAATCCCACCCTCTTCTCCATAAACGAAAAACACACCGTACCCGGCCTACAGCACACACCAAGCTGGCAAATGCCACTTGCTCGGCGGTGCATCAAGGGCATTCTACGTCCAGCACCAATGACAGGTTCGAAACAGAGAGATCTCCAAGAAAGATAAAGAATTTACCGTGACTCTTAATTTGCCACGACCTGGGTGAATGACTGGGGGGCCTATTTCTATATCTCACAAAAAAAATTGGAGTAGACTATGTCTTAGCTTACACTGCTTCGAGCGGAAGCTCTAGAAAGGCAACTCTTCGCCAAGAGAACACCAGGACCTAAACGGGCTGTAAAGTTCAGCTAAATTACCCAATACAAAGGCTAGATCCCACCATTTTTCTACCCAGCCTTCGGCGTGAAGCTAGGCAAAAGCTCAACTCGAGATCCTCCGCCAAGATTCGATTTCTCCATTGCCGTAGGAAGTGAAGTACCGTTTCTTAGCTGATATTGGGAAGAATTACGAGATCCAGAGGTTTTTACAATTTCATACATCTGCTGGTGTCTCCGATGGTGTAGTCGTCACCCATGATTTGCCTGGAGGCTGGGGGTAATCCCCCAAGACTGGGACTACACTTTACGTAGAGGTAAACCAAAAGGTACAGTAGTCCCATCCTGGCGGCAATCCTATACAAGACTCTATGCAATGGTTTCTTGGTCCTTAACCGGCAGCAATAGCATGCCTTGTGCGCAAGAAGGGAACTACCGGTGTTACCCCTTCCTTTGCCGGGATAGAGTAAACTCAGAACATCTGGCAGTAATAACCATCCTAACTCGGCTATAGATGGAGACTACCCATAATCCAAAGCAGATTCTTTCAAGTTAGTATTTTATCCTAAAAGCTAACCAGATACTAGGTGAAACCGATAATAATGCTTTCCCGTAATACTACTCTGCACACGGAAACAATTATTCTTGGACGTTCAGTTTCTAGAAGGCACTCCAAACAATTCAACACTCTGCTAGTGTGAGATTAGACACGTCCTAGTGGGCACCACTGACGTATACCGACTATCCGAGTCAGCATAAACCCAGCGAGGATTCGCTTCCCATCAGTTCTAAAGCTTACTCAGGGGAAACAAACTGTCGAAACTATGCCGAAGTTTCCATGAAGCCTGGATGCATAAGTTAAAATTGAGAATTACGTATGCCGAGGAGGAGAGGTTTTTGACATAAAGGAGAATACCGGTGTCAAGGGGACCAAGCGTTTGATAATGTTTTTCTTTGGCATAATAAGATCTTTTAAACCATTGGTAAAGAAATATCAACTACGGTAAGTTACTAACGAGGATACTATTCTGGGTTATCCCCGAGAGCGCCTTAGCTATCGTGAAATCTCTAAGTTAGGCGTTTTCGAAAGGGAATCCAAGGGAAATCAAGACTCAACCCACGGGTGCTGATTGCTCTTGGTACCCCGTGCTGCTCTAACCCGACGCCTGCCGGGTGTCCCCAAGTGAATGTGCGAGACCGGGTCGGCTCCCTTTTTTTTTTTTTTGGCAAGTACAGAAAACGGGGTTGCTTTTTCTCTCTCTTATTTGCAATTTTGCATAATAATAGAGGTAGGTTTGTTGGATTTTATCGGGAACTATATATAGACTTGGGTTCAAATACCGTGTGCAGTACCCGTACACTTTGTTCTGGATAAGTCGATTGCTAATTCCATCGAACCATTACTATGGTACCAGTTTTATGGCTACAGAACGTCATTTTTATTTACTACGGGGCCACTGAGCGTAGCGAGGAGCAGCCTCTGGTGTAGCGGGGCTTGAGTCAAGAGCGCGAACAATGAGAGTGGTCAGAGGCTGAGTAGAAGCCACAGGGTGGCCAAGCACAGAGGCGCTCAGCCCCACACACCCTTTCTAATTCGCCACGGGAGTTGCCGGCTGGTTTGTGAAAAAGAATATTAATATTCTACTCTCCCATTTGTATAAGAAAATAAACGCTTGTAGGCTTCGCAGGCAGGTGTGCTAGACCTGGCGGAAAGGACGGTCCCCACGAATTACGTGGGCCCCTCACACAGCTAGCAGAAAATAATAGCAGAACTTTGACTAATTTTCAACATCCTCTGATTGCGCGAGTGACGACTTATGATATCGCAACAGCAATCCATCGTCCCACTTCACACTATTTACTTTTTCTTTCCCAAATCGCCCACCGGCTGCTCGGCGGGTACCGCAGTACAGTAAGACCTCAGAGGAGAGGAGCGAGATCGCGAGCAATGCTCTCCGGATGGTCCTGTCCAGTTTAGTCTAAAAATACCCCTCTAACTGCTAAGTCACTGTAACTTGAAACCGTATCGATCTCGGGTGTCTCATCTTCCGCGAGAGCAACCCTGACGGGACTTCCACATCGGTGGTAGAGCACTGGAATTGGGTGTGTTCATGGGAGATAGGCTAGGCTTGCTATTAGGTGGCTGGCTCGAGCAGATAGTTAAGAATTTGGCGTATCAGGCGGAGAATCAAGCAAGTTACAGATCTAGGAGTCCCTTCACGAGGAGGTGTCTCCCCACGTTCTCCAAAAGGTAAAATAATAAGCAAGCAAAGGAATCCTGTTACCGTGGGCTGAGTGGATGAAAGAGTGTGTAGGGTGATCCTGTGGTACTCAGTTCGGGAGTTACTAGCTGCCGAAGTTTGATGTATACAAACAAAGAGCGTTTGGGAGAAAAAAAAAAGATAAGGAGAGGAAAGAGGCTTCTTCCGTTGGCCCTTTTTTCTTCTCTTTGGACTCTTTCTCCTTTAAGATCGGCAGTGAGTTTCGAATGATGCCGTGTAACTGGGGTTAAAAAAAGGAAAAAAAAGTGAAAAAAAGGCCTTCTGGAGTCTTCTTTTTATCTTTCGCCGAATTTGAAGCTGTATATTGGGCCTTAGCCGTACTTGCGTGGCCTCGTGATCTTGTCTTGAAGGTTTGGATACTGAAATGCCCTGCTTGCTCTGTGGCCAGACCATCTCACTCTGCAAAACGGAACCCGAAACACCAACGATATGATATTTCTACCCCACATGGCGTAGCGGACAAGGCTAGTTCTCTAGATTCCCTCTTTGGAGGATCTCACATGGCTGGGGTTGCTGAGACAGTATTGTAGCTAATGATTTTCTTCATTCCTCTCATTGTCACTTGATTTTTTTCTTTCTTCCTGTCATACGTTACTCACTGTTCTGATATTGAGGTATCTGGTTAAGCTTGTTAGTCACAGATATTATTATCCTTGATCTTGAACGACCGGTTGGCCGACGATAGTCATTACCAAGTAGCCTGCAATGCCTAGCCTGCCATGCCTATTGTGCTTGAAATGTCTCTCCGTTTCAATGCTGTCGATATCAGACGGCTAATAACACTCAAGCCTCAACTTTCATTCGTTCCCTGAACATCAACTCACGATAGCCCGGCCCAGCCTCTGCTTACACCTAGCTCCTTCGGAAAGCCTGTGCGACCCCCGACCCCAGCCCTCGTTATCACCGCAGGCTCGTCTTGTCCATTAGAGATCAAAGCCTTGTGTGTCGGGTAATGTACTGTGGATGTTCGAGCATTGACTGCCAATCTATAACAGACCAGGTATAAGTGTATAGTTAATTACCCTGCCACTATCTCGCAAGAGCGCACACTACCTAAAATTCTTCCCCTCGTATATGCTATGGAAGCAGGAGAGGGGAATAAGGAAGAAAGGAAGAGGGGAGGAGAGGGAAGAGAAGAAAAAAAAGGAGGATCCGATCGTGTTTTATTGGCTACTCTGTTTGATTGGTTGGTTGCTCCGTGCGCCATGTAAATTTACCACGCGAATAGCCCCTTGCTTCCCGCCGCTGTCTTGGCGATAGGGATGACCCGCTGCGACGGGTAACGCATGATCGGGGCTGATACCATACCTTGTATCACACAAACCTACTATCGCCCTCAAGCCTCTAATCTTCGTATTTAGGGACAAAACACCCGCAGAGGTAATAGTGTTTACCTGGATAGGGATAACTTGTGCGAACTTAGCCCGCTACAAATACAAGTAGATCTCATTATTTATTGGTTGCACTGCTTATCTGATAGTGGATTGCACTCGTACCAATCTTTGCGGTGTCCAGTGCTTTGTGCAGGCATGCAGGGGGGAGGGGGTAAGTGGTGTCGGGACAGGGATCTAAGAAACAAGGCGCTGAGCACCCTTAGAGGTAAAAAGAAGGATTGACTTGGGGGGGTCATATGCCAGGAAGCGTACCCTACTCGTACTGAGAGATGATTTGACAGTTAAACCCTTGGTCCGTCTGATCGCTTACCTCCATATCCGGGCGTCATATCATATTGCAAGAGGGAAGAATTTTTCCAAGGTGTTTGGGGTTCGGAGGGTACTTGCATTATGGGACTAGGTCTATTGTACTGCAATAGAAACTTGAAAAATCAAACTTTGTGCTAGAAACAGAACCCACCTCTTTGGATTAAGGGGAGGAAAACAAGGGCGAAAGAAAACTGACATTCAGCCTTTTGCTTGAATAAATAAAACAAGGGATAAAACTAGCCTCACCGGTAAAGGTAACTCCAACGTCCTAGGGTGAGGTCAATTATAAGGGTTTCCATAGTAGGGTATTGTGCTTTATATCGGGGAGCACCGTCAGGGAGATTTTTCAAGTATAACATCATATTGAGAAACGGAGGGTGTACTAGCACGGTAGAACCGCCTTGTCCCAGACTCCACTCCATCGGATTTTTTATTGCCCCAGACAGTTTTTTAGGATTTGTGCAAGATACATAAAGTTTGTTCCGGCATCCCGAGATTCTGGGGGTGTCGAGAGTGGGGGACATAATAGTAGGGATAGTTGCATAAAGTGCGGGAGTGTCCTTGCGCCCGAAACGAGACTTAGCCGGAAATGTTAGCAGAGGCTGTGACCTCAAGACAAGCAGTCCAAGTAAACATAGGCGCAGGTGCTGCTGCCATGTGAACTACAGCAATACCGGTAGTAGAATAAAATCCTCGGTGACGCCTCCAAGATAAGAAAAACTAGTGCCGAAAGGACTAGTAAGGCCGTAACTCTCGAGACTCGAGAATCTCGCGACACCGGAGCAGACGGCGCCTCTCGGACCTGACCCCTCCTTCTCCCCCCCATCGTGATAAACCTTCTATCCTTCCTTTTTCTTCCCTTCCCTTCCCTTCCCTCCCCTTCCTTTTGTACCTAAAAAAAGGGAGTTCCTGAACTGGTCATATCCCCGAAAGCTACTTGTCATTGGTGATAGGCAAGAAGCACCCAAAAACAGGGTTGTAGAGGTATGTTTTAACGGGCACCCAGACGCACATAGATTTTTCGCCGTGTATTCTTCGAATCCCTGTTTTCGAGCACTGGGGCGAGCACTTTGTGCGTGACACTGAAACTCCCGTCAAAGCGGCTATGCACCACATGCTGGCCCTCAGTATCATTACCCGTGTGGCGCGCCTAATTCACTGGGCAGGCTTAAACGGTGAAGTGGTGCGGGACTTGATTGGATGGGATGAGGGAGGACGTATCATATTCATGCCTTGGGAAATATTCTCTTCTTATTTTTTCTCTTTTCTTTGTCTCTTTCTCTCTCCCTCATTTTTCTTTTCTTTTACTTATGGCTATACGGAATGCGGACACGGATCTATGTCACCCATTCGGACTTCCGGTTGGGTTTTTTCTTCTTTTTATTCTTACCTTTACCATTTTTTTCTTTTCTCTAGTGATGGGTTGAGGAAGTGAATGGGCAAAGAAAACACGAATGACCAAGTCGTCTGACTTGGAAGAGCAATTTATACCGCATTGATGTCTTTCGCTGTTAGGCTTTTTCTGCCCTGGCTCTGGCTCCTAGGGGAGATTTCGAGACATAAATTGACACTTCCAAGGGAGATTCGTAAATTACATACATGAGCCCTATGGCGGTGAAATGATGTGCCTGGAATTACGGTAGGAAGGTACTGTGCTGTGATGCATACGGTAGGCACCTAGGGTACACTACAGCATGGGGACGTCAGCAAGTAGGCTGTACTAGTGATTGGGGGGATGCTTTTTTTTAAGACAGGGATTATGTGACAGGTTAACATGAGGTAACCGTTGCTAACTTTCTGTTTTGTACCTGTGTAGCGGCTATTAACCTGAACCGACAGGGATATATGTGGCTGGTTAACCTTAACTCGCGGTTGAATAACTTTTTGTTGGAACTTGTAGCTGTGCTTGTCGGACGCCGAATAGTAAGTCTTTTGGGGGGGGGGGCAGTTGTCGATGGCTAGATAGGATTGTCGTCGCTTCCGGCGGGTGCCAGGCAAGGCTTAGGAGAAAGGTTGTTGAATCACTGTCTTTGTATTGTATTGTATTTGGAGTGTGCCTTGGGGACATGGTGGGATACCAGTAGCGTGCTACTAAGGGTGAGGGTTGCGGGGGCAGGTAGACAGCGAGTGAAGGCCGGATAGGGACCTTGTGGCGAAGGGCGAATTGCACTAGAGTGAGTAAATTCAGAGGCAGCTATGCCTGGGCCGGGGGTGTCTAACCTCGGGAAACTTTTTTTGCATACATAACTTGGCTGCCTATGTTTTGTCCTCCATTCCATTGCCATCTGGATCATCCCTCTTGAATCCCTCATTCGGCACTCTCCACCTTCAATTGTTCCTGCCTCGGCCCACTAGCTCCCGCAGAGTTGACTCATGCATCACTGTTACTCGCAACAATATCTTACTGATTTATAGAAGAATTTCTCCTGATAGGGAAAGGAGGGGAGGACTCAGCAATAGTACTGGTAGGGGGAAGTTGCTGGGCGAGTCCAACTTTTGTCTTTCACCCATTGAGATTTATGGGGGACTGTTCGCGGTTCCTGATTTGTGCCGGCCACTGCGCGGATACGCTGCCCATTTCGGGGATGTGACTGACTTTTAGTAGCACCTAGTGTACCGTAGAATTTCATGAAAGTCGGAAATACTCTAGAGATGATTTTCTTGGACCTGCCCAATCGCCGCTCTCTATATGTTTAAACTGTGGCAACTTGGTGTTCTTCGTGGCTTCCTGTTGGTTTGGTTACCTTAGTTTCACCTTAGCTCGCTTTAGCACCATTCCGACTTTCATGAGAATATACGGTAACAGTGGTCGTGCTGAAATTTCTGGCCAAGTACTTTGCTCTTTGATACGGATACTTTAGGCCCTGTTTGGCATGCTACAGAGGCTGTAGTGCTCTAATATTGATACAAGGTGGCTAGGGCCTAAGTTATAAAAGCGAAAATACCGCAGTGTCTGTGTTGCACCATGCGGGACCTCCGTTTTTGTACTCCTCATTATGATATGATTATACTGCCATTTTCTCCAGCTCTGCGAGGTATCCGTAACCTCGTTCTCCAAACACTGGCTGGACAAAAGCCCCAGTGAAACTCTTCCTGTGATAAATCCAAAGACATCTTCACCAACCCTTCGCGCCTACTGACTTTCTGGCTGTTTTTAGGTTTTACTCTATGGACTTTTCGTCATATCGCCCTGTGCCCTGTAAGGTATTTTTCCCTTTCCTTCGCAGGGTCGTTTACAGGGGTATCCATTATTATTGAATACTGTATGATACTTGTCTGCCTACGTTGTGTATTTTGTTTAATTATTCACTTGCATGTCCTCGTTTTTCTCCACCTCTTTCTGGAAGACCTACTCTACCTTAAAAATTCGTCTTGTATTCGGTTATGGTTGTTTGGAGTACGTAGGATAGAGTCCCATTGGGCCCGCCATCGGATTACTCAGCTGATATTACTGGCTAAGCCACCATCGGCTTAGTAGAGCACGGCCGGCTAAGAAAACATCGGATGTCGGCTAATGAGATCCGGAAGGCTCAGTTTGCCAAAGATAACCTGTCTGGAAAACACATTATTCCTTCTCAGGGTTTCTTGCCTCTGATCGAGGACATACGACGGCTTAGGCGATGGAGTATTCCACTAGTTTTCTCTTAAGGTAGTATTATAGGAACAGTTGGTCATGTAAGGTTAAATAGCCGAACATATCTCTGTCTGTTCGGTTGACGGGTTTGTACCCTTGTGTTAGTACATTTAAGCCCCTGCGATAGAAGCCTGTAGCGGGTGACCTCTTTGTGTCTGTGTAGACTTAAGCCTCGAGGAGGAGCCCCGACCCGGATTTCCCTCTGCCGCGGGTAAAGTAAGGCATCTCGCTAAAACACTGCCGCGTGCACTTCCTTGGGGGGCCTTCTGGCCGTCCCCTTGGAGTAGGGGAAAATAAGAAACACCGAGCACTCATCATAGGGTATCACTCAGTAGAAGATGTTAGTGTCTGAAGTATTACTTCAATGTGATGTGCGGTACAGATATGTTCGGCCAGTGGCCAGGCTACTTGGGACATGGGGTACGAGGAAGTAACTAGAGTCATATTGATGTATGTTGATACTGCGGATTGCTATAAAGTACAGCAGTCTCAGGGGCGTCTATAGGCAAGCAAGCAAGATAGAATCAATCTCTCTCTTTCTCTCATTGTTCAAGTCCCATTACTTTACACTACATCTCCAGCCTCTTCTGCGGGGCCTCCGACAGTTGGTCGTGGCAGTGCATGGTTTAGGGTAGCTGGGGTAATGTTAATAAGTAGATGGAGCAGGGGATAGTTCGTGACGTGCGACTTGAAAAGCGTGCACAATGCTCCTAATAACATTATCATAAGTCATGAATGCTGCTTGTGATGCTCAGGTGCGCTATCAATTATGAAAATCCCTTGGTCTGTACCAAGAATGGCGAACCAAAGCACCCAGGACTTGAGAGCCATGATGCTACCAACTGAACAAACGGACATCGACTCACACGCCTTAAATGGCAGCCACATCTACCAACTCGAAAGCTAAGTCCCAGTTCAAGAGTGGGTGTGGTCTCGCCGGGGGAGTCGCGAGACAGGAAATGGAAAATGAACCAAAATTGCTTCTCCACCTCCACTGCTGCGGAGAACGCGACTCTTCCCTCGCTGATCCGGAAGTATTGTACACTGTCGAGAATGGATCAGCTCCATGCCGGTTGGCAAGATTAGTTCGATCCCAATTGGTTAGTAATTGGTTAGATTATGAATGAGTTATTAGGTGGCCCCGCTCTCGGGGGTGGAAGTGGTGAAAGTTTCCCTATAGATATCCGGGGGCTATTGAAGACCTAGCTTTTCCCCATTAATGTTTCTGGACGAAGCGGTCCCGCAGCGAGGTGGTGTGATGTGATAGAATATGGGCAATCCATAGAGGTGGCGGCCACGGTCTACGGGGCAGTGGAAGAGATTTTGTTTTGTTTTTGCACATCTTGTTATTCTAAAAGGAATAATTTGCCTACTTTTTCTGAGGTAGAAACTGGAGATCCAGACTATCCAATGCGGAAATGATGGAATTGATCTGTAAGAGTAACCACTCATCACTAAAGTACTCTTACATTAACATCCTCCTAACCATATGCCATTCTATCTGGAAGTGACTTATGCATAATTACTACGGGTGGAGATATGGACACGCTAATACTGCAACACTTCTGGAAAAACCCATGCTTTTGCTGGAGCCATTCTCGGGATTTTTGTTGCTCGAAAGTGTGGAACCCGGTGGGCGCTATGATGTAGGCGGTGAAAGGGGGTGCTTAATATACGATTCCTTTTTCTAGCACCAGCCGGTGTAGCCTACACTCTTCGCAGGCAGGCCGATCCACGAAAAAAAATGATAGAATTCTCCCACCCACGCATTTCATTCTTATTACAATAAATTACTTGTGCAGCATCCTGGTGTTCGTCTTGGCTGACCGACTGGTATCTACCATGTAGTACAGATAAGGGTACAGGGCTGAACTCCTAAATATAATACTACTTGAGGGCTGGACTTAGTGTCCCAAACTGGGACTTTTTTAAAAGGGTGGGGCTGGTTTTGACTTTCGAAGTTACGGGGGTGTTGAAGATCATTCTGGGTATGTGGGGAAATATAGAGATAGGTGTGATGCTCTATGGGAAGATCGGGATGGGTTAATTTTATTTCACTTATATACCTGCCTTCGCCCTTCGTTTAGTTCTAATCGAGTGCAGGTGGGGTTGTGGAAACTGTCAATATGGGAGATGAGGGTCGCATGGAAGTAGACGATAGTCTAAGAGAATTCACGTGGAACTTAGGCGCTTTGGAGGAAGTATATGGGGTGTAAGTTTCACCGCTCGTACTTTGTCCATTCACTTGCACTCAACTTTGCTCTTCTGAGGGGTAAACTAAGGGTAGAGACAGGTGTAGGAGTAAAACACAAATATCACCCCCTGATCCCTCTATGGCTCACCGCACATATCTCTGTATTTCCCGAATGCCCCTTTTCCTCCGTACGCTCCCGTGATATCAAAGGAAAGACATCGGTGAAATCTATTGTTGATCAATCTCCCGTATTAGGACTATCTGCACATCCCCTGAACAATCCTTCACACTCCCGTAACAAAGCCAAGCACATCCGCCCAACAAAACCTACTTCACTTACCCCTCCTACATGATGCACGAGTTCCAAGCAAATCCTCGCATTGTGCCCCCCACTGTTAAGCTACCCATTTCCCACCTTAATTGGTAATTCGTGTGTACGCCCTCTTGGTATGCAGGCCATCTGGAATAACCTTGTAGTGAGGTACACCGCACACAATCCTCAGTAGGGTAAATTTGCATTCCCTTTACGCAGCCTCTGAGGTGGGCTAGCCTATTCGTAATTAATTACTTATTCGCCATCTACCTCTAATTCCCTTTCGACCCCATCCCCGAGACACCGGAGCCCCCAGAGGCCCTTTTAATATCCGAACAAGTATTGCACACTTTAATCCGAGCTTTAGGCACTACTTCAACTCCATCGCCCCCAGTGAGAATATCAGAAACTGGGCTTTAGAAGTAGACTATGTTATTGGAGCGCCGCGGTGTACTTACTTTGGGAATAAACCAAGGCAAGGTATTTATCACAAATAAGCACAACCCCTATCTAAGGGTATAATTCAGGGTGATGTTGGGGTTGCAAAATTTAATGTCTTATATAATTAGGGTCAGGGGTGTTTTATCGCGCGAATCTTGGAAGACTAAAGTTTGAGTTTGGTCTTTGATTTAAGTTAGGTGATTTTAGATATTTTTTGTCCTGCAGTTTGCTTGTTAATTGAAAGAAACTCTCATGCTGAAGCTTCTAAACAATTCAAATATTCTTAACTACATGAGTGGTGTGGCCTGAACTTCAGACTTGAGATTCGCATTAGTGGTAAAATGGCCTGGAGGCCATTTCTTGAAAGTGAGTGAGTACTGAAAAGACGAAATTCCACCGAATAGTTTCTACTTGATGGAAGCGGAGAAGTATGTGGAAACAACTGTCACTCTCAAAGAATACTCAAGTAGAAAGAAAATCACACAAGTCCCAATCAATCTCAATTCACTAAGCTATCTTGCAAAATCAAACCCACAAAGTGCACAAATGTAACAATCCTATTGTTAGGTAGTTATGCAACAGGCAACGATAGTGGTTTCCTATAGTGAGCAAGTCTTCTTCTTTGTAATAAGGCGTAGGGAAATACTATCTCTTCAGATAGTACGGAACT
>Ga0307513_10001532_pt1 | contig 33084 bp, 29 predicted proteins | sample 15_EM_MG_FD_202174 | JGI IMG/M metagenome (GOLD analysis project Ga0307513, IMG submission 202174) | Populus trichocarpa ectomycorrhiza microbial communities from riparian zone in the Pacific Northwest, United States - 15_EM | ecosystem: Host-associated > Plants > Roots > Unclassified | place... | reverse complement strand
GGCCCGATCGCGACCGCGTTCGCCGACCGCTGCACCGCCTTGTACGTGTTGTTCCCGGTGTTGAGGTCGGGGAAGATGAAGACCGTTGCCCGGCCGGCCACGGCGCTGTCCGGCATCTTGGTGCGGGCCACCTCCGGATCAATCGCGGCGTCGTACTGGATCGGCCCTTCGATCAACAGGTCGGGACGGCGAGCTCGGGCGATCGCTGTCGCCTCCCGCACCCGGTCGACGTCCGCCCCGGACCCGGACTGGCCGGTCGAATAGGACAGCATTGCGATCCGCGGCTCGATTCCGAACATGGTCGCGGTCGCCGCCGCCGAAATCGCTATCTCGGCGAGCTGTTCGGCGTCCGGGTTGGGCAGTACCGCGCAGTCGCCGTAGACCAGCACCCGGTCGGCGAGGCACATCAGGAAGACACTGGAGACGACCGACGTACCGGACGCGGTGCGGATGAACTCGAAAGCCGGCCGAATCGTGTGAGCGGTCGTATGCAACGCCCCTGAGACCATGCCGTCGGCCAGCCCCTGGTGGACCATCATGGTGCCGAAGTACGAAGCGTCAATCATTGTGTCGTGCGCCAGTTCCGGCGTCATTCCCTTGTGTTTGCGCAGCTGGTAATAGATCTCGGCGAAGGCGTCCAGCCGCGGGGAAGTTGCCGGGTCGACGATCCGCACCCCGGGCAGGTCCAGGCCCAGCGCCGTGGCCCGAGCCCGCACCTGCGCCTCGACCCCGAGCAAGGTCAGCTCGACAACCGGGTCGGTCCTACCACCCTGCGGTCCGGCACCGCGCAGCAACTGCTCGGCGGCGAGCAGGATCCGGTCGTCCTCGCCCTCGGGCAGAACGATGTGTCGGTGCGCGGCGCGGGCGCGCTCGGTCAGGTCGTGCTCGAACATCAGCGGAGTGATCCGAGCCGGTCGGTGCACGGCCATCCGGTTCAGCAACGCCTCGGCGTCCACATGCTCCTCGAACAGCCGGAGCACCGCGGCGATCTTGCGCGGACTCTCAACCGTGATCGCGCCGCGAATCTGCCCCACCGCCGTTGTGGTGCTGTAGGTATCCGCATCGACCTCGATCACCGGTACCCCGGCGCCACCGAAGCCGTCGATCAGCCGCCGGATCGGCTCCGAAACCAGGCCCCCGGTGAGCAACATGCCGGCGATCGAGGGATACGTGCCGGAGAGATGCGCCGCCAGGCAGCCGGCGATCAGGTCGGCTCGGTCGCCCGGGGTGATGAGCAGGTCGTCCTGACCCATCCTTTCCAGGAAGGACGGCAGGCTCATCGCGCCGACGATCACCCGTGAGACCTCCCGCCGGACCATGCTGCCGTCGCCCCCACTGGCACCGTCGACCGGCTGCAGATATCGAGCGGAGAGCGCCGCCGCCACCTCAGCCACCGTCGGAGCCGCCAGCATCGCCAGCTCGGGCAGCACAAAGCCGGACCCTGCCCCCTCGACCTGCGACAACTGCCGGCCGACCGCGTCGACGGCGGCCGGGTCGACCCGGTTGCATACCGTTCCCAGCACGGTGCAGCCGCGTTCGATCAGGGTGGCCAGCGCCAGTCGGACGGCGTCGATCACCGCCTCCGCGGAACGTCCGCGACCACCGACCACCAGCAACACCGCACAGTCCAGATGGTTGGCGATGTCGATGTTCAGGTCCGCCTCGACCGCCCGGGACGCGGCGGTGAAGTCGGTGCCGTCAATCACGAGGGCATCGACGTCCGCCGCCAGCTCTCGGTAGGCGGTCAGGATCCGCTTGAACAGGACGTCGTACTGGTCGTGATTGCTCAGGGTGTGAAGGTCGTCTCCAGTCGCCGCGTAGGACTGGGCGTAACTCTGAGGCAGTTGGTAGCGGCCCCGGATCAGCTCGATGTCCGGGTCGGGCACCCGATCGGAAGCGATCAGCGGACGGAAGAAGCCAATCCGGCCTGCCCGGCGGGACAGCAGTTCGGCCAGGCCGAGCACCACCGCGGACTTTCCCGATCCCGGTTCCATCGCCATGACATACACACTGCGGGCCATCGGCTCAGCGGTTATGGGAGCAGCGGTTATTGGAGCAGCGGTTATTGGAGCAGGGACCATCGATTCAGGTGCCATCGATTCAGGTTCGGGGGCCATGGCGTCAGACTGCCAGTAACTTGTGCCGGAGCAGTTCGACGTCCGCGTCGCCGAAGCCCCGATCGGCCAGCCACTGGACAACCCCGCCGTAACGACTGTCGACCAGGGCCAAGAACCGCTCCATCCCACTCGCCCGCGGGGTGTGCTGCTCATCGGAGACCTGGTTGACACCCTTGGCGTAGGTGACCGAGGAGCGAAGCCGGGCCAGGATCGCCCCGATCCGCTCGGCGGTCGCGGCATAGTCGGCCACCACCGCGTCCCGCTCCACTCCGATGGCGAGCAGCGCCAACGCCACAATCACTCCGGTTCGGTCCTTGCCCGCAGCGCAGTGCACCAGGGCGGCACCGGAGGTCCCGGCGATCGCCCGCAGCGCGGCCACCACACTGTCCGGCCGGTCCTCCAGGTAGCCCAGGTAGTGACCGGATACGACGTCGTCCGGATTCTCTGAGGCGAACCGCTCGCGCCGGGCCAGCAGCACGTCACTGACCACCGCGACGCCGCCTCGATCGAGAGGCTCGCTGCTCCAGTGCTTATCCACGTCGACCGGGATCACCGAGTGGTGCACGTGCTCAACCGAGGCGACGGCGACCAATGGTCCCGGCCCTTCGGACGTCACCTCGGCGACGCTGCGCAGGTCCACCACTCGGGTCAGGCCGAACTCCTCCACCAGGCGGGACACGTCCTGGCCGGAGAGTCCTTGCAGGTTGTCGGCGCGCAGCAGGCGCTTCTCGGCCGTGACCGATCCGTCGGCGGTCGGCATGCCACCGACGTCACGGACGTTCACTGCGCCGTCCAAGGCGATCCAGAGCACCGACTCTCCCCCTCAACCGGAGATAACGAGCGTATCTCGGTGAATGAGCGCCGCCACTGTCGCGTCCACTCCGCTGACCGAATTCGGACTGAACAATTCCCCCGGATCGCCGTCCTACCGCCAGGATGCAGGTATGGAACGCCACGGGGACGACCACGAAGACCTGCGACGCGATGAATCGCGTCGTGATGACCCGGCCGCAAACAGCACAATCGGGGAAAGTCGGGTTATCGATAATACCGATCGCCGGGATGGCGAGACCGGGCGCCGGGCCGCCGTCCTGGGCTTCCCGGTTGCGCACTCGCTGTCGCCGGACCTGCACGCCGCCGCCTACGCCGCTCTGGGGCTCGACGGCTGGAGCTACGACCGGATCGAGTGCCGCGAGAACGAGCTGGACGATCTGGTGGCCGGCCTCGGCCCGGAATGGATCGGGCTCTCCTTGACGATGCCGCTCAAGCGGGTGACGTTGCAGGTGGCCGACCGGGTCACTGACCTGGCTGCGGCTGTCGGAGCCGCGAACACCTTGGTCGCCGGCCCCGCCGGGTGGCTGGCCGACAACACCGACGTGGCCGGCATCATCGGGGCGCTGCGGGAGAGCGGCGTGGAGAAGGTCGAGCGTGCCCTGGTGCTCGGCGCCGGCGGGACGGCGCAGGCCGCGCTGGCGGCGCTGCGCGAGCTCGGCGAGCCGGCCCCGACCGTGTTGGTCCGGGACACCTCCCGGACGGCCGAGCTGCAGGCCACGGCCGAGCGGCTCGGCGTCCGGCCGGTGATCTCCGGCGGCCTGCTGGACGCCACCTTTGCTCCTGTCGATGTGGTGATCTCTACGCTGCCGCCGGGTGCGGCCGAGGCCCTACTCCCCCAGCCGTGGCTGGGCCGTCCGGTGCTCTTGGACGTGCTGTATGCGCCCTGGCCGACGGCACTGGCCGGGTCGGCGTTCGCGGCGGGCTGCCGGGTGGTCGGCGGACTGCCGGTGCTGCTGCACCAGGCCGCCGCGCAGGTGGAGCTGATGACCAGCAAGCCGGCTCCGGTGGCGGCGATGCGGGACGCCCTCACGGCCGGAGCGGCCCGCTGACCGGCTGATCCGGAGTCAGTGGGTTTGGTCAGTGGGTTTGGTCAGTGGGTTTGGTCATCGTCATCGAACGGTTGCGCAGATCCCGGGAGGCGCCGAGCGACACCGCGCGAACCGCTGGGGCGAGCCGACCGAGGTTCGCCGTGGTGGACGGCAGCACGAGGGAGATCGCCGCCACCGCGCTCCCACTCGCATCGAACACCGGCGCTGCCACCGAGACCGAGCCCAGGGTCAGCTCTTCGCGGGCGAAACCGATGCCGGTCCGCCGGATCTCGGCCAGGGTCCGGCGCAGCGGAATGGAGCCGACAATGGTGTGCGCGGTGTAGCGACGGAGCCCGGCCTCGATGAACTCCTCCACGAAATCGGCCGGAGCGTGCGCGAGTAGCACCTTTCCGACGCCGGTAGCGTGCAGCGGCAACCGGCCGGCCCGGCGAACGGCGATCGGCGTCGACCGCGGACCGGCGATCTTGTCGATGTACAGCGCCTGATGGCCGCTGCGGATCGCCAACTGCACGCTCTCGTGGGTCGCGTCATACAGGTCCTGCATAAACGGTGACACCGCGGCCTGCAACGTGCTGCCACCGGCGGCCAACGAACCGATCTCCCATAACCGCAGCCCGATCCGGTACCCGCCGCCGGCCCCGCGCTCCAGGCCGCCCCACTGCACCAACTGGGTGGCCAGCCGGTACGTGGTGGACAGCGGCAGGCCGGTCCGGTCGGCCAGTTCGTTCAGGCTGAGCTCCCGGGCCGACGGCAGAAAGGCATCAAGCAGGGAGACCACCTTGCTGGTGACCGATCGGCCCTGTTCGGCGCTGTTGCCGGCCATCATCACCCGCCAGTCATGATCACGAATCCGACTGCCAGTTCACGATCAGCTCGCCTCGCCGGCCGAACCGGACCAGATGCCGGGCCAGCACGTCTTCCAGCCGAGCCAGCGATTCCAGATCCGCTGCCTCAACCCGCAGCAGCAGCCGTCCGGTCTTCGCTCGCACAGTGGCCGTTCCATAACCGAAGATCAAATGCCCGGCGCGCACTTCAATGGCCGGCTTACGGCCCAGGTGCGCGAGCAACTGCTGGACGTAGCGTTCCGGTACCTCGGTCAACACGATGGCGGACGCCGTCGGCATCAGACGCCCCTGGATATCGCTTGAGCTCTGAATATCGCTTGGGCTCTGTTCCAGTTCATGCCTTGTTCCGGCTCGTAGCTTTTGCTCAACCTCATGACCCATTTCCACTTGGTGCAGCTCCACCCGATGCAGGCGAAGTTCCGCCGCATATAAGCGAACCTGCGGTCCGCATCTGCCGTTGGCAACGCTGGATTCCGTTCAGCGGGCGTCGGACCGCCGGGACATCGCGCGCAAGCTGCTGCCACCGGTCCCGTTCAGGTATCCGACCGACTGGCCCGACCGCTGTCCGGCCGGAACCGGGCCGTACGACCGGCCGGATCCGTACCCGTCGCCGGTGAATCCGCCGCCACCGGTACCCGACCGGCGCTCGGCTGCGGCGCTGAACTGGCCGAACGGTTGGCAGGTGGCCAGCTCACGGGACAGACAGCGCGCCGCCACCACCAGCGCCGGCTGCAACGTGTGCAGGTCGCTGCGCAGGTCACGGACCTTCAGCTCGAGGGCAGCGACGACCGTGCCGCCGCCGCCGAACACCGGAACGGCAACCGCGGCGGCCCCGAGTTCGAGTTCCCACCGGCAAAGCGCGACCCGAGTCAGGCGGATGACGGCAAGCGCCCGACGGAACCGGTCTGGGGTGGTCAGCGTGTAGGGCGTGAACCGTTCCAGGCCACGCTCCAGCAACGAGTCGACGACCGCCGGTGGAGAGAACGCCAGCAATGCCTTGCCCATTGCGGTGGCATGGGCCGGCAGGGTGGCATCGCCGGCGAAGATCGAGACCGGCCGATGGCCGACGAGCTTCTCCGTGTACGCGACCTCGAGCCCTTCGAGCACGCCCAACCGGACGTTTGCCCTGGTGGCGGTCACGACGTCCTCCATCACCCGGCGCGCCCGCTCGTGCAGGCTGGCCGCGTGAACGGCCTGACTGCCGATCACTCGCAACGGCACTCCCGGCCGGTAGTGGGCGTCGTCGGTTCTCTCCAGGACTCCCCAAGCAGCCAGCTCAGTGACCAGTCGATGTGCGGTGGAGACCGGCAGCCCCGCAAGCCGTGCGATCTCAGTGAGGGATTGGACATTCCCGTCGGTGAAGGTCAGCAGTATCGATACCACTTTGCTGGTCACCGATCGCCCCGTGTCGGCTGAGTTTCCCGCCATGAGTCACCTCCATGTGAACCCACCGTTACCGTCACACACCTGTCGGCGATCGGGTAGGCCTCCGTTCCCACTGACTGGAAAAATTTCTTCCTCGGGAGCATGGTCCAGACTGGGGACCCTCAGCACGGCGCCAAGCGATGGCGCCAGAACGATGGTGGAAGGTGGCCCGGATGTCCGAGGACGACGACTCGGATCCGCAGATGCTCACGCTCGGTGGGTACATCAGGGTGCAGCGGCAGATGGCGGACCTTTCGCTGCGCCGGCTGGCCGACATGACCCAGGTCAGCAATGCCTACCTGAGCCAGATCGAGCGCGGCCTGCATCAGCCCTCGATTCGGGTGCTCCGCTCGATCGCCGAGGCGCTCAACCTGTCGGCTGACACCTTGCTGAATCAGGCCGGAATGATGGATGGGGCACCGGTTCGCAGTCCGGCCAAGGAGGAGCCGCCGCCGGACACCGAGACGGCGATCCGTGCAGACCCAGCGCTGTCGGCCGCCGAGCAGGACGCCCTGATCCAGGTCTACCGAAGCTTCGTTCGGGGCCGCTCTTCTGATTGACATACTGATCTGAGCGCTTGCTGAGAACGGGCTTGCTGAGAACAGGGCCGCTGCGGACTTTGCCCGGCAGACCGCCCCGGCCTCCCACGAGACCGCCGAAAAGGTCACCAGGCCAACCCGTCGGACCGCCAAGTCCGCCCAGTCGGTCAAGTCTGCCTAGTCGATCAAGTCTGCCTAGTCAGGTGCGCCGGGCCACCCGTCAAGAGGAATAGAAGCCCTGCCCGGTCTTGCGGCCGAGCCGGCCGCCCTCGACCATCCGCAGCAGCAACGGCGGCGGCGCGTACAGCGGCTCCTTGAACTCGGCGTACATCGAATTCGCCACTGCCGCAGTAGTATCCAGGCCGATCAGGTCGGTCAGCGCCAGCGGGCCCATCGGGTGCGCACATCCGGACACCATCGCCACGTCCACGTCGTCCACGGTGGCGAAACCGGTTTCCACCATCCGGATCGCGGCCAGCAGGTAGGGGATCAGCAGCGCGTTGACGACGAACCCGGCCCGGTCCTTGCCGATCACGGTGTGCTTGCTCAGCCGGTCACCGGCAAACGCCCGGGCCCGCTCCAGGGTCTGCGGCGAAGTGGCGAGGCTGGGCACCAGCTCCACCAGCGGGAGCACCGGTACCGGGTTGAAGAAGTGCATGCCGATCACCCGCTCGGGCTGGTCGGTCACCGCGGCCAGCCGCATGATCGGGATGGACGACGTGTTACTGGCCAGCAGGCAGCCGCTCGCCGTCACCTTGCCGAGGCTCCGGAAGATGTCCGCCTTCAGCGTCTCCTCCTCGATCACCGCCTCGATCACGATCTCCCGGTCGGCGAACTCCTCAAGCTCGGTGACGTAGCGCAGCCGGGCCTGGGTGGCGTCCCGGTCGGCCGCGGGCAGCTTTCCGGTGCGCACCGCCTTGTCCAACGAGCGCTCGATCCGTTGCTGCGTCCGCTCGCACGCCGCCGCGTCCACCTCGCGAACCAGGACGTCGCATCCGCTGCGGGCAGCTACCTCCGCGATCCCGGAACCCATGATTCCGCCACCGACGACGCCCACCCGCTCGTTCACCGCGTCCACAGCCTCAGCCATTTGCACACCTCTTCAGAGTCACTTTCCTTGAACCGTATCCAAGAGCGACCGGCAAGAAGGCGTCGGTCGCTCTAAGTCGAACTTCCAGGCAGCGGAAGTACCCCTGTCCCGGATCCCGCTGGCTGCACACGATGGGTCGATGAGCACGGATGCGTTCCCATTCCCGGCAGAGGTCGCGGCCGGCGCCTTGGCGCCGGAGACCGACATCTTTGCCGACGCCGACATCGCGGAGTTCGGCCGTGCCCTGACCGACATGATCCGCGGGGTGATCGAGCACCCGCTCGCGGCGTCCGGGGCCACCGCGGTGTTTGCGTCCCGGATGACTCAGCTCCCCGGCGCGGTGCTCGCCAGCTGGCTGGGCTCGGAAGCGCCACCGCCGGTACGGCTCGACCCCAAGGACCGCCGGTTCGCCGATCCGGCCTGGAAGGACAACCCGGCGTTCTACGCCCTGCGCCTGTTTTACCAAGCCGCCAGTGACCTGACCGACGACCTGATTGATTCGGCCGGCGTGAACCCGGTCACCGCCGCGAAGGCACGGATGGCAACCCATCTGCTGCTGGATGCCGCCGCCCCGACCAATTTTCTGGCCACCAACCCGACGGCGCTGAAGCGCGCCTTCGAGACCGGCGGGATGAGCCTGCTGAACGGGCTGTCGAACTTCATCGACGACGCCCTGCACAACGGGGGCCGACCACGTCAGGTGGATACCAGCGGCTTCACGGTTGGCGTCAACCTGGCCGCCACCCCGAGCCGGGTGGTCTATCGCAACGACCTGATGGAACTACTCCAGTACGAGCCGCAGAGCCCGCAGGTGCATCAGGTTCCACTGCTGTGCAGCCCACCCTGGATCAACAAGTACTACGTGATGGATCTGGCGCCGAAGCGCAGCTTCATCGAATGGGCGGTGCAGCACGGCCGGACGGTGTTCGCGATCAGCTACCGCAACCCCGGACCCGACATGTCCGGCGTCACCCTGGACGACTACCTGTTGCACGGCCCGCAGCAGGCGTTCGACGTGATCGAGGAGATCACCGGGGCCGAGACCATCGACGTCGTCGGCCTCTGCCTGGGTGGCGCGTTGACCGTGATCGCGGACGCGTACCTTTCCGCCGTCGACGACACCCGGATCGGCTCGCTCACCCTGCTGAACACCTTGGTGGACTACTCCGAGCCGGGACCCCTGGGGCTGTTCACCGACGAGCGGACCGTGGCCCGGCTGGAGAAGCAGATGGCGAAGGAGGGCCACCTACCGGGCAAGTCGATGGCCGGCACCTTTGATGTGCTCCGAGCCAACGATCTGATCTTCAACTATGTGGCTGCCAACTGGCTGATGGGCCAGAAACCGCCGGCGTTCGACATCCTGGCCTGGAACAGCGACGCCACCCGGATGCCTGCCGCGATGCATTCCTTCTACCTGCGCAACTTCTATGTTGAGAACAAGCTGGCCAAGGATCAGCTGGAGATCGGTGGACGGCAGATCCGGCTCGGCGAGATCAAGCACGACACCTACATCGTCAGCGCCGAGAACGACCACATCGTCCCGTGGCGCTCGGCCTACAAGACCACGCACCTGCTGGCCGGTCACAACCGGTTCGTGCTCAGCAGCGGCGGCCATATCGCCGGAATCGTCAACCCACCCGGCCCCAAGGGCTGGTACGAGATCTCCGACCAGCTACCGCCCGGCCCCGACCAGTGGCGAACCGGGACGACGCGGAAATCCGGCTCGTGGTGGGAAGACTGGGCGGTCTGGTCGGACGAGCACGGCGGACCGATGATCGATCCGCCACCGCTGGGCAGTGACACCTACCCGGCTCTGGAGGACGGCCCCGGCCGGTACGTGCTGGCCTGACGGCTTATCCAGGCGCCTGACCCACCACGGCCGGGACGATCAGCGCCGTCTGACACCAGGCGTAGGCGCCGCGGAAACCCTCGCGTCGACAGTGGTCGGCGAGCGCGGTGATCGCGTCCTTGGCCACTTGGCCGACGCTGACGACGGCGTCGACCGTCGCCTGGAACTGGGGTTCGGCGGCGAACCGGCCCCGCAGCAGGTGATCCAGGCAGTAGATCTGCTCGCCGTCCGGGCCGCCCTCGGCTATCCAGCGGTCAACCAGTTCGCGGGTGTCGACCCCGACCAGATCACGCAGTTCGAGGATCGCCTCGACCAGGCTGTCGTCGATTTCTCGGCCGGCCCGAGCGCCGTAGAGGAGCAGCGCGACCGCACCGCTCACCGTGGTTGCCACCGTCAGCATTCTCCAGCCTGGGACAGGTGCCATCGTGAGACCGCCATCGTTGGACAGCCGCCATGACCCTCCAATTAGAACCGATCCCGGGATCATGCAGGGTCGGTCGGAAGACTGAAAATGTGGCGTCGATCACGCCCTGCTAGCCAGTGGGAGTGAGTCCGCGTCGCTCCAGCAGCGGTTCGATCCGCGGCGGGCGGCCCAGAACGGCCTCGTAGGCGACCATCGGATCGACGGCACCGCCGCGCGAGAGCAGTTCGCGGCGGAAGATCTGGCCGCTGCGCCGCTGCAGGCCATCGTGCTCCAGGAACCACTCCTCGGTGTCGGCGTCCAGCACCTCGCTCCACAGGTACGAGTAGTAGCCCGCGCTGTAAGCGCCGGAGAAGATGTGCGCGAAGTAGCTGCTGCCGTAGCGCGGCGGGATCGCGGGCAGAGCCAGCCCGAAGCCGTCCAGCGCGGCGGACTCGAACCCGTCCACCTCGTCCGCACTGATCGGCGGCTGCTCGGCGGTGCGCTGGTGCCAGGCCTGATCGAGCAGCATCGCCGCGAGGATCTCGGTGGTCGCGAAGCCCTGGCCGAACGACTGGGCGGCCAGCAGGCCGTCGAGCAGCGTCGTCGGCAGCGGCTCACCGGTCTCGTGGTGAACGGCGTACCGGGCCAGCTGTCGCGGTTGCCACGCCCACATCTCGTTGACCTGTGAGGGGTACTCGACGAAGTCGCGGGGCACGCTGGTGCCGGAGAGCCGGGGGTACCGGACGCTCGACAGCAGTCCGTGCAGCACGTGCCCGAACTCGTGGAAGGCGGTCACCACCTCGTCCAGGGTCAGCAGGGTGGGCGTGCCGTCCGGCGGTCGCGGCAGGTTCAGGTTGATCACCACCACCGGCTTCTCGGCCAGCAGTTCGGACTGGTCCACGAACGAACTCATCCAGGCACCACCCCGTTTGGAGTCCCGGGCATACCAGTCGGCGAGGAACAGCCCGAGCGGAATCCGCTCGTCCTGGCCCCCTTCAAGCTGAACGCCGTCGAAGACCTCGAACACCTGGACGTCCGGGTGGTAGGCAGGCAGGTCCGGACGGGGGACGAAGGTCAGCCCGTACAGGCCTTCGGCCGCCGCGAAGATCCCTTCCTGAAGCACTCTGCCCAGCTCGAACCACGGCCGCAGCGCAGCGGTGTCCCGAGCGAACCGATCCCGGGCGATCCGCTCCGCGTAGTAGGCCCAGTCCCAGGGCTGAAGTTCGCCCTCGTACCCATCCTCGTGCAGTCGCGCCGTCAGTTCCCGCTGCTCGGCCTCGGCGTTCTCGACGGCCGGTCCGACCAGCGCGGTCAACAGCGCCATCACCGACTCGACACTGCCGGCGGTCTGATCGGCAACGACATAGGCCGCATGGTTCGGGTACCCGAGCAGCTCGGCACGTTCGGCCCGGAGCGCGACAGTTCTGGTCAGCGCCTCTCGGGTGTCGTACTCGTTGCCCCGCCGTCCCCGGCTGACTGCGGCGCGATGCAGGCGCTCCCGAAGTGCGCGATCGGTCAGGACCGACAGCGCCGGTTGCCGAGTGGACAGGACCAGCGTCAGCAGGTAACCGTCCAGCCCGCGGGCGTTCGCGGCGGCGGCCGCAGCGGCGATCGCCTCCTCCGGCAGCCCGGTCAGTTCGTCGACCGTCTTCACGTGGATGGCGAGGTCGTTGGTGTCGGCCTGCAGGTCGTTCCGGAACCTGGTGCCCAGTGTGCTGAGCTCCTGGTTGATCTCCCGGAGCCGGACCTGTTGCGGCTCGGCCAGCGCGGCCCCGGCTCGGGTCAGGTCCAGGTGATAGCGCTCCAGCAGGCGTCGGTCTTCGGCGTCCAACCCGAGATCGTCCCGCTGGTCGAACAGGGCGCTGACCCGGGAGAACAGCCGCTGGTCCATCAGCAGGGCGTCCCGGTGGGCGGCCAACAAGGGGACAACCTCCGCCTCCACCGCGCGCAGCCCGTCGGTCACGCTGGAACCGATCAGGTTGAAGAACACCTGTGACACTCGGGACAGCAGGACGCCCGACTTCTCCATCGCCCCAAGAGTGTTCTCCAGCGAGGGCGCCGCCGGATCGGTGACGATCGCCTCCAGCTCACGCCGCTGCTCGGCCATGCCCTCCTCGAAGGCGGGCCGATAGTGGTCTTCCCGAATCAGGTCGAAGGGCGGCAGGCCGTACTCGAGCGCGCTTCGGACGGCGAAGGGGTTGTCATCCTGCAAAGCCATACCTGCACTGAATCACATCTTCTGAATTATCTGAGGATCACCCGGTTGACCAGCGGCTCGCCATCCGCCCAGCGGCGGAGCTGGTCGTCGATGAACCTCCGCGCTCGCGGACGGAAGGTGGCCGAGCCACCGGCGATGTGTGGGGTGATGAATACGCCGGGTGCCGACCACAACGGATGCCCGGCCGGCAGCGGCTCCGGATCAACGACGTCGAGCGCCGCCCGGATCCGGCCTCGCTCGGCCAGCAGCGCCACGGTGTCCAGGGCAGGTCCGCGCCCGACGTTGACCACGAGCGCATCGTCCGGGAGCAGGGCCATTTCCTCGGCGCCTAGCAGCCCCTGGGTCTGCGGGCTCTGCGGCAGAATCAGCACGACGATGTCCGTCTCGGGGAGCAATCGGTGCAGATCCTCAATCGGATGGACGGCGGCCTCCGGCCGAGCCCTGCGGGCCAGCCTGGTGATCGTGGTCTCAAACGGCAGGAGCCGCTCCTCGATCGCCCGGCCGATGTTGCCGTAACCGACGATCAGCACCCGGGAATCGGCCAGCGACCGGGTGTACTCCGGCGCCCAGACACCGGCCCGCTGATCGGCCGCCCACCGAGCCAGGTCCCGTTGCGCCGCCAGGATCAGCGCCAGCGCGTGCTCGGCCGTGCTGGCGTCGTGCAGTCCGGTGCCGTTGTACAGCTCGACCTCAGCGGGGAGGACATCGAGCACATGGTCGTATCCCGCCGTCAACACCTGCAGCGCCCGCAGGGCCGGCAGCCGGGGGATCAGGTCGCGCGCCGCCGGCTGCCCGTAGGGCATCACGTAGAGCTCGACCCCGGCTAGATCCTCGTGATCTGGCTCAGCCGTGCCGTCGTAGACCGCCACGGCCAGCTTTTCCGGAGCGTGATCCCGGTTCTCCGTCCAGGGCACCAGTACCCGCGGCCTGTCATTGTCCACGTCCACACGTTCTCCATCTTCGGGCTCTTCGGGCTGCCTACGAGGCTGTGGTGGTCGTCAATTCGGCCGTCAGACCGAGGAATTCGGCGTACGCGTCGGCGGCAACCTGCAACGCTCGGTGCTGGGCGGGCTTGAACGGTGCGTCAAGTATCGCCTCGATCCGGACGGTGCCCCTCCGCGGGGTGGGCCGCCAGTACCCGGCCACCTGGCTGCCGAGCAAGATCACCTGGTTGAAGATCGTTCGCCCGCCGTGGCGAGCTCGCGCGGTGCCGGAGATGTCCAGAACAAACTTGCTCTCCGTGTATCCGACGACGTACTCGTCGTAGCTCTGGATCAGATACGCCTTCGGGACCCTGGCTCCGTCGTCCTGGTTCTCGTCCTGGCTCTTGTCCGCGAACCAATAGGACGTTCCGTCAACCGTCTCCTTGATCAGGCCGTCACCGATCGCGTCGAGTGCGCCGGCAATGTCGGCCGACGACAAACTCGACCACCACTGAAAGTCTTTTATCGTTGCCGGTCCGTGGCCGGTGAAGTAGCGGCGAGTCAGCTCGGCCAGCGCCGAATCCCGGTCCATAGCCGTTGTCGGCGCAACTCTTTCCTCGATCAGAGCGTAGGTCTGCTGCTTGCCGCGGCGGGGGCCGCTGCAGATCAGACCTTCCAACTCGGCGTGAATCAGCAGATACCCGAGCCGCAACGCGGTTGCTTCGATCCCGGACCGAGCGAAGATGGCCCCGATTTCCTTTCGGGTGAGATAGTTCTCACCTCTCAGCTCCGCAGTCAACAGAGCTTGGCAGCGCCGATGCAGAGCGTCATCGATCTCCAACTGCCGGTAGTAATAGCGGTTGAGGGCGTGCACTCGGGGCGCGGTCAACTCGAGCATCCAGCGCAGATCCTCGGGTCGGACAAAATGCCAGGTCGGTCGGAGAACGTGGGTGCGGATCAGTCGACCTTCCGAAAACGCTTGCTCAAGAGCGGGATCCCGAACCGATCCGATCCGCTGGGCGAGCGACCACTTCGCCGGACCGTAGTCCTGAGCCTGCACCGCACCCAGCCGACGGACGACCTCGGCGTACCCGCTGATTCTCGGGCCGGTGAGCCCGACGCTGCGCATCCGCCGCCGCGCGATCTCCGCGGCGTCGAGGCAAGCGTCCATTTCCCCAATGATAGATGAACGGCTACTTGCGGTTGGGAAGCGAGGAGGGTAAACGTGGTCGATGGATGCCGCCACGTACACGCCGTCAGCGCCGTCTTGCTGGATCGATCTTGACGGCCCGGTGCACTACGTGGATCACGGCGGTCCAGTCGATGCCCCACTGCTGGTCTGTGTGCATGGGATGGGCGGATCGCACGCAAACTGGGCGGCGCTGGCCCCGCTGCTGACCGACCATTATCGGGTGCTGGCCCTGGATCTTGCCGGGTTCGGGCTGACCGCAGGCAGTCCGAGGTCGGCCTCCGTGGACGGGAATCGCCAACTCCTGCACCGCTTCCTGGCAGCAGTGACGGATCGGCCGGCGGTGCTGGTGGGGAACTCGATGGGCGGTCTGATCGCCGCGCTGCAGGCAGCCCAGGAACCACAGACGGTGAGCGCCGCCGTCCTGATCGATCCGGCCCTGCCGCTCGCGCTGACCGTGCCCGACCCGCTGGTGATCTCCACCTTCTTCCCGTACGGACTACCCGGCCCGGCCCGGCGAGCGGTCAACAGGCGCCGCCCCCCGGTGACCGCGGCCAACACCGCTCTGCGGTTGCTCCGGCTGGTCACCGCCGAGCCGTCCAGAATCCCGCGGGACGTGATCGACCAGCATGTGGCCCTGGCCCAGCGCCGCGGCATGGTGCCCAACGCCGACGGTGACATGCTGATGGCCGCCCGTTCGCTGGCCTGGATCCTGGCCCGGCGCCGGCGGTATGCCGCCATGCTGCAGAGACTGACGATGCCGGTGATGCTGATCCACGGAGATCGCGACCGGCTGATCCCGATCCGGGCGGCGAAGCACGTCGCCGCAGCGAACCCGTCGTGGCGCTTCGAGATCGCCACCGGAGTCGGGCACGTTCCGATGCTGGAGGCGCCGGTGTGGACGGCCGGACGACTGATCGACTGGCTGCCCTCCGCCCTCGCTCAGGCCAGCTGAACGCAGATCCAACCCGCGCTCAATCCAACCTGCACTCAATCCAACCTGCGCTCAGGCCACCCGGGCGGGCTCGTTCACCGCGGCGGTGATCTCTGCGAGGACCCGTTCCGCCTGGTCCACCGGCACCTGGCAGGTGCCGGCCGCGTGGTGCCCACCCCCGCCGTAACCCAGCATCAGACCACCGATGTCGACCGTCGAGGTCCGATCCAGGATCGACTTGCCGACCGCGATCACCATGTTCTGCTTCTGCTTGCCCCAGATCAGGTGCGCCGACACCCGGCACTGCGGGAACAATGCGTACACCATGAACCGGTTGCCGGCGTGGATGATCTCCTCCTCGCGCAGGTCGACGACCACCAGGTCGCCGTGCACAGTGCAGACCCGGCGCAACTGCTCGACGAAGAGCTCGGTCTGCTCCTCGTACAGCTTCACCCGTTCCACCACGTCCGCGCCGGCCAGGATCTGCGCAATCGAGTCCTCGCCGCGCAGCACTTCGTCGATCAGCAGCATCATCAGCTGGTAATTCGAGATCCGGAAGTTCCGGAACCGGCCGAGACCGGTCCGGCTGTCCATCAGGAAGTTCAGCAGCGTCCAGTCTTTCGGATTCAGGATGTCGTGCAGCTCGTAGTCGGCGGAGTCGGCCTGGTCCACCGCCCACATCAGCTCCATCGCGATCCGGGGGAAAGCCTGTACCCCACCAAAGTGTTCGTAGATCACCCGGGCGGCGGACGGCGCCTCGGCATTGATGATGTGGTTGGTCGCGGTGCCGTCAGAGCGGAGGGTCTCGCTGTGGTGATGGTCGAAGACGATGTACGCGCCGGGGGCGTACGGCAGGTTGGTCAGGATGTCGCGCTCGGTGACCTCGACGATGCCGTCCTGGACGTCCTTGGGATGGACGAAGGCGATCTCGTCGATCATGTCCAGCGCCTTCAACAGCACGGCGCACACCAGGCCGTCGAAGTCGCTTCGCGTGACCAGCCGATACTTCTGTGCCGTCATTGCGGTCCCTCCTGTGCGGACGAGGACGGACGCCCCCCGTTCTCCGTCGACGCGAGCAGGCCCGCCACCGATCGGCCGAACGGGTGAAGGTCTCAGACGACTTCGACCGAGCTACCGCCGGTCAACATCAACAACTCGGCGTAGGACGTGCGGAAGACCGACCGAGGGTGCCCGGCAGCCGCCCAGACCTCAGCGTGCTCGGCCAGGCTGACGTCGACCAGCGTCCGAACCGGCCTGGCAAACCCGACCGGGGCCACCCCGCCGATGGCAAAACCGGTGCGATCCCGGACGAAGGCCGCATCGGCCCGGTCCAGCCGTTCCACCCCGATCAGCGCGGCCACCTTGGCGGTATCGACTCGATGCGCGCCCGACGTGAGCACCAGCAGCGGCTCGGGTTCGGCGCCTTCCACGGCGGGCAGCGCAAAGATCAGCGAATTGGCGATTTGCCCTACGGTGACGCCGAGTTGCTCGGCGGCGGCGAGCGCGGTTCGGGCATGCTCGTCGAGGATCACCACCTCGGTCGGGACACCACCCGCCGTAAGCACGGCACGAACCCGGACAATGGACGGATGATCAAGCAGATCCTCAGGCACGGTTTCGTTGGGCACGGTTTCGTTAGGCACGGTCTCGGATTGTAGTCATCGCGGCGGCGAAGGCCTCGCCGCGCTGCCGGTAGTCGCGGAACCGGCCGAAGCTCGGCGCGGCCGGCGAGAGCAGCACCACCCCGTCCGGCCGGGCCCAGGCGTAGCCCTGCTCCACCGCATCCGTGACGTCGGCCGCTTCGATCACCGTCACGGCGGGCCCGACGCCGTTCGCCAGCAGCACCTCGCGAATCCGTGGCCCGTTGTCCGGAATGGTCAGTACGAGCAGCGGTGCCGAACCTCGGGAGCGCAGCCCCTCGGCCAGCGGCACATAGTCGATCCCTCGGTCCTGACCGCCGACGATCAGGGCCACCGGGCGCTCGGGGAAGGCCTCCACCGCCGCCAGGGTCGGCAGCACGTTGGTCGACAGCCCGTCGTCCACAAAGCTCACCCCGCCGACCGAACCGATCACCTGCAGCCGGCTCTCCAGCCCGGCGAAGCCTTCGGCCGCCGTCCGGAGGGCGGATTCGTCGTCCGCGCCCGGGACCTCGAGCCGACGCAGTAACTCCCGGGCAATCAGCGCATTTCGCCGGTTGTGTGTCCCCAGCAGCTGCAACGGTTCCATCCACCGGCTGTCCGGGTCGTCGTCCGCATGCACCCATCGGACCTCCGGACCGAGCAACTCTCGCCGGGCACGGATCAGCTCACTGTCACCGTTCGCCACCGTCCACCGCGCACCCGGCTGAGAGCACAGCGAAAGCTTGTCCCGGTAGTAGGTCTCCACGTCGTGCTGGTGCCAGGGCAGGTGGTCCGGGTTCAGCGAGGTCAGGCCGACCACCGGGGGGGACGTCGCGATGCCCGTGGCCTGATAACTGGACACCTCGATCACCCAGTAGTCGTACTTCTCCGCCGCGACCACCGGGTCGAACGGCGGCACGCCGATGTTTCCGCCGACCAGGCAGCGGTGACCAAGGCCGCGCAGCAGGTGCCCAAGGATTGTCGTGGTGGTGCTTTTGCCCTTGGTGCCGGTGACCGCGACCAGCCGGTCCTGGTCCGCTTCCTGCATCCAGAGACCGAGCCCACCGACGATCGACACCCCGGCCTGGACCAGGGACCGGACGGCCGGATCGTACGGACTTATCCCCGGGCTCTTGATCACCACCTCACAGCCGGCGAGCGCCTCGAGGCCACCCTCGGCACTGGCCAGCACCTGACGCCCATCCGGCCGACCGGGTCGCGGGGCGTCGTCCACCAGCACCGGCTCGATCCCACGGGCCAGGCACGCGCGCAGGCCGGCCTCGCCCTCGGTCCCCAGACCGTAGATCCCGACCGTCCGGCCGGGCAGGTCAGACCAGGAGTAGGTCGGGCGCATAGCGTTCCGGAACGAAGTGGCGGCCGATGGGATGCATGAGCTCGTCGGGGGTCGGGTCGGCGAACGCGGCCGCCTCCTTGACCAAGGCGGCCAGCAGTGGGTTGTCCCGGCGATCGGGTCGCTCGGCTGCCATCCGGGCGGCCACCCGGCTTTCCGAGACGTCCCCGACACATTCCCAGGGTTTTGCGTCCGGGGTCAGCGCCAGCAGCCGTCGGAAGCTCTCGGTCAGCTCCGGGTTCGCCAGCGGTTCGGTGACCTGACCGAAGACCCGGCGCAGGGCCGGCTCGTCGACGAACGGGGCCAGCACCAGATCGATGAAGCAGCACTTGTCGCAGACGCCGCACCAGTGGTCCAGCCGCCGAGCCTGGTCGATGTGAAAGGCCCGGTTGCAGCTCCGGAAATGGTCCAGATACTGCGCGGACTCGGCGAACCGGGCCGCGATCCAGACCTCGGTCAGCGGCCGGAGCAGGGAGAAGTAGTCCGGCCGGTCGCCGATGCTCTCGGCGATCAGCTCCCGGAACCCGGTCTCAAACGCCTCACCCTTGGACCACTGATGGTTGATCGCCCGGCCGGCCACCTCCAGGGTGGCCGAGGATGCCGACCATTCGTTCGATAGCACCACCGCGTCCCGGCCTTCCAGCACAGCCGCGAGCACTGCGATCGCGGAGATGATCCCGGTGACCGGGATGTGGCCGTTGAGGAAACCCAGCTCCCGCGAGCGCAGCACCTGCTCGTCGAGCGTGCGTTCGGCACGGACGACGGGCAGCCCGGTGACCCTGGCCGGCTCCTCGATCGCGTCGAACCGGTCACCCGGACGGTTGACGATGAACAGCGCGACGTCGTCCGCACGCTTACGGATCAGTTCCACCGACACGATCGAGTCAACGCCGCCGCCGAACGGCACCAGCGGCCGACCGTCGGTCGGGTGATAGCCGACCGGGCCGTCTCGGAGCAGCGTGGGGGCCTCGATCTTCAGGTCGGAGAGGTCGAGCTCGTTGCGGTAACCGAACTCGCCGAGCCCCTCCAGGTAGTACTCACGCAGGAAGCGCAGCTCGGTGGCGGTCAGCGCGGTGGTTCCGAGATCGATCACCGGCGGGGCGCCGGCCTTGTAGTACGACACCCCGGTCAGCAGGAACAGCAGTCGGGCTGCCTCCGCGACCGCGGGCTGCGACCAGTCGCCGCCACCGGGGAAGGCGATCACCTCACGGAAGTCCCGACCGTCCAACCGGTACCGGCAGACCACTCGGTTCTCGTCCGGCTCCAGGTCGAATCCGACGTACTCGAAGCGCAGGCCCCGCCTGCTGTCCACACTCACTGGGTGCTCCTCGGTGGTCCGGACATCGTCTGTTGTCGGGCTCCACTGTAAGTCCCCCCCGAACGGCCCAGGACACCTACGATGATCGTGCGAGAGCAAGACACCCCGGGGAGCCATTGATATGTCGTACGCCTTACCTGTCACCCGCAAGGAAGCGGTGTTGCAGCAGCTGCGCACCGAGATTGTCAACGGCAAGCTGACGCCGGGCACCGTCCTGAAGGACGCGGAGGTAGCGGCCAGGGTCGGCCTCAGCATCACCCCGGTCCGGGAGGCGATCGCCCAGCTGGCGGCCGAAGGCCTGATCGACGTCGCACCGAACCGCACCCGGCACGTCACCCACGTGACGCGGAAGAACGCGCTCGATCTGATTGACGTGATGGCCCTGCTGAACTGCGCCGGCTTCGCCTGGGGAGTGCCGCACCTGACTCGCGTGCACCTGGCGACGCTGCGCCGGCTGTACCAGGAATTCGCCGAGAGCCTGGGGAACGGCGACGTCATCACCGCCGCCGGAGTGGGCGCCGAGTTCAGCAGCACGGTCACCGGGGCCAGCGGCAACCGCGAGCTTCAGACTCATATCGACCTGGTGGTGGCAAGGGCCCTGCGGGTGCTCGCGCTCACCATGGACAGCCAGCGCTGGACCATCTGGCTGGACGGACACCGGGAGACGCTGGAACTCCTGGAGACCGACAACCGGGCCGGAGCCGTGGACCGCTACCGGCAGACCTACGCCGACTACCGGGCGTGTGTTGCTGACCTGCCGTTCGACTGAGCCGCCCGTGCGCCCGGCGTGAATGTGTGGGGGGTCAATGTTGGGTCAGCGCGTGGGGGGTCAACGTCTGGGTTCGCTGAGCTCGGTGGAGTAGCTCAGGCCGATCTGGTCCCGGACCTCGTCCAGGGTGCCGATGATCGAAACGGTTTCGTCCAGCGGCATCAGCGGGCTTTCCAGTAGGCCCTCGCGCAGGCAGCGACCCATTTCGGCGGCCTCGAACCGCATGCCTTTGGCGGGTCCCTGGGCGAGTTGCTGCACCACCCCGGCCGGGGTCTCGTAGCGCTCGATGCTGCCGTCCGACCGGGTCAGGGTGAACGAGGTGGCCTGGTACCAGGGCCGGTCGATCTCGATCCGACCCTCGCTGCCGGCCACCCAGGCCCGCATCGGCGTGGCTGCCGCGGACGTACAGATCAGGACGGCGTGGGCGCCGCCCGGGTAGGTCAGTACGGCAGAGGTGGTCTGGTCCACGCCGGTGAACGCGGCCGTGGCGCTCGCGCGGACGGTCTCCGGGATGCCAAGCACCATCGAGGCGAACGAGAACGGGTAGATGCCCAGGTCGAGCAGGGCCCCGCCGCCGAGTTCCGGAGCGAACAGCCGGTGCTCCGGATCCGGCTCGAACCGCAGGCCCTGGTCGGCCGAGAGCGCGAGGATCTCACCGAGTGCATCCTGGGCCAGGAGCTCACGCAGCCGGACCATGTGCGGCAGGAAACGGGTCCACATCGCCTCCATGCAGAACACGCCGGCGGCCCGGGCCGCGTCCACCACGCCACGGGCCTGGCAGGCGTCCATCGCGAACGGCTTCTCGACCAGCACGGGCTTGCCCGCGGCGATCGCCTGCAGCGCGTGCTCGGCATGGAAGGGATGCGGTGTGGCGATGTAGACGGCGTCGATCTCCGGGTCAGCGACCAGATCGGCGTAGGACGCGTGCCGGCGGTCGATCCGGAACCGGTCACCGAAGTCTTCCGCCCCGCCCGCGCTGCGCGAGCCGACGGCAACCACTTCGGCATCGGGCAGCAGGGCCAGGTCGGCGACGAACTTTGCGGCGATGCCGCCGGTACCGACCACACCCCAGCGCAGGGTTCCGGAAAGCGTGCCTGAACCCTTGGCCCCGGTGCCCAGTACGGTCATGACAACCCAGCCTAAGGGTGATTCGGCCACCAATCGGTGGCTGCCGCCTCCGGATGTTCGCCAATGTCAGTTCGGAATGGCAACCTGTGAGCATGGACGCCCTTCCGCCGATCCCAGGTCGGCCCTGCTCGATGGCCTCCGCCCTGCAACTGATCGGTGAGCGCTGGTCGCTGCTGACGATCCGGGAGATCCTGCTCGGTAACCGACGATTTGACGAGATCGCCCGGAATACCGGTGCTCCTCGCGATCGGATCGCCGCCCGGCTGAAAACGTTGCAGGCTGCTGGCGTGGTCGAACGTCGTCAGTACCAGGACCGGCCGGCCCGCTTTGAGTATTTCCTCACGCCGGCCGGCCGGGAACTCCAGCCGGTGCTGCAGGCGCTGATGCTGTGGGGTGATCGGTGGGCGCGCACCGATCGGCCGCTGGTGCTGGAGCACGACTGTGGGCACGAACTGAACCCGGCGTGGGTCTGCCGGCACTGCGGTCGCGAGATCCGCGGTCGCGATCTGACCCAGAAGGTCCAGAACCCGGACTGGTCGCTCGCCGGACCGGTTACTGGATCGGTGGCCGCGCCCGAGCGAACCGTTGGCAGAGCTTGAACAGCCGGATGGCGATACCGCGCGACGTGCTGGGGATCATCCGCGGCAGCACCCCGAACCATCTGCACCTGCGCCAGCGACTGGTGGCGCTGATCGCTTCGGTCCTGGTGATGGACGCGGTGGCCAGCGTGCTGGCCCTCCGGTTCGAGCGCGGCGCCCCGCGCTCCGACATCCACAATTACGGCGACGCCCTGTTCTGGACGACGACTCAGCTGATCACCGTCTCGTCGCAAATGCGCAACCCGGTGACCGGCAGCGGCATGGTGTTGGACGTGCTGATGGAGTTCGCCGGGATCACCGTGGTGGCGGCTCTGGCCGGTTCGCTGGGCAGTTTCCTGTACCGGCGGAGTATGGAACGTAACCCGCATCCGCACCACGACGATCCGGCCACCCGCCAGATCGAGCCCTAGTGCAGCCCTAGACCTTGAAGTGCCACTCGGTGCGGCTGAGGTACTCCTCGCCGGGGCGCAACATGGTGCTGGGGAACTCCGGGTGGTTCGGCGCGTCCGGAAAATGCTGGGTTTCCAGGCAGATCCCGGCACCCTTCTGGTAGGCGATCCCACCCTTGCCGACCTCGGTACCGTCCAGCCCGCCGCCGGTATAAACCTGGATGCCCGGCTCGGTGCTCAGCACCTCCAGGCGACGCCCGCTCACCGAGTCTTCCAGGGCGGCTGCCCACCGCAGCGGCTCCCCGGGCGGGATCGGCAGTCCGTTGCCGAGGATCAGGTTGTGGTCCAGGTTCAGGAAGTCCAGCGGCTGCGGTTCGCGCAGGTCGAACGACGTCCCGACGGTGTGCGCCTCCTCGCCGGAGGGGAGCAGGCGCCCGTCCACCGGGGTGTAGTGCGCCGCAGCGACCTGGAGCAGTTGGCCGTCAAGCGTCGGGCTGGTCGCCGTCCCGATCGGAAGGCTGCCCGCCAGGTTGAAGTAGGCGTGCTGGGTCAGATTGACGACGGTCGGGCGGTCGGTCTGTGCCCGATAGTTGATCTTCATTCGCCGCTGCCCGGGGACGAGTAGGTAGTCGACGGTCACCTCGAGCCGGCCCGGGAAGCCCTGGTCGCCGTCCGGGCTGACAAGCCGCAGCCGCAGCCCTTCGCCGTCCGCGTCGGCGTGCGGCTCGATCTCCCAGATTCGCCGGTGGAAGCCGTCCAGCCCGCCGTGCAGTGCGGTGCTGCCTTCATTCGGGACCACCGAGTACTCCACCCCGTCCAGGGTGAACTTGCTCTCAGCGAGCCGGTTGGCCAGCCGGCCGACCACCGCCCCGGCGAAGGTCTTGCTGGTCTCGTACCCGGCCACATCGTCGAAGCCGAGGACGACATCGACCCGGCCGGCCCCAGATTGCGACACGCCGGATTGCGGCAGCTCGAGCGAGTGGATGATCGCGCCGAGGCTGAGCACACCGACCGCAATCTCCCCGTCGTCCATAGTCCACCGCTGGACCGACTCGCCGGTCGCGGTGACTCCGAAGGGCTGTTCTGTATAGGCGATGGCCGAGGATGTCACCCGACACTCTAAACACGAGCACCCAGAAACCCGGCAGGGGCTGACTCATGACTTCCACCGACCGGCCGCCTGGCCACCGACCTTCGTCCACGGCCCATCCGCTCGACCCACTGGACGCCGACGAGTTCCGCCGGGTGGTCGACGTGGTGTCCGCGGCACGGCAGGTCGGCGAGGGCTGGCGATACGCCTCGATTGAACTGAGCGAGCCGACCAAGGAAGCGGTGGCGGCGTTCACTCCGGGTGACGCGATCCAGCGGACGGCGACGGCGGTGCTCTGGAACCGGGTGGACGGCGAGGCCTACCGCGCGGTGGTGTCTTTGACCGAGGCAACGCTGGTTTCCTGGGAACCGCTGCCCGGGATCCAGCCGAACCTGACCGTGGACGAGTGGCATGAGTGCGATGCGTTCGTTCGTGGCACGCCGGAACTGATCGAGGCGCTCAGGCGACGCGGGATCACCGACCTCAGCCTGGTTCTGGTGGACGTCTGGGCCTACGGCGCAGCCCTGGTGCCGGAGCGTTATCGCGGACAGCGGATCGGCTGGGGTGACGTCTGGCTGCGCAGTACCCCGAACGGTAATCCGTATGCGAACCCGGTGGGCGGGCTGCATCCGATCATCGACCTGAACCGGATGGCGCTGCTCGAATTGGAGGACGACGAGGGCCCACCGGTAGAGCTTCTGCCGACGGGTGAGTACCTACCCGCGCTGACCGGTGTGCCACCCCGCCGGCTCGCCCCGCTGCAGATCGAGCAGCCGGAGGGGGTGTCTTTCACGCTCGACGGCAACCTGCTGAGCTGGCAGAACTGGCAACTCCGGATCGGCTTCAACTACCGCGAGGGGCTGGTCCTGCACACCGTCGGCTACCAGGATCGGTACGCGCCGGGCGGCCCCCGGTTGCGCTCGGTGGCCCATCGACTGTCGTTTGCTGAGATGGTGGTGCCCTATCGCGACCCGACGCCGGATCATTACCGCCGGACCGCGTTCGACATCGGCGAGTGGGGTCTGGGTTTCATGACCACCTCGCTCAAGCTCGGCTGCGACTGTCTCGGCGAAATCCGTTACCTGGATGCCGTTCTGCACGATTCCCATGGCACGCCGTACCCGATCGAGAACGCGATCTGCATCCACGAGGAGGACAACGCCGTCCTCTGGAAGCATGTCGACCCGGCAAGCGGTACCGAGGTTCGGCGGATGCGCCGGCTCGTGGTGTCGTTCCACGTCACCGTGGCGAACTACGAATACCTTGTTTACTGGCGGTTTTACCAGGACGGGTCGATCGAGTCCGAAGTTCGGGCCACGGGAATCATGGTCACCACCCGGTTCGCGACCGGCGATCCGCAGCCGACGTACGGAACCCTGGTTGATCGGCAGACCTACGCGCCGTTCCATCAGCATTTCATCATCGCCCGGCTCGACCTGGATGTGGACGGCGAGTCGAACACGGTTCATGAGTCACATACCGAGGCTCTGCCGGTGTCCGCCGAGAACCCGCACGGCCTGGCCTTGGTGGCTCGAAACACCCCACTGCGTAACGAGATCGAGGGGATCCAGGATCACGACTGGGCAAGCCAGCGGTCCTGGAAAGTCGTCAATTCCCAGGTTCGCAACGGACTGGGCACACCGGTCGGCTACAAGTTGGTGCCCGGCGCCAGTATCCCGGCGATGTTTGATCCGTCCTCTCCGGTGCTGGCCCGCGCGGGGGCGATCGCGCACTCGGTCTGGGTCACCCCGTTCTCTGCCCAGGAACGCTGGCCGTGCGGCGAGTTCCCGACCCAGGGACACGGTGCAGGCACCCCCGGCGGCGCCGGGCTGCCGGACTGGACGGCAGCGGACCGGTCGATCGAAGACACCGACATTGTGCTCTGGTACGTCTTCGGCATCCATCACGTCACCCGGCCGGAGGACTGGCCGGTGATGCCCGTGGACACAGTGTCCTTCTGGCTGAAGCCTTTTGGCTTCTTCGACCGCAACCCGGCACTTGACGTCCCGGCCGGCCCCGCACCCACATGCGACGCCGGCCCCACCTGCGACCAGCCCTGACCCTCTAGTCCGCTTCTAGTCCACCTCGGCTACAGCCTCGGTGAACTGCGCCGCGTACAACCGTGCGTATGCACCATCGGCCGCCAGCAGTTCCTCGTGGGTGCCCTGCTCGACGATCTGCCCGGATTCCATCACCAGGATCAGGTCGGCGTCCCGAATCGTGGATAGCCGGTGCGCGATCACGAAGCTGGTCCGGCCCTCACGCAGCAGGTTCATCGCCCGCTGGATCAGCACCTCGGTCCGGGTGTCCACCGAACTCGTTGCCTCGTCGAGGATCAGGATCGCCGGTTCGGCAAGGAACGCTCGGGCGATCGTGATCAGCTGCCGCTCACCAACGCTGACGTCGCCACCCTCGTCGCCGATCACCGTGTCGTAACCATCCGGCAGGGTGCGGACGAACCGGTCCACGTGGGTAGCCTTCGCCGCCTCGATGATCTTCTCCCGAGACGGATCATCGGCGCCGTAGGCGATGTTCTCCGCGATCGTCCCGCCGAACAACCAGGCGTCCTGCAGCACCATGCCGAACTGCTCGCGCAGGTCCTCGCGGGTCAGCTGGGCGATGTCGACGCCGTCCAGCCGGATCTGCCCGCCGGTCAGCTCGTAGAACCGCATCAGCAGGTTCACCAGCGTGGTCTTGCCCGCTCCGGTCGGTCCGACGATCGCCACCGTCCGACCCGGCGCGACGTCCAACGAGAGCTTGTCGATCAGCGGCACGTCCGGGTTGTATCGGAACGAAACGTTGTCGAACTCGACCCGGCCCTGCGAGCGGCCCACCCGGACCGGGTCAACCGGGTCCGGGGCCTGCTCTTCGGCGTCGAGCAGCGCGAACACCCGCTCGGCCGAGGCCACCCCGGACTGCAGCATGTTCGCCATGCTCGCCACCTGGGTGAGCGGCTGGCTGAACTGCCGGGTGTACTGGATGAACGCCTGGACGTCACCGAGCGAGAGGTTGCCGGACGAGACCCGGAGGCCGCCGACAACGGCCACCAGCACGTAGTTGACGTTGCCGATAAACATCATCGCCGGCTGGATCAGGCCGGAGATGAACTGCGCCCGGAAGCTGGACGCGTACAGCTGCTCGTTCTGCGCATCAAAGATCGCCGCGGACTCCTGCTGCCGGCCGAACACTTTGACCAGCGAGTGCCCGGTGTACATCTCCTCGATGTGGCCGTTCAGCCGACCCGTGGTTTTCCACTGCTCGACGAACTGCGGCTGCGCCCGCTTGCCGATCGTGGCCGCCATCCAGATCGACAACGGGACGGTGACAAGCGCGATCAACGCCAGCAGCGGCGAGATCACGATCATCACCACCAGCACGCCGATGATCGTCAGCAGCGAGGTGACGATCTGGCTGAGGGTCTGCTGCAGTGACATCTGGAGGTTGTCGATGTCGTTGGTCACCCGGCTGAGCACCTCGCCCCGAGGCTGCTGGTCGAAGTAGCTCAGCGGCAGCCGGGACAGCTTGGCCTGGGACTTGTCCCGCAGGTCGAAGATCGCGCTCGCGACCAGGACGGCCACCAGCCGACCCTGCAGCCAGCTCAGCACCGAGGCCAGAACGTAGGTGACCAGCGCGAACATCAGGACCCGAGCAACATGATCGAAGTCGATGCCGGCCGCTGGGTTCAGCACCCCGGCGAAGATGATGTCGGTGGCCCGGCCGAGGACCTTCGGTCCGATCACGGAGAGCACCACGCTGCCCACCGCCAGCAGTACGGCGCCGATGATCAGGTGCTGCTGCGGGCGCAGGGTACGGAGCAGCCGCATACCGGAACCGCGGAAGTCGAGCGACTTCTCCACCGACCGGCCGGCCATGAACGCCCCCGGACCACGCGCGGCCGCCGGGCCTGGGCCGGGCCCGCGAGCCGGCGTCGCCCGCTCCCCCGGACCGGTCTGCGCCTTGGGCTGTTGCGTCGGCGCGCTCACTTATGCCGCCTCCTGTTCGGTGAGCTGGGAGAGCACGATCTCCCGGTACGTCTCGTTCGTCTCCATCAACTCCTCGTGGGTGCCGGTGCCGACGACCCGGCCCTCGTCCAGGACGACGATCCGATCGGCGTGCCGGATCGTGCTCACCCGCTGCGCGACGATCACCACGGTCGCCTCCTGGGTCTCCCGGGCCAGAGCGGTTCGCAGGGCGGCATCGGTCGCGTAGTCGAGAGCCGAGAACGAGTCGTCGAAGAGATAGATCTCCGGACGTCGAATCAGTGCCCGGGCGATCGCGATCCGCTGCCGCTGCCCACCGGAGAGATTGGTGCCGCCCTGGGCTACCGGTGCGTCCAGGCCCTCGGCAAGTTGTTCGACGAAGTCCTTGGCCTGCGCCACCTCCAGGGCGTGCCAGAGCTCCTCATTGGTTGCCTCTGGCTTGCCGTATCTCAGGTTGCTCGCGACGGTGCCGTTGAACAGGTACGGCTTCTGCGGCACCAATGCGACGGCGTCGGACAGCACGGTCGGGTCGAGGTCGGTGACCGGGACGCCGTCCACCAGCACCGCGCCGGCAGTGGCGTCGAACAACCGGGGGATCATGTTCAGCAAGGTGGTCTTACCACTGCCGGTACTGCCGATCACCGCAGTGATCTCGCCGGGACCGGCCACCAGGTCGATGTCCCGCACCACCGGCTCCTCGGCGCCCGGGTAGCGGAACTCCACACCCCGCAGTTCGAGCCGACCGTGACCGATCGTCGTCCGGACCGGATTCGACGGCGGCACCACGCTGGAGTCGGTGTCCAGCACCTCCTCGATCCGCTCGGCGCAGACCTCGGCCCGGGGCACCAGCATGAACATGAAGGTGGCCATCATGACCGAGATCAGGATCTGCATCAGGTAGCTGATGAACGCGGTCAGCTCTCCGACCTGCAGATCTCCACTGGCGATCTGGTGCCCACCGAACCAGAGCACAGCCACGCTGGACACGTTGAGCACCAGCATCACGGCCGGGAACATCAGCGCCAGCAGTCGACCAATCGCCACCGAGACGTCGTAAAGATCCTGGTTGGCTCGGGCGAAGCGCTGCCGTTCCACGTCGTCTCGGACGAACGCCCTGATCACTCGGATTCCGGCGATCTGCTCGCGCAGCACCTGGTTGATCCGGTCCAGCCGTTCCTGGGTGAGCCGGAACAGCGGCCGCATCCTGGCGATGATCAGCGTGACCATGACACCGAGCGCCGGGATCGCGATCAGCAGCGTGCCGGACAGTGGGATGTCGAGCCGGACCGCGAGCAGGATTCCGCCAAAGCACATGATCGGCGCCGAGACCATCATCGTCAACGTCACCAGCACCAGCATCTGCACCTGCTGGACATCGTTCGTCGTCCGGGTGATCAGCGACGGGACACCGAAATGACCGACCTCGCGGGCGGAGAACGACTGCACTCGGTGGAACAGCACCGACCGCACGTCGCGGCCCAGCGCGGTCGCGACCTGGGCCCCGTAGTACACAGCCGCGCCCTGGCAGACGACCTGCACCAGGGTGACCGCCAGCATCAGCTCGCCAACCCGGAGGATGTAGCCGGTGTCGCCGTTCACCACGCCCTTGTCGATGATGTCCGCGTTCAACGTGGGCAGGTACAGGGTGGCCACGGTCTGCACCAGCTGCAGCACGACAACAAAGATGATCGGGGTGCGGTAACCGCGCAGGTGGTCACGGACAAGTCGAACCAGCATCGTGCTCCGTTCAGTCGTCGTCGTTCTTGTCTTCGTGCATCCTTGCCGGGACCACCGACAGTCTGGCCGCTCGGATCCCGGCGGCGCGCCTGCTTTTCTCCCGGCAGATGTTCTTTCCCGGTGGGACGCCACCGGTGACGAACCCCCTCAGACCGAACGGCGGGTGCACCGCAGCTGTTCCGTCAGGCGGGTGCGAACGCCTCCAGCACCGCCTGCGCCCGGCGCATCGAGGCCGCCGGGTCGGCGTCCACGTGACCGATCGTCGGATCGAAGTTCAGGTCGATGAACAGGTCGGTGACGCCTTGCTTCGCCAGCGCCGGCAGGTCATTCCGGGCCTCGTCCAGCGTGCCGGTCAACGGGCGAGTCCGCGGAGCGTCCAGCAGCACCCCACGACAGACGAACCGGAGGCCGGCTGCGTCCCGACCGGCCGCCTCGGCCGCCGCCTTGATCACGTCCACCCGCTGACCGAAGTCCGTCGGCGGAACCCGGCTGCTGCTGATCCAGCCGTCCCCGATCCGACCGATCCGTTCCAGCGCCGGCCTCGCGTCGCCACCCATCAGGATCGGCGGCCGGTTCAAGGTCGAGCTCAAGGTCGAGCCCGATGCCGAGCCCAGGGCCGACCGCGGCACCGGCTTGGGCAGCGCGATCGACGGCGGCACCTGGTAGAACTCGCCGTCGAACCGGACCGGGTCAGGGCCCCAGAGCGCCTCCAGGCAGCGAAGGTACTCCTCGATCCTGGCCCCTCGCCGCTCAAACGGCACCCCGCTGGCAACGAACTCCTGCGGCAACCAGCCGAGCCCCAGGCCGGCGATCAGCCGACCCCGGGACAGCACGTCGAGAGTCGCGAGTTGCTTGGCCAGCAGCGCCGGGCTCTCGAACGGGGCATTGATGATCGCGATCCCGAGATCGGCCCGCTCGGTGACCGCAGCCGCAAAGCCGAGCACCACGGTCGGGTCGAGAACGCTGGTATAGACCGGCGCGATCTGGTTGTCCGGCGGTGTCAGCAGCCGCTGGAACGACCAGAGGCTGGCGTATCCGAGCTGCTCGGCTCGCCGGGCGACGGTCAGGACGTTGTCGGGAGTGGCCCACGACCCGGACACCGGAAGCGCGAACCCGATCTGCATCCGCCCAGGCTACGCGGAACGGACCGGTAGACAGGTCAGCCCCCGCCACAGCGGTGAATTCGGCGGGGGCTAACCAGGTCCGAGCACGGCTGAGCTCAGGGTGCGGTGTCTCGGCTGTTGACTGCGGCGATAACGAGTTCGCAGAGTTCGCGGACGGCGCCGGAGCCGCCGCGGCGGGTCAGTTTCAGCCGGGCTAGCGCCTCCACATCCGGATGTGCGTTCGCCACCGCGATCGGCCAGCCAACCATCCGCAGGCAGCCCAGATCGTTGACGTCATTACCGACGTAGGCCACCCGGTTCGGGTCCAGACCCTCCTCGGCCATCCATTCCTTCAGCGCCTGCGCCTTGTCCGACTGCCCATGAATCACCGGCACCTGCAGCTTCGCCGCCCGCGCCGCCACCACCGGATTCACCTCGGTCGACAGGATCAGCAACTTCACCCCAGCCCGCCGCGCCAACGAGATTCCCATCCCGTCCTCCCGGCTGACCTGCACACTCTCCACCCCGTCCTGAGACAGGTAGACCCGGTCATCGGTATGCACGCCATCAAAATCGGTGACCAGCGCATCCACATCGATCACCGGCAAACCGTCGATCCGCTCCTGCTCCTCCAGCACCGCCGCCCGCAACCGGGCCATATGCAGATCGTCAACCGTGTCGATCTCCATCGCGTGATCATCACTCACCCGCTGCGCCACCAGCGTCCCGAAGAACCGCCGCCCATACCGGCGCAACCCATCCGTGCGCATCGCGTAGAACGCACCGGTCTCACGGAACTCCACATCCCGATCCTGACGCCGCGGCCGGAAACTGGAATCGTGGTTGATCCCGACCAGCCCCTCCGGCGCGTACTTCCACAAGAACGAATGACTCTCCACCGCCGAGAACGCACAGTCCGCCTCCCCGGCCAGCACCCGGGCGATCGCACCATCCAGGTCAACCGGGTCCATGAACGGGCTCGTGCACTGCACCAGCACCGTCACCTCCGGCGCCGGCCCATCACCCTGCACCTCGGTCACCGCATGCAGCACCGCCGACTCCGACGACGCCGTGTTCCCAGCGATCGCGGCCGGCCGCACCACCACCCGAGCCCCCGCCCGACGCGCCTCCTCCTGAATCCCGGCGTGATCGGAACTGACCACCACCTCATCGATCAACGTCGACTGCCGACACGCCGCCACCGCCCGCATCAGCAACGACCGACCACCCACCGGCTCCAGATTCTTCAGCGGCACCCCCTGCGAACCACCACGAGCCGGGATCACCGCCACCACTCTCGGCGGACGATGGGCAGATACGGACTGCTCTGGGTCAATCACGGTCACTCACGTCGGATCCTCGGATCAGGGCTACTTATGGATCGGGGTTACTGGGGAGAGCTGGGTTACTGATGAAAGCTGGGTTACTCAGGAGAGCTGGGTGATGTCGCTGGGGTGGGGCTGGCCTCGATCGGGAACCAGGTGCCGGCGCGCCACCAACGGAACATGGGGGAGCCACCAGCAGTCCGGAACCGCGAACTCCTGAATCCTGGCCTGTGGGGTGATCATCCGCAACGTGCTCACCGCAGTGGTCGGCAGAGTCAGGACCCGGTTACGGGAAGTCATCTTCCGCAAGCTCACCTCAACCGGCACCTGGCCGGTCTCGATCACCAGGCCCGGACAGAGCGATAGCGGTCCGAGGGTGCGCTGATCCTCACGCCGGTGCGCCCGATAGGTGACCGGACCCTCCTTGGCGATCCCCCGCACCCAGTCCAGATACGGCTCGGCGGTGATCAGGTCGTTCGCGACCAGGGAGGTGCCGAGCACAACGGTGTCGGTACTCGGTTGGGCATCCCCGGGCAGTCCGCGCAGCCAGGCGAAATCGTGCTTCCGGATCTGGATCCCGGATTGCGTGGCGCCGTCGATCACCGTGTCCGGCAGGTCCAGGGCGGTAACCACGCGCAACCGGCCGCGGCGGGCCATCCGCTTCAGCTTGCCCAGGGCCACTCGAGCCAGCAGCGCCCGGGGCGGTGACGGCGTGATGTGCGGCCGGATCAGCGGTACCCCGGGCAGCACCAGCGCATCCATCACCCGCCGGGTGGATCGGCCGTCGTCGAGGAGCACCAACGCCGGCGGGGAGCTCTGCAGCATCATCCGGTGCACCGCGCCGGAGAAGGCGTCCCCGATCGCCAGCGGGCCGCTGTGCCGATACGGAGCCGGGCCGGGCGCCAGCAGACTCACCCTGGGCGGCAGTCCCAGTCGCTGGAGCTCGGCGATCGTCGTCGCCAGCGGCTCGACGCCATGCCGAGGCAGGACGACGAGCCGCTCGCCCAGAACCCCGGACGAGTGCGCTTCCAGGGCTCCGAGGAACTGGAAGGGAGACTCGACCCAGGCCAGGACGGCCCCGATGTCGGCGGCGGCGCGCAACGACTAGCCGACTCGTCGCAGACGCGCGCGCGGGGCCAGTTCACCCTCGAAGACCCGCTTGACGCCGTCACCGAGGGCGTCCTGCAGGATCCGGATGTCGCGGACCAGGTGCCGCAGGCCTTCCGGCTCCAACGACGCCGCCTGGTCCGAACCCCACATC
>Ga0307513_10001531_pt1 | contig 33094 bp, 28 predicted proteins | sample 15_EM_MG_FD_202174 | JGI IMG/M metagenome (GOLD analysis project Ga0307513, IMG submission 202174) | Populus trichocarpa ectomycorrhiza microbial communities from riparian zone in the Pacific Northwest, United States - 15_EM | ecosystem: Host-associated > Plants > Roots > Unclassified | place... | reverse complement strand
ATGAGAGGAACGACACGCTACGTCGTGAGCGGCCCTTGCGGGATTGGTACACAGCGGCAAAGAGTGCGGCTTGACCCGTTCGTCCAGCGGGCACGCGAGAGCGGGAATTCGGATGGGTGGCGCCGTCAAGTGCGGTAATCGCATCGCACGCGGAAAGCGCCTCGGCTGACCTCTGAGCGCATAGAAGCCGCGGCGACTCAGCGTTGACCGCCGACCGGCTGCAGTTGAACCCAGCGAACAGGAACTATCGACCCACAGCCGACTGTCAGTGCCACGAAGGCATCGCCCGAAAGGAGCCGTTCGGCCCACAAGTGTTTGACATGAACGACGCCTGGGAGCATGCGAAGCATGTGGGGAGACGTTTGTCCGATGGAAGGGTTCGGCATGTCGCCGGGCGACGCAACTTCGCCATCGTGTTGAAGAGGACACAGTTCAGCGAGGCATGCCATCAGGCCGAATGACCGCAGCAGGGGCCCTATGGCATGATCGACCCAACAAACAAGAGTCGAGTGATTGAAGGGGAGGAAGATGGTCCAATCGACGCAGCGACGGGCTGTTGCTCTCCTATGCTTGTTCGCAACTTCCGAACTAATGGTCGGATGCGGCGGCGGTGGGTCGACGACCACTGGCAACGATGCGCCCATAGGGGCACCTGCACCTGCACCTGCACCTGCACCTGCACCCGTACCGCCCACCGGATTCGTGCTTTCGGGGCCAGCCGTCTCCAGCGTCGCGCGGGTCATGGCCGTGCCCGCCAGCGCGCCGTCTTACACCGGCAGCTACGTGCAGCAGTATGTGGCGCTCGCGACTCGCGCCTACGCGGTGACGTACAACGCATCAGCGGACGAGCTTGTCATCGTCGGCGACGTCCTCCCGCAGGGTCTGCCTGGCATGCAAGGGCTGGACCCGACCTCACTAGCGGTTCGCTGGTCGTTGTCCACGCCGTCGCCTGGCAACGCCGTCGCCGTGTCGGATGACGGACGCAAAGCCTATATCGGGCTGTGTGAGCAACGATCGATCGCCCAGATCGATCTTGCCGCCCGTTCGATCGACAGCGTGTTCCCGCTCGGCAATCCGAGTCAGGAACTCTGCGCTGGTGACATCGCCGTGCGCCCCGGTCACGCAACCGAGATCGCGGCTACTGCCCTATTGCAGAACGTCCTGGCGCCGAGAAGCTATGGCACCGTGATGTTCGCCAACGGCGTTCGATTGCCGCTGGAGGTCAATGACCCGAACAGCCAGTTCGTCCACATCGGAAATCTGGGCTACACAGGCTCGGCGGTCATCGAGTTTCTCGGTCCGAACGCCCTAATTGGCTACTCTGAACTAACTTCGAATCCCCAAATCCAGCGCTACTCGGCGAGCAGTCAGGGGCTGACGCTGACCGGACTGCAGCCGGGCGCGGACCTTGGCATGCAAATGACGGTGAGGGACGGTCGTGTGTTCTTCGGAAGAGGTGTCGTCGCAAATGCCGCGGACATGGCTGGTCTGGGTAAGTTCGATGATTGTGCCAACACATTCTTGCCCGCCAACTACAACGTGGCGACGCCCGACGCGACGCGGCCGGAGATGGTCTGCGTGACGAGCGTTTCCGATCGGCAGCGCGAGAACCCGCAGGATGTCGTGCTGGAGATCGCGACGTGGACCCTTCAAGGGCAGCGCCTGACGCGTCACTCCAGGCTGAATCTGCGCGATGTGATCCAGATCTCGGCCCCGGCGACTGCAGAAGTCCAGATGCTCAATGCGATCGTTCTGCCGGGCGGGCAACTCGTGCTACACATCTACGACTTCCAGAACGATCGGGTGCTGGTGGTGGCGCTGCCGATGTCGACGCTGAAGCAGTTGGAAGACAAGCCTGTGCACCGCGGCCAGTTCACGCAGGACGGAACGACGATCGACTGGCTCGATGTGCCGGCGTCTTCTACGGCCTTCGACAGTGCTCGGAACCGCCTGTACGGCATCGTGCCGGGAGCCTATGGGCCCAAGGGATCCTCGGTCGTGACGGTGGATGCCGCGACCAAGGAAGTACTCGGTTTCATCCTGTTGGACATCGAGCCGAAAGTCATCAAACTGTCGTCGGATGGTCAGTTCGCGTATGTCGTAGGGAACGACGTCGTCCAGCAGGTGGACCTCGTCAGCATGACGCGGGGGTGGAGCTGGAAGGCGCCGGACTGCGTTGTCTCGTCCATTGCGCCGCGTCCCGGATTTGCTCAGCAAGTGGCCGTGATGAGTGGTGACTCGGTGCGCCTGATCGACTCCGGAGTGGAAACGTCCCGGGTCGCGCGTGATTGGATCGGATTGTGCTGGCCTTCCGGCATGAATGGCTATCAGGGCCAGGCCTTGTTCACCTCAAGTGATCGCCTGATCGAGTTCCACACTGATCGGATGACCGGCACGGTCAGTACCTATGCCGTGTCCTCCGCGGGGCTTGCGGCGCAGGCGCCGATTGCGATCAACTTCGTCATAGGCGGCGCGGGCTTCACGAACCGTGTCGGATCCGGATACGTGTACAACTACGCCGGTGACGTTGCAGAGCTGTCGACGCTCGGCATATCAAGCGTCGCATCGTTGCGCTCCAGCTACGAGTCTGATGCCACAACGGGAGTGGCGGTCGACCACATAGCGGCTGGCTACAACGAAACCTGTTCGTGCTCGATGCTGACGGCATTTGCACCCTTGTCAACGAACCGATTTCTGGCTGTACGCCAGTACTTCGATGGTGTGGCCATGTTTGACATCAACGCGGGCACGACGAAAGCGGGTCGAGTGCTGATGACGAACCTCGCCATTGGTTCATCCTTCCTGGATCCCACAGTGCTAGACGCATCTACCATCGCATTCGGTCAATGGTCGCCGGTGGGTGAAGGCAGCATACAGTTTCTGAGGTTTGGCTTCTAACGCAGTTGGCCACGCACGAATACAGCTTCAACATGGACAGCAACTTGCTCACGGTGGCAGTCCATGTCTGATGCCGATCCAATGATTCTCTGAACGCAGCTTGCTTCAAATTGAAGGCGCGGCCCGCTCATCAGGCGAGGACGTCGTCGAAAAGGCAACACCCGGTTCGAAGGCGCCGCTTGCGAGCGACCGCTACTGGCCGCGAAGAGCCGACGACATGCACGCTCCGTTGCTGTCATTCGCCATCAAGCGAACTCGAATGACAGCTCCTCACGATCGTGGTCGGCGCGAGTCGACCCATTGCTGAAATTCAGTCGCTTGAAAAGCTGCCATAGACGGCGAGCCGGAGCAAGGGTTGACCGCGACACAACTTATGTCAACTCCGGCGGGCACTTGAAGGGCCGGCGCCACCATCGACGTTCACTCCCAGTGAATGTTCCAGACCAACCTCGGCCGGCAGCCGATGCTGACTGGCTGGAGCGTCGACCCGAACCCGTGCGATCGCAATCCCAATCGCTGGAAGTGTAGGGAATGACGGCATGGCTGAATCGACCATCACCGCGAAGGGCCAGACCACCGTGCCGGCGGACATCCGGAAGCTCATCGAGCATGGACTTGGATTTGGCCCCGACGATGATGGTGCCGTCGGGCATCGCCGACCAGACCAGCCGCATGCCAGGCTTGGCATCGGAGCCCGCGCTCGAGGTCGCACTGCAGCTGTTCCGCAAGGGCTCGGCGACTTCGCGGACTACCTGCACGTTGCGTTTGGCCACTCAGGCCGGTCAGCAGCCGCTGTGGACTTTCGACAAAGGCGCCGCCAAGGTGAGCGGCGCCCAACTTCTGGCCAAGGCATAAGCCGGCGTCGGCCTCGTCCGAACCGAAAACGGAGCGGACTAGGTTCCCTGTGTCGACACCAGGCCATCCGACCTCCAGATCGACTCGCTGCTGCGGGTTATTGAGGTGAGCGACTCCGAGGCGGCATTGCTCAAGCCGAGAGTCGACAAGCTCGGGCCGTCCCGGCATTTCGGCCCCCTGGCGGCACACTCTTCGTGCCGAGACCGCCCAGCTTTCGGCACGATCTTGCGAACGATGGCCTCGATTCGATGCCGGTCCGCGCGCGCACTTGCCTACAGTGTTGAGCAGTTCAACACGGCAATGAGGATGGAGCATGAAAGTGGTGGTTCTCGGTGGCGGAGTCATCGGCGTCAGCGCCGCCTATCACTTGGCGCGCGCCGGCGCTGAGGTGCAGGTCGTCGACCGCTGCAATGGCCCGGCACAGGAGACAAGCTTCGCCAACGCGGGGCAGGTATCGCCCGGCTATTCCACGCCGTGGGCAGCGCCCGGCATTCCACTGAAGGCACTGAAGTGGATGTTCCAGCGTCATGCGCCGCTGCGCATCCGTCCCGACGGTTCGCTGCGCCAGTTGCGCTGGATGGCCAGCATGCTGGCGCAGTGCTCGAGCGCGAACTACTCGTTGAACAAGCAGCGCATGATGCGTCTGGCGGAATACAGCCGCGACGTGCTGCGAAGCCTGCGCGAGGAAGCCGGGCTGTCGTACGAGCAGCGCAGCCTGGGAACGCTGCAACTGTTTCGCAGCCAGGCCCAGTTGGACGCGGCCGCACGCGATGTCGCCGTGTTGGGCGAACTCGGGGTGCCTTTCGAATTGCTCGGTCGCGACGAGATTGCGCGAGCCGAGCCGGCGTTGGGGCGTGTGAAGGAGCGACTCAGCGGCGGGCTTCGCTTGCCTAACGATGAAACCGGAGACTGCCACCTGTTCACGCAGCAGCTGGCGGCTGCCGCCGCGGGCTTGGGCGTCAAGTTCCGCTTCGACACCGCCATCGATGCGATCGAGGTCGAAGCCGGCCGCTTTGTCGCAGTCCGATTGAAGAGCGGAGAGCGCCTGTTCGCTGACGGTTGCGTCGTGGCGCTCGGCAGCCAATCGCCTGCGATGCTGAGGCCCTTGGGCGTCGACCTGCCGGTCTATCCGGTGAAGGGCTACTCGCTGACTCTGCCGCTCCTCGACGAATGCTGCGCACCGGTCTCGACCGTCCTCGACGAAACGTACAAGGTGGCGGTCACACGCTTCGATAGGCGCATCCGGGTCGGCGGCATGGCCGAGCTCGCCGGATTCGACCTGTCGTTACGCGATGGAGCACGCAGGACGCTGCAGATGGTCACCGAGGATCTGTTTCCCGGCGCCAGCGAGATGGCCCGCGGCGAGTTCTGGACCGGGCTGCGGCCGATGACACCCGACGGCACGCCCGTGGTCGGCGCGACTTCCGTGCAGCACCTCTTCATCGACACCGGTCATGGCACGCTGGGCTGGACGATGGCTGCCGGGTCGGGGCGCCTGATTGCCGATCTGGTCACCGGCCGCAAGCCGGACATCGATCCGGACGGGTTCGGCATCGAGCGCTATCGCCAGGCGGCGCGTCTGCAGCGGCAGCCGCGCCTCGCCATGAGAGCGGTCTAGAGTTGCCTTGCGAGTAGGTCGGCTCGAATTGAGATCGAAGGCACGAAGCGAGATCATCGCGGTGCTCGACGTGGCTACCGGCGAAGCGATCGGCTGCGGGCGCGTTTCGTGGCCGATCGCGCCACGCGACTCGGGCCGGTCGCATTCGGGTATGCGGCGGACGGCTACGCGCGCGACCGGCGACGGCACAGCGGTGGTGGTCGACAAGCAGCGGGCGGCGCTCATCGGCCGCGTGTGGATGGACATGTTGACCGTCGACCTCACCGAGCTGACCAGCGCGGGAATCGGCAGCGAAGTCGAGTTGTGGGGCCCCAACGCCCCGATCGCCTATATCGTGGCTCCGGCAGGCACCACCGCGTACAAACTGCTCTGCAACGCCAAGCGTGCGCCGCGCGCCACCGAGCCGAGGCTTCTCGTCGAGGGCAGCGTGGTCGGATGACGTCATGGCTGGAAGTCGTCAGTGAGGGCTTGGCATTTGTGTTCGTTCAGCGGGGCCGATCCGGCATGGCATCGCGATCCGGACGCCTGCAGCAGGCGCAAGCTGCCGAACTGAGTGCGAGCCCGGATTTCGACTGGCACACCGGGGCGTTCGCGCACAACAATGAAGGCAGAAATCAACAGGAGAATGACGCGATGTCTGCGACGACCGCCGCCCTAAGTTCCGATGGCGTGGCCCTGCGTGCGATGACCCCGGCCGACCTGCCCGCGGCCCACGCGCTGACCGACGAGCTGCGCTGGCCGCACCGCCCGACCGACTGGGAACAGGCCTTCCGCCACGCCGAAGGCCTCGTCGCCGAGCGCGACGGCCAGGTTGTCGGCACCGGGCTGCGCTGGCGCTGGGGGCCGAAGCAGGCGACGATCGGCTTGATCGTCGTCGCCCCCGCCTGCCAAGGCCGGCGCGTCGGCCATCGCCTGATGACAGCGCTGTTGGAAGGCCTGGAGGGCTGCAGCGTGCTGCTGCACGCCACCAGCGAAGGCCGTGGCCTCTATGAACGCCTGGGGTTCGTGCGCACGGGCGAGATCCGTCAGCACCAGGGCGTGGCCCAGCCGGCGCCGCTGATCGCATTGGGCTCCGACAGGCGCCTGCGTCCGGCCACCGAGGCCGATCTGTCGACGCTGTGCGCGCTGGACACTGCGGCGCGTGGCATGGCGCGGCCGGCGCTGATCGACGAGCTGTTCCGTGACGCCGAAGCCACGGTGGTACTGGATGAGGCCGGCCACGCGCGCGGTTTCGCGATGCTGCGCCGCTTCGGCCGCGGCCACGTCATCGGCCCGGTGGTTGCGCCCGAGGCCGAAGGCGCGCAGGCGCTGATCGCGCACCTCGTCGGCCTGAACGCAGGCCGCTTCACGCGCATCGACATCGACTTCGACAGCGGTTTCGGCGAGTGGCTGGAAAGCCTGGGCCTGCTGCGCGTGGACGCGCCGACGACCATGGTGCGGGGCGCGCCGCTGGTGCGCGACGCCAACACCCTGCTCTTCGCCATCGTCACCCAGGCGCTGGGCTGATGCGGCCGGTCTTCGTCTACAAGGCCGACGGGCAGCGCGGCCGGCAGTGGGCCGAAATCTTCGGCCGCGAGGCACCGGAGATCGACTTCCGGCTCTGGCCCGACATCGGCGATGCACAAGACGTGCGCTACCTTGCCGCCTGGGTGCCGCCGGCCGACCTGGATACGCAGTTCCCGAACCTGGAGCTGCTGTTCTCCACCGGCGCCGGTGTCGACCAGTTCGACTTCGACGCGCTGCCCCCTCACCTGACCGTGGTGCGCATGGTGGAACCTGGCATCGTGCAGGGTATGGTCGAGTACGTGACGCACGCCGTGCTCGACTTGCACCGCGACATGCCGGCCTACCGCCGCGCCCAGCAGCAACGGCAGTGGCAGCCGATGCAGGTGCGCACGGCGGCCGAGTGCTGCGTGGGCTTGCTGGGCCTGGGCTCGCTGGGTCAGTCGGTGCTGGCGCAGCTGGTCGCGCTGGGCTTCGATGCCGCCGGCTGGAGCCGATCGCGCCGCGACTTGCCCGGCGTGCGCTGCCATGCCGGCGAAGACGAACTGGACGCCTTCCTCGCGCGCACGCAGATCCTCGTGTGTCTGCTGCCGCTGACCGACGCCACCCGTGGCCTGTTGAATGCGGCGCTGTTCGCCAGGCTGCCACGCGGCGCGAGCCTGGTGCACGTGGGCCGCGGGCCGCAGCTCGCCGCCGCCGACCTGCTGCGCGCGCTCGACACCGGCGAGCTCGCCGAGGCCGTTCTCGACGTCACCGACCCGGAGCCGCTGCCCGAAGCCGACCCGCTCTGGTCGCACCCGCGTGTGCAGATCACGCCGCACATCGCCAGCATGACGCAGCCGCACTCGGCCGCGCGCGTCGCCATCGACAACCTGCGCCGCCATGCCCGTGGCGAGTCCCTCGTGGGCCTGGTCGATCGTGCCCGAGGCTATTGACCCCGCGTCATCCCACGGCTCTTCGCTGCCAAGGTGCCGGCGCAAGGGATTGGCGCAGCATGGCCAGAAAGACCATCGCGCGCGCACTTCGCCCGAAGCGGGTGCCGGCATGGTGACGACGTCGGCGGCAGAAGCTCCCGGCTCGCAAACCTGACGCCCATGCCGCTCAGAGGCGCAGACGGCGAGCTGGCCCGGCTGATGCTGGCCCAGCTGTTCCTCAACGCGTGCGTGACGGGCACACGGATGGCCGCGCCGCTGCAGGCGCTGCGCTTGGGCCATGACGAGACGGCGGTGGGAGTTCTGATCGCACTGTTCGCGCTGGCCCAGGTGTTCCTCGCGCTGCCCGCGGGTCGTTACTGCGAGCGCCATGGGCTGAAGAGGCCGATCATGGGGTCGGTTGTGGCGGCCGTGACCGGTTCCGCGATAGCGGCCGCGTGGCCGGTGTTCCCTGTGCTGTGCGCGAGTGCCGTGCTCACGGGTGGTGCGGGCGGCGTCTCGGGCATCGCGGTGCAGCGCCACATTGCGCGCATCGTCAGCACCCCAGCCGCACTGCGGAAGGCGTTTTCGTGGTTGGCGATCGGCTTGGCTTTGTCCAATGTCCTGGGACCTGTCTTGGCCGGCTTCATGATCGACGGTGCCGGGTTTCGCGAGGCGTTCCTCGCGCTTGCCACGCTGCCGGTGCTGGCTTGGCTGTCGGTGCGAGGTGCGGTGAATCACGGGGCCATGCCGCCTGGGGCGACCCACCGCCGCGGCGGTGCCTGGGACCTCTGGCGCGACCCGAGCCTGCGCCGGCTCCTCATCGTGACCTGCCTGCTCTCGTCCTGCTGGGACGTCCACACCTTCCTGGTACCAGTGCTTGGGCACGAGCGAGGCTTTCCGGCTTCGGTGATCGGCAGCATCCTGGGCGCCTTCGGCATCGCCGCCGCCGCCGTGCGGCTCCTGACTCCGCTGGTCGCAGCGCACCTGCGCGAATGGGCAATCCTGGTCGGGGCGATGGCCGCCACCGCCATCCTGTTCGGCATCTATCCGCTGATGCACGCGCCGCTGTCCATGGGTGTGTGCTCCGTGCTGTTGGGCTTCACGCTGGGCAGCGTGCAGCCGATGGTCATGAGCCTGCTGCATCAGTTGGCGCCCGAGCACCGCTACGGCGAGGCGGTGGCGATGCGCGTGATCGTGATCAACGCGTCCAGCGTCAGCATCCCGATGGTGTCCGGCGTGGCCGGCTCCCTGATTGGCGCGGCGGGCGTCTTCTGGGGCGCGGGTTTGATGGTGGGTGCGGGCGTCAGGTTGGCGCTTGGTCTGAGGCCCGCACGTCGATGATCACGACCCTCAGGCGCGATGGAGCTGCGCCGCGATGAGATTGAGTGGATACGTGCGCCTGCCGGATGACTGGCGCAGAACGATCCGGCTCGTGAACTTCTTGATCCCGATGTCTTCCTGCAGCAGGCGCTCCATCAGCCCCTGAAAATGGGCCACATTCGGCGCCACGATCCTCAACAGATAGTCGTAGCCACCACTGACGTTGTACCACTCCAAGATCTCGTGGTGCCGATCAGCGCCCTGTTCGAACTTTCGGAAGTCAGCAGGCCGATGACTGCCGATCGTCACCTCGGAAAAGACGATCACGCAATTGCCCAACTTCTCCAGCGCGATGTCGGCGCCATAGCCGCGGATCACGCCGGTTTCCTGCAGGCGTTTCGTGCGTGCAAGGCACGGACTCTGGCTCAGGCCCACCGCTTCGGCCAGTTCGACGTTCGAGCAGCGCCCCTCGCGCTCCAGGTGCGCGAGGATCTTGAGGTCGAAACGGTCAAGGGACACTGCCGCGCTCATAGGCAAATGATAGTGCCGCAGGTCGAGCGGAATCGGTCCGATCAGGCGGCGCGGGATTCGCCGAGAGCCTCGCTGAGCGATTCGTCCAGCGCCTGGATGACAAGACCGGCCTGATCCGCCGTCAGCACCAGCGGCGGCCGAATCTTGAGCACGTTGTGCCCCATCGCACAGGCGCTGATCAGCACGCCCTTGTCGCGCATGCGATTGACCACCTGGCTGGTGAGTTCCCGATCCGGGGCTCGCGATGCCCGATCGCTGACGAGTTCAACACCGACAAAGAGCCCTGCGCCGCGCACATCGCCGATGGCCTCGTGCCGGCGGGCAAGAGCGGCGATGCCGTCGTGCAGAACGTTCCCCACCTTGGCAGCATGCTGCACCAGCCGGTCGCGCTCGATCGTGTCCAGCACCGCCAGCGCGGCCACACACGAGACGGTGTTGCCCGCAAAGGTATTGAAGTAGCGCGAGTACTTCCCGAACTCCGCAAGGGCGTCGGCCGTCGCCAGCAATCCCGCGATCGGCTGGCCATTGCCCATCGGTTTGCCCATCGTGACGATGTCGGGCAGGACACCATGGCGCTGAAAGCCCCACAGGTGTTCGCCGGTACGGCCGAAGCCGGGTTGCACTTCGTCGGCAATGAACAGGCCGCCCGCCCGCTTGATGGCGTCGACCGCTCCCTTCAGGAACCCTGTCGGCCCGGGGAGGATGCCGTCGCTGGTGAACAGTGAATCGACAATCAAAGCGGCCGGCTTGATGCCATGGCGCTGCAAGTCGGCGATCGCCGCCTCGACGTCGCGCGTGAAGCGCTCGGACAGGTCGGCGCCCTCGGCGTGATACAGGCGCGGTGCCGGCACCAGGCGCACATGCTCGCCCAGATCGACGGTGACGCCCAGCGAGGGCGAGAATTTCGAGACGGTGTCGGTGATGCCGTGATACGCCGTGTCGGTCACGATCATGCCGGTGCCACCGGTGCGGACCTTCGCAATGCGATAGGCGAGGTCGTTCGCCTCGCTGCCCGTGCAGGTCAACATCAGGTGGGCGAGTTGCGTCTCCGACACGCTCGCGAGCAGGCGCTCTGCCAGCTCCAGAATAGAGTCGTGCAGATAGCGCGTGTTGGTGGCCAGTGTCTGCACCTGCTTGCAGATGGCCGAGCGAGGTGACGTTGTTGTAGGCGTCGAGATAGCGGCGCCCCTGCGGGTCGATCAGCCAGGCGCCTTCGCCCCGCACGATGTGCAGCGGCCGCTCGTACATCAGGCGGTAGGCCGGGCCGAGCAAGGCGTCGCGGCGCGCGATCATCGCGGCGCTGGCCGGGCTCACGTCGGCGCGGCCCGGGATATAGGCGTTGACCATGTTGAGGTCGGTCGTGCTTTTCATTGTCTAACTCCAGTTTGTACGCCGGCCAGCAGCCGGTCGCGTGCTGTATTGCGGGACAGGTCGGCCATCTGGGAGAGGGCCTCCCACGCATCGGGGTTGTGACGCATGATGTAGGCGCGGTTCTCGGGGTAGCGCGCAGCGCGCCACTCGGAGATCAGCGCCGTGATGAGGTGGCGCGTCGCCATGAGGTCGGCAATCACCTCTTGTTCGGCGTCAGTCAGCGGCAACACTGCGTGATAGGCGGCCACGAACTGGGCCGGCCCCTCGAAAGGATCGGGGCAACCGGCCGTGTGGAAGGCGGCAGCCGTCGCCACCTCGCCGACGAGCGGCGCGTGCACCATGTCGCCGAAGTCGATGATGCCCACGATGCGCGCCTGATCGTCTGGTGCGACCAGCACGTTGTAGAGGTGGTAGTCGTTGTGGATCACCTGAGACCGCAGCGAGGCCAGGCGCGGCAGCACATGGGTCGTGAAGCGCGTCATGAAGGCTTGCGCCAGCGCGCGGCGCTTGTCGTCCACGAGGCTGTCGAACTGTTCGGTCAGCCGATGCGCCGTGGCCACGTTCCACAGCAGGTCATGCGCCGCGCCCGGATGCGCGAAGCCGTGCAGCGCGCGGTTCAAGCCGGCGAGCCCGCTCCCCATGGCGCGCCGCTGTGCGACGGTGCGCTCGGTCTCGCGGATCTGGACGCCGTCCAGGTAGGTCAGCATGCGCACGCGTGTCCGGACGCCCTCGGCGAGCGCAATCGTGCTGTGCGTGTGTCCTTCCAGCGTCCGCACGACGTGCGGCACCGGCTGGTCTGGCGCCATGAGGGCGATGTGGTCGAGCGCCGCAATCTGGAAGTCGACAACCTCGGCCGGCTCGGATGGATTGCTGATCTTGAACACGTAGCGACAGCCGTCGGACGCCTGCACCAGGCAGTTCTGGTCACGCTCGCCCGCCAGCGGCCGGGTGGAACCCTCGATGCCGTAGAGGCGACGGACCAAGGCCTCCACCACCGCGGGCGCCAGGTCTGGCGCCGTGGTGCTCAACGCGGTCATAGGCCGAGCAGCCCCGGGAGCTGGCGCACGTCGGTCAAGCGATTGACACCATAGCCCTCGCGAGCCGGCTCATGGGCGCGATCGATGTATGCCTTCGCCATGAAGCCCAGGTCGGATGCTGTCATCAGGTCGTACCGGAAGCTCGACGAGACATGCATCATCTGGTCCGGCGGGCATCCGAGCTGATCGAACATGTATTCGAAGGTCTGGAAGCGCGGCTTGTACGCACGTGCTTCCTCGGCGGTGTAGACGGCGTGGAACTTGGCCTTGAGATGCGCGACGCTCGCCGGAATCAGGTCGACCATCGAGTTCGAGAGGATCACCAAGGGGACGTGCGGTGCGATCGCCTCGAGAACCTCGACGACGTTCGGATGCGGCTGCCACGTGGGAATGGCGTCGTACAGCGCTGCGGCGTCCGACGGCCTGTAGTCCACGCCGTGAGCCTTGCAGGCCCGCCGGATCGAATTCTCGACCACTTCGAAGAAGGGCTTCCACTCGCCCATGACTTCGTCGAGGCGATAGGCCCGAAAGCTGTCCAAAAAGGCCGGCATCCGGCTGGCCGAGACGCGATCTTCGAACAAGCTCTTAGCGGTCGGGCCCATCTCGAAGTTGATGAGCGTGCCGTAGCAGTCGAAGCTGATGAATTTGGGTTTGAACGTCATCGACAAATCCACTGGTTGGGGTGGGTACAAGTCTATGAATTCGGCGGCTGCGGAGATGCCGCATTCATGGGTGGCGTAAGCGGAATCCGCTTCAATCGGGACGCTTGCCGAAACTTTGCTCGGCCCGGACTCGCGGCGTCGCGTCCGCGGCGTGCTTGCTAAGAATCAGCTACCTTGCCCACACCGGCTCGTTGAACCGATCGGGGTTGAAAGGAGCCGAATCGAAGATCGGCTCAGCCGCCTGACCAGGCCGGCGATCAGCTGGCCGGTTTAATGGTTACTGCCGCGGTCACGACGCCGCTGACCCGGCCACCCCGAGCTCTATGCTGCGCGGCGCAGTACTGGTGATGCGCGCAGCAGTGGCGATGCGTCGGCGGCGACTGCTTGATGCGGCCCGGCGTATCAGGCGTCGAGCGGCGTCACGATCTCGAATGAGTAGTCCCGACCCCTGAGCGCGCGTGCGAAAAGATAGTCGATGCGCTCATGCTCGCTGAGCTTGTCGATCTCGACATTTCCGGCGGCATTGCATGGGAACACCAGGCGGCGCTGGCCTCCGAAACGTGGCAGGAACTGCAACTCGACGTGCGACTTCGTTGCGGCGCGATGGTGGTGTGAGTCATGCGGTGCCATTTCGAACCTCGCTCGCTGCAACAATGCATGCGAGAAGAATAGGCGGCGAGGCGTAGCGTCGTGTGCCGTTGCCGAAGGTCCCGCAACACAAGTTGTCGTTCGAAGGGTGGAGTGCAGTACGAATCGCTGCGCACCCGTGCGCTGCCTCTCGGCCTCTGCAGCAATGGCCTCGTCCTTTCGGGCCCAGACCAGGCTGGTGTCAGTGATCGTCAGATCGTCAGGACGGTGCTTGACCATGTGGAAGCGCTCGATGACGCGCCCTACGCGCCATGCAATGGCCTGCTCGCCGCGTAGCGCTCGGCGGCTGCGCTGGACAGCCGCGGCGATCTTGGGAGCTCGGCCTCGGTGGCCACCACCAGTTCCGGCCGCTTGCGCGCACGCTCCTCGGCCAGCGCCGGGTTGCGCCACACCACCAGCCGCTCGCCGGGGAAGTCCCGAGGCGTCAGCTTCAGCAGATTGCGCGCGTCGCTAGAAATCAGCCACCTTGCCCCACATCGACTCCTTGAACCGGGAGGGGTCGAAAGGCGCGGGATCGAAGATCGGCTTGGCCCCAGACACCAGGTCGGCGATCAGGTGGCCCGCTCCGGGACCGATGCCGAAGCCGTGGCCCGAAAAGCCCGCGGCCAGGATGAGCCCCGGAACCTGCGGCAGTTCGCCGATGCCCGGCACGCCGTCGGGCGTGCTGTCGATGTAGCCCGCCCAGGTATCGGCGATGCTGGCTTCGCGCAGCGCAGGCAACAGATCGACGGCACGGCGGTGGATTTCGCGCACACCCGCGGGGTCGGGCTTGGGGTTGAGGATGCGCGACCGTTCCATCGGCGTGGGCGCGTCCAGCTTCCATTTCGCCCGGGTTTCGTGACCCCAGCGCATGCCTTCCAGGCCGCCGGGAAACACGTTGCGCCAGCGCTTGGCGAACATCGGGATGAACTGCGGCGCGAAACGCACCAGTTGCGCGGTAGGGTCGGCACGCCCACGGCCGCTGATGGCAAGGATGTAGTGGCCGTCGGGGCGGCGGGTGATGGCCACACGTGGGCTGGTGAGGGCTGCCGGCAGATGCTGCTCGACCGGTGCCAGACGGACCATCGACTGGCGAATCGTGGCCACCGGAAACTGCACGCCGAGCTGATTGCAGAACGAGGACGCCCACGCACCGCCTGCGAGCACCGCGGTGCGGGTCTTGATGGTCCCGGCTTCGGTCACCACACCGCTGAGCCGGCCGCCCTCCATCTCGATGCCGCGCGCGGCGCAGTTCTGGTGGACGGTGCCGCCGAGTTTCATCAGCGCGGCCGCGACGGCCGGCGCCGCCTTGGCCGGATCGGCCGTGCCGTCGCTGGGGGAGAAGACGCCGCCTTTCCACGCGCGGCCGGTCGCCTGGCCCCGCTCCGAGGCCTCGCGGCCGCTCAGCATGTGCGTGGTCACGCCAACCGTCTTCGCGAACTCGCGCCACTTGGCCCACCCGGCAATCTGGGCCTCGTCATCGCTGAGGTACAGCAAGCCGCAGCGCTTGAAGCCGGTGTCTTCGCCGCTCTCGGCGGCAAACTGATCCCACAGCTCGAGGCTCCGAGTGGACATGGGCAGTTCGCGCGCGTCGCGGTTCTGCTGGCGGCACCAGCCCCAGTTGCGGCTCGATTGCTCGGCACCGATGCGGCCTTTTTCGACAACGGCGACCGACAGCCCGCGCTGGGCCAGGTAGTAGGCGGTGAAGACACCGATGATCCCGCCGCCGATCACGACGACGTCGGCGCGGGCTGGCAGGTTGGGCGACGTCTCAACGAGACGCAGTGGCTGGGACATGGCTGGGACTCTGTGGTCGCTTCAGGCTGGGACGCTTTGGCACACGTAGAACTTCGCCACGCGATCACTGCTTTCCCAGCCGATCGGTGCACCCTGCGGCACGAACAGCGCACCGCCGGTGACGGCGGACAGCACGCTGCCATCAGGGGCCGCGAACCGCACGCTGCCGTCCAGCAGGTACATGAACTCGTTGAGTCGGTGGTCGCGAACGATGCGGTGATAGGGCGTCGAATCCCAGGTGCCGGCGACGACCCCCGTCAAATCGTCCTTGAAGACGTTGTCGCTGCGGCACTGCGGGACCGGGCCCAGCAGAATCTCGGCCGGCAGCGAGTTGGACGGTTTGAAGTTCGCGTTGGCGCGCAGCGGCGTGATGCCGGGCTGGTTCGCCAGCTCGGCCGCGGCGGCACAGAACACGAACAGGCTGCGCGCTGTGGCCTGGAGGCGGAGTGCCGTGCCGCGGGCGATGACGGCGCCTTCTCCGCGGCCCAACACCAGCGGCGCGGCGTCGCCAGCGATCAGACTGAGCGTGCCCTCCACGACGACGATCGTCTCGGTGTGGGGAAAGTGCGCAACATCGACTTCACCGATGAAGCTGACGCGGCCGGCGCTCATCGCGCCCGGCCCTTCCCAGGCGATTTCTCGGTTGCGCGCAAACGGATCGGCCGGGCCGAAAGCGGCCCTCCGGAAAGAGGTCGTTGACAATGCGCCATCGGCGCGGTGCAGCAGCAGGGCCACGGTCATGGTCGTTGTTCCTTTGAGTTGCGGGTATTCATTGCGTTGACGTCCTCAAGCGGCACTGGGCGCCGGGCCTTCCCCGTAGCCGAGGATGGCCTTGGTCTCGAGGTATTCCTCAAGGCCCTCGACGCCGTACTCGCGTCCGTTGCCCGAGCGCTTGTAGCCGCCGAAGGGCGCATCGGGACTCCACGGCGGATTGTTGATGTGCACCTGGCCCGAACGGATGCGCACGGCCACCGCACGAGCGCCAGCAAGGTCTTGGCCCTGGACGTGCGCGCCGAGGCCGTATTCGGTGCCGTTGGCGATTGCCACGGCCTCGTCCACGCTGTCGTAGGGAATGATGACCAGCACCGGGCCGAAGATCTCTTCCTGCGCGATCCGCATCTGCGGCTGCACGTCGGAGAAGAGGGTCGGGCGCACGTAGCAGCCGCGCTCCAGCCCTTGCGGCCGGCCGGGGCCGCCGCAGAGGAGGCGTGCACCTTCGGCCATGCCGACGCCGATCATTTCCTGCACTCGGTTGAACTGCGCGCGGTTGGCCACCGGACCATGCGTGGTCTGCGGCGAACGCGGATCGCCCACGACGAGCGCGGATGCCGCCTCGCACGCGAGCCGCTCGACCTCCGCGAGGCGTTCGCGCGGCACGATGATGCGGGTCGGGGCGCTGCATGACTGGCCCACGTTGCGCATGCCTGCCGCCACCGCGGCAGGTATGGCACGTGCCATGTCCGCGTCCGGCAGGATCACGTTGGGCGACTTGCCACCCAGTTCCTGGGCCACGCGCTTGACGGTGGGTGCGGCCGCCTGCGCCACCAGCACGCCGGCTCGGGTGGAGCCGGTGATCGAGATCATGTCCACGTCCGGGTGCGTCGCCAGCGCGGCGCCAACCTCCGACCCTTGGCCGTTGACCAGGTTGAACACACCTGCCGGCACGCCGGCGTCGTGCATTACCTCGGCGAACAGCAGGGCGCTCAACGGCGACAGCTCGCTCGGCTTCAGGACGATGGTGCATCCCGCCGCCAGGGCGGGGCCCACCTTCGCGGTGATCTGGTAGAGCGGCCAGTTCCACGGGGTGATCAGGCCGCACACGCCGATGGCCTCGCGCATGATGGCCGTTTCGCCCCGGTGCGTGAGGAAGGGGTAGCTGCCCGCAAGGTCACGGGCCACGCGGACGTGCTCCGCCGCGATCGGCACCTGGGCGCCGCGCGCCACGGTGATGGCGCAGCCCATCTCCTGCGAGATCGCCTGGGCAAACGACTCCGCACGCTCCAGGATCAGGCCGTGAACGCGGTCGAGAAGTGCGGCCCGACTCTGCGGGGAACTCACGGACCAGATCGCAAATGCGCACCGCGCCGCGGTCACGGCCGTGGCGACGTCTTGAGCGCTTCCCAGTGCGATCTCCGCGACGGGCTCTTCTGTCGACGGGTCGATGACGGCGCTTCGGTCCTGCCCGACCGGCAACACCCAGTCACCGCCGATATAGGCGCGGTCCAGCCGGTCGGCGCTTGCGAGGCCCTCGATGGGGGACAGGTTCATGCAGGCCCTAGCGCAGGTTGCCCTGGCAGACGTACTTCAGGCTCATGTAGTCGTCCAGGCCGTGCACCGAGCCCTCGCGGCCGTAGCCCGACTCCTTCACGCCGCCGAATGGCGCGGCCTCGGCGGCGAGCGCGCCTTCGTTGACGCCGACGAGCCCGGTCTCCAGCGCGTCGGCGATGCGCCAGATGCGCGACACGTCCTGCGAGTAGAAGTACGCCGCAAGGCCGTACGGCGTGCCGTTCGCGGCGGCGATCACCTCATCCTCGGTCTCGAAGCGCGTCACCGGGACGACCGGGCCGAAGGTCTCTTCGCAGGAACAGGCCATCGTGGCGTCGGCACCGACCAGCAGCGTGGGCGCAAAGAAGTTGGGTCCCAGCGCGGCCAGACGCTGGCCGCCGACGACCACGTGTGCCCCGCCGTCGACGGCGTCCTTGACGTGGCGTTCGATCTTGTCGACGGCCTTCGCGTTGATCATCGGCCCGATCTGCGAGCCCTCCTCGCTCGCCGGCCCCACCCTCAGTGCCGCAATGCGCGCGCCGAGCTTGTCGACGAAGCGGTCGTGAACGCCCGCCTGCACGAAGACCCGGTTCGGGCTCACGCAGGTCTGGCCGCCGTTGCGGAACTTGCCCGTCATCAGCCCGTCGACCGCCGCGTCGAGATCGGCGTCGTCGAAGACGATGAACGGCGCATTGCCGCCGAGCTCGAGCGAGAGCTTCTTCAGCGTGTCGGCGCTGCGCCGCGCGAGGTGCTTGCCCACCGGTGTCGAGCCGGTGAAGCTGATCTTGCGCACACGCGGGTCGTCGAGCCAGACATCGACCACCTCGGCCGCACGCTGGCGCGAGGCGGTCACGATGTTCAGCACGCCGGCGGGCACGCCGGCCTCTTCGGCGAGCTTGACGAGCGCCAGCGATGTGAGCGGCGTGTCCTCAGCCGGCTTGGCAACCACCGTGCAACCCGCTGCCAGCGCGGGCGCGATCTTGCGCGCGATCATCGCCGCCGGGAAGTTCCACGGCGTGATCACGGCCACGACGCCCACCGGCTCCTTCAACGCGAACATGCGCCGGCCGGGCATGGGCGCGGGAATCACGTCGCCATTGGCGCGCGTCGCCTCCTCGGCGAACCACTCCACATAGCTCGCGGCATACGTCACCTCGCCGCGCCCTTCCGCGATCGGCTTGCCCTGCTCGCGCGAGATCAGCCGGCCGAGATCCTCTTGGTGCGCAACGATGAGATCGTTCCAGCGCTTGAGGATCTGCGCGCGCTGCTTGGCCGGCACGGCGCGCCATGTTGCGAACGCCGCCTGCGCAGCGTCCAGCGCAGCGCGCGCGTCGGCCGCACCACTGTCAGGGACGCTCGCAACCACGGCATCTGTCGCCGGGTCGGTCACGTCAAAACGGCGGCCATCCTCGGCATCGCACCAGCGGCCAATGTAGTTGCGGCCCGGCATGAGTTCTTCGCGGTGGATCGAGAGAGACACTTCAGAGTCCTTTCAAGTGGTCGGCAATGGCCTGGCCGACATCTGCGGTATGGGCTTGCCCGCCCAGGTCGGGCGTGCGCGGGCCATGGGCGATGACGTACTCGATCGCCTGCACGATCGCGTCATGCGCGGCGCGGCCGGCACCCTCCCCCTGGGTCAGGAAATCGAGCATCAGCGCGCCGGACCAGATCATCGCGATCGGGTTGGCAATGCGCTGGCCGTAGATGTCTGGCGCCGAGCCGTGCACCGGCTCGAACAGCGACGGGAACTTGCGCTCGGGATTCAGGTTGGCGCTTGGCGCCAGGCCGATCGTGCCGGTGGTTGCAGGCCCGAGGTCGGACAGGATGTCGCCGAACAGGTTGCTCGCCACCACCACATCGAAGCGCTGTGGCTGCAGCACGAAGCGGGCGCTGAGGATGTCGATGTGCTGCTTGTCGACCTTCACGTCAGGGAAGTCCTTGCCGACTTCGTCGGCGCGGCCGTCCCACCACGGCATGCTGATCGCAATGCCGTTGCTCTTGGTCGCCACCGTCAGGCTCTTGCGCGGGCGCGAATTCGCCAGTTCGTAGGCGTAGCGCAGCACGCGGTCGGTACCGAAACGCGAGAACACCGACTCCTGGATCACAAATTCGCGCTCGGTGCCCGGGTACATCACACCGCCGAGGTTGGTGTACTCGCCCTCGGTGTTCTCGCGTACCACGAAGTAGTCGATGTCGCCGGGCTTGCGGCCGGCCAACGGGCACGGCACGCCTTCGAACAGGCGCACCGGCCGCAGGTTGATGTACTGATCGAACTCGCGACGGAACTTCAGCAGCGAGCCCCACAGCGAGACGTTGTCGGCTACCGTGGCCGGCCAGCCGACGGCCCCGAAGTAGATCGCGTCGAAGCCTTCGAGCTGCTGCTTCCAGTCGTCGGGCATCATCTGGCCGTGCTGCGCGTACCAGTCGCAGCTGGCCCACTCGATCTCGTGGATCTCGAGCTCGAAGCCGAAACGCTCGGCCGCTGCCCTCACCACCCGAAGGCCCTCGGGCAAGACTTCCTTGCCGATACCGTCGCCCGCGATGGCGGCGATGCGAAACACTGGATTCATCGATTCACTCCTTCAGGCGACCAGCGCAGGCCGCGCCCGGTCAAGTTCGTCCAACCAGCCGCGTCGCAGTTCGGGCACGGCGCGCGCCAGTTCCTCGTAATACGGGTGATGCGGACCGCGGTCGTAGTCGGCACGCGCCACCTGCGCCAGCTTGCGGCCGTGACGCATGACGACGATCTCGTCGCACACCGCGCGCACGGTGTGCAGGTCGTGGCTGATGAACAGGTACGACACGCCGAGTTCGCGCCGCAGTTCGGCAATCAAGTCCAGCACCGCGGCACCGACCACGGTGTCCAGCGCCGAAGTGACCTCGTCGCAGAGGATCAGGTCGGGATCGGCGGCGAGCGCGCGCGCCAGGTTGACGCGCTGCTTCTGCCCGCCCGACAACCCGCCGGGCAGCCGCCCTGCAAGCGTGCGCGGCAGTTTCACCAGGTCCAGCAACTCGTCAATGCGTCGGCGCAGCGGCTCGCCCTTCAACCCGCGATAGAACTGCAGCGGCCGTGCGAGGATGCGCTCGATGGTCTGCGAAGGGTTGAGCGCTGTGTCGGCCGACTGGAAGACGATCTGGATGCGGCGCAAGTCCTCGCGGCTGCGCTGCCTCAACGCGGGCGGGAGTGCCCGGCCGTCGAACTCCATCGTGCCCATGCTGGGCGGCAGCAGTCCGGCGACGACACGCGCCAGCGTTGTCTTGCCCGAGCCCGATTCGCCGATCACGCCGATGGCCTGCCCGCGCCTGAGCTCCAGATCGATGTCTTCGAGGATGGTCATCGCCGGTTTGCCGTCGGGACCGCGCGGACCGTAGCCGGCGCTGAGGCCCTTCACGCGCAGCAGCACCTCGGCACCTTCGCCCGCCTCGCCGTGCGCGCGCGTGGCTGGCCTCGCCGCCGCGAGCAGGCTCTGCGTGTACTCGTTCTGCGGCGCAGCGAGCAGGCGTTCGGTGGCACCCACCTCGCGCATGTGGCCGTCGCGCAGCACCAGGATGTGGTCGGCCATCTGTGCCACGACTGCCAGGTCGTGACTGACGTACACCGCCGTCACCTGGCGCTCGCGCACCACGCGGCGGAAGGCACGCAGCACCTCGACCTGCGTGGTCACGTCGAGCGCGGTGGTGGGTTCGTCGAGGATCACGACCTCGGGGTCGGTGATCAGTGCCATCGCCGCCATCAGCCGCTGTAGCTGCCCCCCCGAGACTTGGTGCGGGTAGCGCTCGCCGATAGTCTCTGGCTCGGGCAAGGCCAGCTCGCGGAAAAGCGCAATCGCCTTCAATTCGGCTTCGCCGCGCGGCAGCGTGCCGTGCAGGCAGGCGGGCTCGACCACCTGGTCAAGGATGGACCGGGAAGGGTCGAACGACGCCGCCGCGCTCTGCGCAATGTAGGACACGGTTCGTCCGCGCAAGGCGCGAAGCTGCCGAGCGCGCAGCGAGAGCACGTCCACGTCGCCGATGCGTACGCTGCCGCCGCTGATGCGGCAGCCTCGGCGCGCGTGGCCCATCAGCGCGAGCGCCGTGGTGGTCTTGCCCGAGCCGGATTCGCCAATCAAGGCGAGGACCTCGCCCGGGCGGATGGTGAAACTCAGTGCGTCCACCAGCGTGGCGCTGCCGGCACTGACAGTGAGTTTGTCGACGACGACCAATGCACCCATGTCAGCGCGCTCCTCGTTCGCGGGCTGCGCGGCCCGGCAGGTTATCGATGACCAGGTTGACGGCAATCGTCAGGCTGGCAATGGCGATCGAAGGAGCGATCACCGCGGCACCGCCGTTGGCAAGCGTTTCAATGTTCTCGCGCACCAGCGAACCCCAGTCCGCCTCGGGCGGCTGAATGCCCAGGCCGAGGAAGCTCAGAGAAGCCAGCAGCAGCACCACGTAGACGAAGCGCAGTCCGAAGTCCGCCAGCATCGGCCCCGTGATGTTGGGCAGGATCTCCTGCAGCATCACGTAGCCGGTGCCCTCGCCGCGCGCGCGCGCCACCGTCACGTAGTCGAGCGCGTTGATGTTCACCGCCAGCGCACGCGCCATGCGGTAGGAGCCGGGCACGTAGATGATCGCCGCGGTCATCACGAGCATCGGCACCGAGGAACCGAAACCCGCCACGATCAGCAGTGCGAACATCTTGCTCGGGATCGCGGTCAGCGTGTCGAGCACGCGGCTCAAGGTACTGTCGATCCATCGTCCGCTGGCCGCCGCGAGCAGCGCGAGCAGCGTGCCGGTGCCACTGGCCAGCAAGGTGGCGACGAAGGCCACGCCCACGGTGTAGCGCGCGCCTTCGATCACGCGGGCCAGCATGTCGCGCCCCAGGTAGTCGGTGCCGAACCAGTGCGCACCGCTCATCGGCGCGAACACCTCGCCGCCGCCGAAGTCGCCGCGCTGCGAGAGCATGGCCGGCCCGAAGATGGCTGCCGCGGCCCAGAAGGCGATCACCACCAAGGCTAGCCAGCCGGTCACGCCGAAATGCGCCAGTCGGTCGCGCCATTGGCGCCGTGCCGGACGCTTGAAACTGCCACTTTCAATTGCGGTCGTCATTGCAGGATCCTTCAACGGTGCCGCAGACGCGGGTTGGCGACGATGCCGCACAGGTCGGCAGCGGTCACCAGGGTCAGATAGCCGGCGCAGAACAACATCGCGCAGGCCTGCACCAGCGGGATGTCACGCTGCGTCACGCCGTCGACCATCAGCTTGGCGATGCCGGGGTAATTGAAGATGGTCTCGACGATGATCACGCCGCCCAGCAGGTACGACAGGCTCAGGGCCACGGCATTGGCGATCGGCCCGACCGCGTTCGGCAGCGCGTGCGCGAGCACCGTGCGCAGCGGCGAGGCACCCTTCAACTGCACCATCTCGATGTACGGGGCTTCGAGCTGGTCGATCACCGCGGCGCGTGTCATGCGCATCATCTGCGCCACGATGACGCAGGTGAGTGTCAGCACCGGCATGGCGAAGGCGCGCAGCAACTGGCCGAACGATTCGATGCTGCTTAGGTAGGAAAGTGCGGGGAGCCAGCGCAGTTGCACCGCAAACACGAGCACGGCGAGCGTAGCGACCAGGAATTCGGGCACCGACACCACGGCCACCGCGCCGGTGGAGGCGGCGCGGTCGAACCACGAGCCGCGCCACACCGCCGCCGAGATGCCCAGCGTGAGCGCGATCGGTACCGAGAACAACGCCGTCACGGCCGCCAGCAGCAGCGACTTGGGCAGGCGGCTGGCGATGAGCTCGGACACCGGCAGCTGGGTCACCGAAGACGTGCCGAGGTCGCCGCGCACCAGGCCGCCCAGCCAGCGCAGGTAGCGCTGGTGGGCCGGCACGTCCAGGCCCATCTGTGCACGCAGCGCGGCCAGCGACTCGGGGGTCGCTTCCTGGCCGAGTTGCTCTTGCGCGGCGTCGCCGGGAAGAATTCCGGTGACGGCGAACACCACCACCGACACCGCCAGCAGCGACAGCATGGCCAGGCCGATGCGCTGCACGAGCAGCTTGAACAGGAGAGCGTTCATCGCTGGTGCACCCGCTTCAGGCCGCGTCGAGCCACACGTGCTCGGCGAAGCTGGAACCCATCATGCCGCTGATCGGAATCTGCGACAGACCCTTGAGCTTGCTGTTGTGCCCATCGAGGCTGGACACGAACATCGGGATGCCGATGCCACCTTCGTTATGGACCATCACCTGCATGTCGGCGTACATCTGGGCCCGCTTGGCCTGGTCGGTTTCGCCGCGCGCGGCCACCAGCAATTGGTCGAACTTCTCGTTCTTCCAGGCGGCCTCGTTCCAGGGCGCATCCGACTTGAAGAAAAGCGTCAACGCCAGGTCGGCGCTGGGACGCGCGTTGACGTTGCCGAAGCCCACCGGGTGCTTCATCCAGTGCGTCGACCAGTAGCCGTCGGCCGGCATGCGCTTGACATCCAGGTTCAGACCGATCTGCTTGGCCGCGTACTGCATCACCAGGGCCATCTCCACCGAGTTGGTCGCGGCGGGCGAAACCACCACCGGGATGGCGGCGCTACCCAGGTTGGCCTTCTGCAGGTACCACTTGGCCTTCTCGGGGTCGTACGGGCGCTGCGGCAGGCCCTTGAAGTAGAAGCGGTTGCTCGAGGCGATGGGCTGGTCGTTGGCCACCACCCCGCGGCCGAGCTGGATCGACTTGAGCAGTTGCTCGCGGTTGAACAGGTACTTCATGGCCTGCACGAAGTCCGGGTTGTTGCCCGGGCTGCTGTCGCGCCGCATGATCAGGTTGGTGTAGGAAACCGATTTGGTCTCGTAGACCGAGTGCTTACCGCCGGCCGTGACTCGTTCGACCGAGCGCGGGGAGACCGCCTGGATCAGGTCGAGCTGGCCGGCCAGCAGCGCGTTCACGCGCGCCGACTCGTCGGTGATGCCCACCAGCTCGATCTCGTCCAGGTACGGGCGGTTCGGTTTCCAGTAGTTCTCGTTGCGCACGGCGATGGAGCGCACGCCGGGCTTGAACTCCTTGAGCTTGTAGGGGCCGGTGCCGATGCCCGCGTTGAAGTCGGTCGTGCCTGCCTTGACGATGTGGAAGTGGTAGGTGCCCAGGATCACCGGCAGGTCGGCATTGGGCGAGCTCAGGCGGAAGGTCACCTCGTTGGGGCCGCTGGCGGTCACGGACTCGATCTGGTCGGCCAGCACCTTGGCCTTCGACGCCGTCGCCGCGTCCTTGTGCCGCATGATCGAGAACACCACGTCGGCCGGCGTCAGCGGCTTGCCGTCGTGGAAGGTCACGTCCTTGCGCAGCTTGAACACCCAGGTCTTGGCGTCCTGGGTGGTGAACTCCTCGGCCAACTGGGGCCGTGGCGTGAGGCTGCCGTCCAGCACCGTCAGCCCGTTGTAGAACATGAAGCCGCGGCAGTAGTCGGTCTGGTTGGACTGCTTGGCCGGATCGAGCGTGTCGTTCACGCCCGAAGCGTTGGTCGCGACCGTGATGCGGCCGCCCTTGCGCGGCGTCTGCGCGTGCGCCGTGGTGGCCAGTGCCGCCACGCCGCCGGCCAGCGTGGCCTGCATGCCACCGGCTATCAGCATCGCCAGCATGTCGCGACGCGAGGCGCCGCGCTGCAGCGCACCGAACAGGCGCCGACTCTCTTCGGGGCCGACGAGGGTGTCGATTGACTTGCGATCTGTCATGGTGCTCGCTCCTGGTCCAGGTTGTTTCGATCGTGAAAGTGAGAAGGCAGCCTCAGGCGAGGCGATCCTTCAGGCGGAAATACATGCCCACCGCGGGCAGAAACCACGGCGGCCCCAGGTGTCCGGGAATAGCGCGCCACTCGCGGCCGTGCCACGGGTTGGCAGATGTGTCGCCGGCCATCACCGCGGCCATGCGCTCGCCCATCAGCACCGACATCTGCGTGCCGTGGCCGCTGTAGCCGGTGGAATAGAACAGGCCGTCGCGTTCTCCGGCGTGCGGCAGGCGGTCCTGCGTCACGTCGACCAGGCCGCCCCAGCAGTAGTCGATGGCGACGTCCGACAGCGACGGAAAGGTTTCGACCATGCCGGCACGCAGGATCTCGCCGCTCGTCGCGTCCGACGTGGGGCTCGACACCGCGAAGCGCGCGCGCCCGCCGAACACCAGGCGGTGGTCAGGCGTGAGACGAAAGTAGTGATGGATGTTGGCGACCGTCACATAAGTGCGGCGCTCGCGCAGCAGCGCCGCCGCGCGCTCGGCGCCGAGCGGCTCGGTCACGACGATGAAGCTGCCGATCGGCACGATGCGCCGGCGCAACCAGCCGAAGGTGCCGTAGCCCCCATGCCGGGCGGCGCCGTTGGCCAGCAGCACCTGCGCTGCGCGCACCATGCCGCGGCTGGTGTGCACGCGGTGCGCCTGGCCCGATGTGGGACCACTGCCAAGCCGCTCGAGCCGCTGCACGCAGGTGCCGGTGTGGATCTGCGCGCCGCTGCGCTCGGCCGCCTGGGCCAGGCCATGCGCGAAGCGGCCCATGTGCATCTGGGCGCTGCGCTTGTAGAGCAGGCCGCCGACGAAGCGGTCGCTTGCCACCTCGGCGCGCACGCGTGCCGCGTGCAGGATCTGCACGTCGGTGTCCACACCGTCGGCCATAAGCCGGTCAGCGCTGCGTGACAGCGCTTCAAGGTGCGCCGGCCGCGTCGCCAGCTTGAGCTTGCCGCGGCGCGCGAAGTCGCAGTCGATGGCCTCGTCGCGCACGATACGCTCCACCGCGTCGACCCCGGCGTCAAAGGCGTGGTACCAGGCTCGTGCGCGCTCGACACCCACTTTGGAGGCCAACTCGGCATAGTCGACCGCCAGGCCGTTGTTGACGTGCCCGCCGTTGCGCCCGGAGGCCTCGGCAGCGACACGGTCGCCGGCCTCGAGGACGACCACCGAGACGCCGCGCTTGGCCAGCGCCCGTGCCGCCGACAGGCCCGTGAAGCCGCCGCCGACGATGGCCACGTCGCATTGCGCGGGCAGGTCGGCCGCACGCGGCACGAATGCCGGCGCGGAGCAGGTCCAGTACGACTCGAGCTTCATGGGGGCAGGCAGTGATCAGAGACCGACGACGCCGGGCAGGCCGCCGATGTCCTTGATCTCGACATAGCGGTAGGCCGGGTTGCCCGGGCCGTGGCCGCGGTTGACGAAGACCTTGTTGACGATGCCCATGTCGTCGGCCGACATCAGGTCATAGCGCAGGCTCGACGAAACGTGCAGCACGTCTTCGGGGTTGCAGCCGAGGGAATCGAACATGAACTCGAAAGCCTGCAGCCGCGGCTTGTAGGCCTGTGCCTGCTGTGCCGTGTAGACGCGGTGGAACGGCGCGCCGAGCAGGGCGACGTTCTTCTGGATCTCGCTGTCCATGGCGTTGGACAGGATCACCAGCGGGATCTCGTTGGCGATCTTGGCCAGGCCGGCCGGGACGTCCTCGTGCGGGCTCCAGGTGGACACCCCGTCGTAGTACTGCTGCGCTTCAGCATCGAGGTACTGCAGTTTCCATTTACGGCACAGACGCCGGATCGAGTTCTTCAGCAACACGTCGTACGGCTGCCAGGCGCCCAGGCATTCATCGAAGCGGTAAGCGGAGAAGTCGGCGAGGAACTGCTCCATGCGATCGGCCGGGATGCGGTCGGCGAACATCTTGCGGGCCATGTCGCCCATGCGCATGCGTGTCAGCGTGCCGTAGCAATCGAAGGTGATGTACTTGGGTCGAAAGGTCATGGTCTGCCTCGCTGTGTCAGTTGGTTGAAGCTGGTTGCGTGAAGATGTCATTGCAGCACGCGGCCACCGCTCTTTGATCGTGAAAACGGCCATCCGACGAGAGGAAGCTGCCGTTTCTCCGCCACCGGACGGCATGCTGTTCGGCACTGCCCGACCGGCCGCAAGGCACTCTCAACACAACGTGGTCGGCAGGTCGTCATGGCAGAAATCGTAGATGCAGGGGCTCGGCATTTGCGTTCGTTCAGCCGGGCCGATGCAGCGCATCGTTGCAATCCCGTCGGCGCCACAAGTGCAAGCTGTGGAATCGAGGGTGAACCCTGAAGTCGGCCGTTTGTCGCAAGGCCGATCTTGCCCAGCATTGAGGCGGCGACGGGGCGGTGCGGGGCGCCGATGCTGCACAGCCCCGGCATCCGCCCTACTTGATCTTCGCGAGGGTGGGTCGAAGCGGGCCGGGCCGCGTCGTCAGAGCATCATCTGCCAAGACGCGCTCGAAAACCAAACGAATACTGGCGTCGGAGGCCGAACTGCGGCATCACCCAGCAGCGGGGTGCAAGTAATCTCTTCAGCGCGATCACAGCGCTGCAACCGGCGCGGCATAGCGATGGTCATGCTGATGGATCCAGTGCAGAGCCATCAGGAGCCGTCAGGCCGAGCCCCCAATCCAAAGAGAGATCACACCGATGAAGACACTGTTGCTGAACAAGCAAGATGTAGGAGGCCTGATTTCCATGAAGGAAGTCATCGGAACGGTGGAGGAGGCGTACAAAGCCTTCAACAGCGGCCAGGTGATTCAACCGCCGTATACCTGCATCCACCTCCCCCCACCCCGGGGCGAAATCGACTTCAAGTTGGGATACTGCGAAGCCAACGAGATCATCTCGATGAAGTCCTCGTCCGGGGGATTCCCGAACAACCTCTCCGAGCACGGCGTGCCCAGCGGCATGGGGACCATCCTGCTGTTCGACGCCAGAACCTGCGCGCTCATTTGCGTGATGGATGGCAGCCTCATCACCGGCCTGAGAACAGGCGCCGCCGGAGCCGTTTCGGTGAAGGCGCTGGCCCGCAAGAACGCGAAGACCATCACCTCCATTGGGACTGGCAATCAAGCCCGGATGCAGATCCGCGCGATCCGGGAGGTGATGACGATCGAAGCCATCCATGCCTGGGACCACCACCCCCAGACACTCGCCCAGTACAAGGCCGACATCGAGCGCGAGTTCGGCATCCCGGTGGTGATGACCCGCTCCAAGCAAGACGCCGTGGGACAGGCGGACATCCTCGTCACCACCACCCGCGGCAAAGGCTCGCTGGTGGAAGCTGCCTGGGTTCGACCCGGCACGCACATCGTCGCCATCGGCACGGACACGCAAGGCAAGCAGGAATTCGAGCCGGAGATCTTCAGGAACGCCAAGATCGTCAACGATTCGATCGCGCAGTGCGTCGAGAAGGGCGAAACCTGGCACCCGCTGCACAAGAACATCATCAGCAGGGGCGACATCCACGCGGAGATCGGCGAGATCCTGCTGGGCAAGAAGCCGGGGCGCGAGTCCGACGACGAGATCACGATCTTCGACTCGACAGGGATGGCGATCCAGGACAACACGACGTCGAACCTGATCTATCGCAACGCCATCGCCAGCAACACCGGCACGGTCTTTGAGTTCATTCAATCATGACACCGCTCCTTGAATACCCCACCCTTCGCGACATCCATCAAGCGCGGGAGCGGCTGAAACCGCACATCCGTCACACGCCCTTGCTGCGCGCCGAGAAGATGGAGGCCACCCTCGGGTGCGAGGTGTACCTCAAACCCGAGACGCTGCAGATCACCGGCGCCTTCAAGATCCGGGGCGCGCTGAACAAGGTTCTGTCGCTGCCCCGCGAAGCCATTGCCAACGGCATCATCGCCACGTCTTCAGGCAACCATGCCCAGGGGCTGGCCTACGCAGCGCGGATGCTGGGTGTCAAGGCGCTTCTGGTGGTGCCCGCCACCACCCCGAAAATCAAGGTGGAGAACACCCGGGCGCTCGGCGCGGAGGTGATCCTGTTTGACGGCGACACTGCAGCGCGATGGAAACGGGTCTACGAGATCGCGGCAGCAAACCATTACGCTGTGGTCCACGCATTCGAGGACCCTCTGGTCATGGCGGGCCAGGGAACCATAGGCTGCGAAATTCTGGAAGACCTGGCCGATGTGGACACCGTCATCATCCCCATGGGCGGCGGGGGTCTCATCTCCGGCATCGCCACCGCCATCAAGGAAACCAGACCCTCCGTGCGCGTGGTGGGCGCGGAACCGGCGCTGACCCCCAAGTACTTCCACAGCCGCATCAACAAGGAGCGCACTTCGCTGCCGCTGAAGAACACGATCGCCGACGGTTTGCGCATCAGTGTGCCGGGCCAGAACCCCTACCCCATCATCGAAAGGTACGTCGATGAGATCGTGCTGGTGGAGGACGAACACATCATCGAGGGCATGCGCATGCTGGCCAAGGACGCCAAGCTGATCGCAGAGCCGGCAGCCTCGATCGGCATTGGCGCGCTGCTGGCGGGCGGACTCAAAGTGACGCCGCAGGAGAAGGTCTGTGTGGTGTTGACAGGCGGCAACTGGGATCTGTGCGACCTTGCCGAAGTCTTTCAACGCGGCGAATGATCGCTCTTGAGTGTGGGGGGCGCATGCGATGCGAGCGCAGCGCCGCCAAAGCATCATCTGCCGAGGCCCGCGTCAGAACCACATGAAGCTTGGCCTCGCACCACGAAACCAGCACCACGTTGTGGCGCGCCGCGCTTAATCTATTCGGCACGACGACACACTGGACAGCCGATGAACTCAAACCACCTTGCTGAACTTGCCGCCCTCGACCGCGCGCACGTGGCCGGCCAACCAAGAAGCACTTCATCGCGCTGGAGCGCGGCTACCACGGCTCGTCGTCGACCGGCGCCGGGCTGACCGCGCTGCCCGTCTTCCACCGCGGCTTCGACCTGCCGCTGGCCACGCAGCACCACATCCCTTCGCCCAACCCATACCGGCACCCGAAGGGCGGCGACGCCCAGGCGCTGATCGCGGCGTCGGTCGCGGACCTGCGTGCCAAGGTCGCCGAGCTGGGCGCCGAGAACGTAGCGGCGTTTTTCTGCGAGCCCATCCAGGGTTCGGGCGGTGTCATCGTGCCGCCCGCCGGGTGGCTGAAGGCTATGCGGGACGCGGCGCGCGAGCTCGACATCCTGTTCGTCGTCGACGAGGTCATCACCGGCTTCGGCCGCACGGGGCCGATGTTCGCCTGCGACGCCGAAGGCGTGCAGCCCGACCTGATGACACTGGCCAAGGGCTTGACGTCGGGCTACGTGCCGATGGGCGCGACCATGCTCTCGGAGGAGGTCTACGCGACCATTGCCGACGGCGCGCCCGCCGGCGCCCCCATCGGCCACGGTGCCACCTATTCGGCGCACCCCGTCGCCGCCGCAGTGGCGCTCGAAGTGCTGCGGCTCTACGAGGAAGGCGGCGTGCTCGCTAACAGCCAGCGCGTCGCGCCGCGTTTCGCCGCCGGGCTGGAGGCGCTGCGCGCGCACCCGCTGGTGGGCGACGCGCGCCACCGCGGCCTGCTCGGCGCGCTGGAGCTGGTGAGCGACAAGGCCACCAAGCGGGCGTTCGACCCTGCGCTCGGCCTGCCTGACCGAGTCTTCGCCGCCGCGTGGCGCAACGGCGTCGTCTTCCGCTGTTTCGGCGACGCTACGCTCGGCTTCGCACCCGCCCTCACCTACACCGATGCCGACTTCGACCAGCTCTTCGCGCGCCTGACGCGCACACTGGACGACGTGCTCGCGCAGCCCGAGGTGCGCGCTGCACTGGGATGAGAATACCGGTACCAACTTGACCTCGCGAGCATCGCCATGACAGAAGCCTTCAAGGTCGACCGCCTGGACCTGCGCATCCTGGCGCAGCTGCAGAAGAACGGCCGCATGACCAACGTCGACGTGGCCGACGCCGTCGGGCTGTCGCCGAGCCCGTGCCTGATCCGCGTGAAGCGGCTCGAACAGGCTGGCTACATCGCGGGCTACGGCGCCCATCTGCAACTCGAGAAGTTGGGCGACACGCTGACCGTGTTCACCGAGGTCACGCTGAACGACCATCACCGCGAGGACTTCTTCCGCTTCGAGACCGCGATCCGGGACGTCGACGAGATCATGGAATGCCACCTCGTCAGCGGCGGCTACGACTATCTGCTGCGCTTCCTGACGCGGGGCGTCAACCACTACCAGCAGGTCATCGAAGGCCTGCTCGAGCGCAACATCGGCATCGAGAAGTACTTCAGCTACATCGTCATCAAGTCGCCGTTCGTGAAGACGCATTGCCCGATCGAACGGCTGTTCCCGGAGCGTGCGGTCTGAGAGCCGCCCGACGCTTTCGCGCTGTCAGCGCGGCGCAGGCGCGCTGAACTACGAAGCAAGCGCCAGTTCAGCCACCGCGCAGAGCCAGCGCACGCCGTGCGGCAGCGCCTCGTCGTTGAAGTCGTAGCAAGGGTGGTGCAGCGGACGTTCGTTGCCACCCTGGCCGAGCCAGAGGTAGGCGCCGGGCCGCTCGCGCACCATGAACGCGAAGTCCTCCGAAGTGAATGCCGGCCGCTGTGCGACGCTGGCCTTCAGGCCGGCAACCTCGGCGGCCCGTAGCGCGAGTTGCGCCTCAGCCGCGCTGTTCACTGTGGCAGGGTAATAGCGGTGGTACGTCACATCGGCCTCGACGCCGTGCGCAAGCGCAGTGCCGGCAGCCGCATCGCGCAGTGCAGCCTCAATGCGGTCCTGCGACGGCGCATCGAAGCTTCGCACCGTGCCGGTGACGGTGGCCTCGGCGGGCAGCACGTTGTGGCTGCTGCCGCCGTTCACGCGCGTGACGGACAGCACCGCCGATTCGGCCGGGTCGATGCGGCGCGAGACGATGGTGTTGAGCTGCATCATGAGCTGGCTCGCCGCGAGCAGCACGTCGGGCGTGCGGTGCGGCTGCGCGGCATGGCCGCCGCGACCGCGCAGCACGATGTCGAAGCGATCGGCCGCCGCCATGATCGGGCCCGACCGCGTCTGCGCCTCGCCCAGCGGCAGATCGGGCCAGTTGTGCAGCGCGTAGACGGCGTCGCACGGAAAGCGCCCGAACAGCCCCTGCTCGACCATCACGCGCGCGCCTCCGCGTCCCTCTTCGGCGGGCTGGAAGATGAAGTGCACCGTGCCATCGAAGTGCCGCGTGCGGGCGAGCTGCTGGGCTGCGCCGAGCAGCATCGCTGTGTGACCGTCATGGCCGCAGCCGTGGTGCACGCCGACATGGCGGCTGGCATGAGCCAAGCGTGACTGCTCGGCGATCGGCAATGCATCCATATCGGCACGCAGGCCCACCGTGCGGGTGCTGAGGCCGTGGCGCAGCGTGCCCACGACACCGGTGCCGGCCAACCCCTCGTGCACCTCGAGCCCCAGCAGGCGCAGAGAGTTGGCTACGACGCCTGCGGTGCGTCGCTCCTCGAACGCGAGCTCAGGGTGCGCGTGCAGGTCGTGCCGCAGTGCGACCAGCTCGGGGATCAGGTCGTCAATGGTGTCCGTGCACATCACCAACACCCGTCGATCGGCACGCCGACAACGTCGAATCCAAGAACCTTGAAGTGCTGCTGCGGCATCGTGACCACGCTTTAAAAAAACTATGTGGCAGCTTAGACGCAGGGGCGCGCTGTATGTTGCCGTTGCGTGGCTTCAGTTCGGCAGCCTCGTTCGAGATCGGGTCACGGTCCAGCAGATCCCGCGGTCGATTGCGGCCGAGAATTTGTGTCCTGCCACGACCCATCCGCCCACGCGATGCACCCTTCGTCCTCTTGTCAGGAATGCGACTTTCTCGGCACAAGGAGCATCCCGGCGACGGCCTACTGGGGTGTGCACGAGGCGCGCGCGGTCGAAAACTTTCCGATCTCGGGCCAGCCGCTGTCGTGCAT
>Ga0307513_10001530_pt1 | contig 33128 bp, 30 predicted proteins | sample 15_EM_MG_FD_202174 | JGI IMG/M metagenome (GOLD analysis project Ga0307513, IMG submission 202174) | Populus trichocarpa ectomycorrhiza microbial communities from riparian zone in the Pacific Northwest, United States - 15_EM | ecosystem: Host-associated > Plants > Roots > Unclassified | place... | reverse complement strand
GCATCGCTCGATCCGGCCACCCTGGACAGCCTCGGCAGCGTCGTGCGCTCGCTCGGCACGGCCACCGACGGGCGCAGCCGGGACATCTCCGCGCTCATGGACGGGCTGGCCGCGCTCGGCCGCAACGGCGACACTGCGATCGACGCGGTGGCCGCCCAGTCCGCCGACCTCGAGACACTCTCGTCCGAGCTGGACGACGTCTTCGACGCCCTCGACACCGGGCAGGGTCAGATCGCCGACCTGGTGAGCAACGCCAACGCGATCACGATCGCGACGGCGACCCAGAAGGAGAGCATCGAGGCCACGCTGCGCAAGCTGCCGCCCGCGCTGCAGGGCATCGACTCCACGGCCACTCAGCTGGACCGCATCTCGACGTCGCTGGGGCCGATCGCCGCCGACCTGCGCACAGCGGCACCCGACCTGAACACGGCGCTCGTCGCGCTGCCGGAGACCGCGGCCGATCTGCGAGGCCTCCTCCCGCCGCTGGAGGGCGTGCTCGACCAGGCACCCGACACGTTCGACCGGATCCCGGACCTCGGGGAGGCGACGCGCGACCTCATCCCGCCGGCGACCGTTCTCCTCAAGGACCTCAACCCGGGCCTGCGCTACATCAAGCCGTACGGGCCGGAGATCGCCCAGCTGTTCACCAACTTCGGGGCGTCGTTCCACCACTACGGCCCCGACGGCGGGTCCTACGTGTACCTCCGGCCGATCTTCACGGCGAAGACGCTGCGCCCGAACCCCGTCAAGATCCCCGAGGGCACACCGCTGGAGACGATGTTCAATCCCTACCCCGAGCCGGGCGGGCTGGCGGACCTGCGTCCGTTCACCGGCGACTTCCCGCGGATCGAGCGGGACGACTGATGTCACGCCGCTTCGCGATCGTTCTCGCGGTGGTCGTCGCCGGTCTGGCGATCGTCGTCGGGGCGGCGCGGACGGAGGTGGACACCGGGATCGCCTCGTTCCTCCCGGCCGGCGACCCCACGCTGGCCGCGCTGGAGCAGAAGGCCGCCGACTTCGGCGGCGACCCGATCGTCGTCATGCTCCGCGGCCGCGAACCGCGGGCCCTGCTCACCGACCACGACCAGCTCCTCGGCCTGCTCCGGCTCGAAGGCACGCTGGCGAAGCTGCCGGACGTCGCGTCGGTCTACGGGCCCGCGACGGCGCTGAACCAGATCGCGGGATCGGCGCAGAACCTGATGGCCCGCATCGCGGGCAGCCGCGACGGGCACCGGATCGCCGCAGAGCAGCGGGCCGCTGCCGCAGGCGCGTCGCCGGCGGCAGCGAAGGCCGCAGGGGAGGAGGCAGCCCGCGAGCTGACCCTGCGCTACGCCCCGCTGATCGTGCGCGGCCTCCCCGTCGGCCTGCCGACGCTGAACAACCCGGCGTTCGCCGGCTCGGTGATCTACGGCGAGGACGGCGGGCCGCGGGAGCGCTGGCGGGCCGTGGTCCCCGACGCGATCACGGTCGCAGTGCTGGTCCGGCCCCGTGAGCAGCTGGACCAGGCCGGCACCACCGCACTGGTGGACGCGGTGCGGAACGCCGTCGGCCAGGCCGGGCTGGCGACCTCGGAGACGATCGTCAGCGGCGTCCCCGCGGTCACGTCGGACCTGAGCCGGCAGGTCGTGCGCGAGATCCCGCTGATCTCCGGCCTGGTGGCGCTCGTCGTCGTCCTCCGGTACCTAGTGGTCCCCGCCGGAGGTTCGCCCAGGGTCTCGGCGGCCCAGCTTCTCGCTGGACGCACCGGCGGACAGCCCGAGTACAACCCGGTACGAGGACTGCCCGCCGGCACGCCCAGCGAGAAGCTGGATCCACCGATACCCCAGACGAACCTCCGGCGGCGACCACTGCTCGTCCCGCTCGCGACGGGCCGGCGCCGCTGGCTTCCGCTGGCCGCGACGGTGGTCGGGGCCGCGGCCACCTTCGCCGTGTTCGGATGGCTCGGCCGGCCGCTGTCCTTCGGCGCGGTCGCGCTGCTGCCCGTCCTGCTCGGCGTCGGCAGCGCGTTCCCGATCTACCTGTCGGCGCTGCGCGACCGGCGGCCCGTGCTGGTGCTGGCTCTTGCATCAGCCGTGGCGTTCGCGTCGCTCGCCCTGTCGCCGCTCGGCTTCGTCCGGGACCTCGGACTCACCCTCGCCGTCGGCATCCTCTGCACGGTGGGGGCGATCCTGCTGATGGATCGGACGACCTCGCCGGCCCCCGAGCCTTCGTTCACGCCGCCGGGCCGGCTCCCGCGTGCCGTCGGCGCGGGGGCCCTCCTCGTCGCTGTCGTGGCCGGAGCGGCCGGCTGGGTGGCACTGCCCAACCTGGCCGTCCGCGCGGATCCCCAGCAGCTCGCGGGCGGGCTGCCCGCGGTCGACGACGCCCTGCGCGTCGAGCACGTGCTGGGCTCGTCGGGCGAGGTGGGCATCGTGCTCCGCGGCCCGGACGCCGCGAGCCCGGCCGCGCTGGCCTGGTCGAAGGCGACGACGGCGACCGTCACCGCCAGGTTCGGCGACCGGCTCCGACCGCTGATCGGTGTCTCCGACCTGATGGGCTTCCTGGGGGACTCGCCGACCCCCGCCCAGGTCGACGCGGCACTGGCGCTGGTGCCGAGCTACCTCAGCTCCGCCGTGCTGCGCCCCGACCGGCAGGCCGGCCTGCAGGTACTCGGGCTCGGGCTCGGCGAGATCGGCAACCAGATCGCCCTGTTGAACGACCTCGCCGCCGCCCTGCCGCCGGCTCCGCCCGGCTACCGGGCCGAGGTCATCGGGCTGCCGGTCGCGGCCGGTCGCGCGTACGAGGCGTTGCTCGCCGATCGGTTCGTCGTCAACGTCGTCGGGATCGTGCTGGCCGGTCTGGTGCTCGCCGTCGGTCTCCGCCGCCGCTGGGACGCCGCGCGCGCGGTCCTCACCGCGGCCATCGCCGCGGGCTGGGGCTTCGGCCTGCTCGCGCTGACCGGCATCGGGCTCAGCCCGCTCACCATCGGCCTCGGCGCCCTCGTCACCGTGACGGGGTGCGAGTTCATCGTGCTGCTCCGCGCCGTCGAGGGTGCGCCGCGGCGGATGGCCCGGGGCGTCCTGATCGCCGCCGCGACGTCGGCACTGGGCTACGCCGCGCTGGCCGCGTCGGGCCTGGAGCTGCTCCGCGAGTTCGGGCTGGTACTGGCCTGCGCGGTCGTCCTGTCGTTCCTCGCTGCCCTGCTCGTCGTGACGACCACCGATCGGCGGCGAGCCCCGGTGCCCGCTCCTCCGACCCCGACTCCGATCCTCACGAAGGTGTGATGATGGCGATCACCATCCCCGGACCCCTGCGCCTCTCCGCGCTCCGGCAGCTGCCCGCAACGCTGGTCGGCTCCGCCCGCCGGGCGCCCGTGCTGCCGGCCGGGCGCGGCCCGCGCATCGTCGTCGGGGTGGTGCTGGCCGCACTGGCCATCGGCTCCGGCACCGTCGCGGTGCTCGACACCGTGCAGCGGGTCCCGGCCGGGTCGGCGTTCCGGGTGGCCGGCGACACGACGTCGGTGCAGCAGCTCGACGACCGGGTCCGGCTGCTCGGCGCGCTCTACGGCATCCAGGCACCGGCCGACCCCGCGGGCGTCGACACCTTCCGGCGCAGCTCCGCCAAGGCGCTGGCGATCAGCGAGGTCATCGACCGGGCGGCGGGCGCCGAGGGCATCGTGATCGCCGACAAGGCGGCCAACGACGAGCTGACCCGGGTCGTCCAGAGCAGCTTCCCCACCGGCCGTACGGGCTTCACCACCCAGCTCGCCCGGCTGGGGATCACCGAGCAGGACGTCCTGGCCGAGGTGAAGCGGCAGCTCGCCAACGCGCAGCTCTACGACAAGGTCACCGGCGGGGTGCCCCTGCCCACGGACGACGAGGTCGCGGCGGCGTACACCGCGCGGCAGGCCGCCATGGTGACCCCCGAGCAGCGCCACCTGCGCAACATCGTCGTGGCCTCCGAAGGCGAGGCGAAGGCGCTGCGGGCCCGGCTGGACGGCGGGGTGGATTTCGCCGGCGTCGCGCAGTCCACCTCGCTCGACCAGGCCACGAAGGCCAAGGGCGGCGACCTCGGGACGGTGGCCAAGGACCAGATGGAGCCCGACTACGCGGCTGCAGCCTTCGGGACGGCCGCGAACGGGCTGTTCGGACCGGTCAGGACCCGGTACGGCTGGAACATCGGGCAGACCCTCGAGGTCACCCCGTCGACCCCGCTGACCCTGGACCAGGTGCGCGACCCGCTGCGGACGCGACTGGCCGACGAGCGGAAGTCGGCGGTCTGGTCGGACTGGCTCAGCGCCCGCATCGCTGACGCCGACGTCCGGTACGCCGACGACTACCGGCCGGCCGATCCGCTGGCGGCGCCCACGGTGCCGGCCCCGTGAGCGAGGTCTGGACCAGTCTTGCCCTGCTGATCGGCGCGGCCGCACTGGTCGCGGTCGGGCGCTGGGGCACCCGCAACGCCGCCGACCTCGCCCCGAGCGGACTCGACGCGGAGGACCGGCTGCACCGTGCCCAGGTCTTGCGCCGGGGCGTGTGGGCGTGTTTCGGTGCTGCCGCCCTGTTCGTCGTGACCGCGGCGGGAGTGCTGCTCTGACCTCTGCTGATTCCCCGTGAGCCTCATCGTGATCGCGATGACGGTCCTCGTGATCGTGGTGGAGGACCGGATCCCGGTGCCGACGGTCCTGCTCTTCGCCGGCATCGTGCTCTTCCCGGCGGCGCTGGTCGACGCGATGGTCCTCTTCGGCAACACCCAGCAGGCGCCCGACGACCCGCTGAGCATGCCGCGGCCCCGTCGCCGCAGCCGCCGTACGGACGACCCGGAAAAGCTGCCCCCGGAGCAAGGATGACCAACGTGGATCTCGATGCGCCGGTGCGCGAGCTGCTCGGACAGCTCCGCTCGATGACGAGCGGCGGGGTGGGCGTCGACGACGTGCCGCAGCTGCGCATGTTCACGCTGCCCGACCTTTCCGACGGACCGATCGACGGTGTCGTGATCAGCGACGTCGTGATCGAGGGCGTGCCGGTCCGCCTGTACCGGCCGAGCAGCGCCGACAGCCTGCCGCTGCACGTCTACTTCCACGGCGGCGGCTTCATCCTCGGCTCCGCACTGGCCGGGGATTCCGACGGCCTGCTCTCCCGCCGCGCCCTCGACGCCGGGTGCCTCGTCGCATCGGTCGAGTACCGGCTGGCCCCCGAACACCGGTTCCCCGCGGGCGTGGAGGACTGCTACACCGCGCTCACCGGACTGGTCGCCGACGCTTCGCGGTACGGCGTCGAGCGGGAGGCCGTCACCGTGGGTGGGGTGTCCTCCGGAGGGAACGTCGCCGCCGTCGTCGCGCTGATGGCGCGGGACCGCAACGGGCCGGCACTCGCCCTGCAGCTGCTGGAGGCCGCAGGCACCGACCTCACCAAGACATCGGCCGCGTGGCGGAATCCCCGGCCCGAGCACGACACGACCCGCGAGGCCGACCTCGCCATGATCGATCTCTACCTCTCCTCGATCGCCGAGCGCGCGCTCCACTACGCGTCCCCGCTGTTCGCCCCCGATCTCGCCGGCGTGGCACCCGCGTACCTCGTCAACGGGGAGTTCGATCCGCGGCGCGACGAGTGCGAGGCCTACGCGACCCGGCTGCGTGACGCCGGCGTCCAGGCCGTCTGCGCGACGATGCCCGGCCACATCCACGGATCGTTCACGCTGCCGGACTGGCCGCCTGCACGGGAGTGGCGGGCCGCGACGAATGCGGTCCTGGGCTCGGCGAACTCCGCCGCCCTCGCCAACCGGCCCGTTCAGCTCGCGCCGGCCTCTGTGAGGCCCTACGTCGGATCGATCCGCTCTTCTGATCGTCAGTAATACGGATGATTTGGTACACTGACGAGTGTGGCCGCGGATGCGGTCGACCGGCGTCGTTGACGAGCGTCGGGGCGAGAGGAGAAGTACGTGATGATCAAGATCAGTGGGCCCGACTTCATCGGACTGCAGGTCCGCGACGTCCCCGCGGCTGCGGAGTTCTACGAGAAGGTCGTCGGCCTGACGCCGGCTCCCGTGGCGGTTCCTGGCGCGACCGTCTTCGCGACCGAGCCGATCCCGTTCGCCGTGCGTCAGGCGGCGGTCGATCTCGACTCCGTCGAGCGGTTGGGCTGGGGCACCGCGCTCTGGTTCCGGTGCGACGACGCGCAGGCGCTGCACGACCAGCTCGTCGGGTCCGGCGTGCAGATCGCGGCCGAGCCGTTCGACGGGCCGTTCGGCCGGACCTTCGCGTTCGTCGACGTCGACGGCTACACGATCACTGTCCACGACAAGGGCTGAGCCCCTACGGGCGATGGCCCTCGACGAGCTTCTCCAGGGTCGTGAGCAGGTGCTCGCGGTCGGCCTCGCCGATGCCGTCGAGGAGCCGGTCCGCGACCTGGCGATCGACGGCGTAGAGCTCCGTGTGCAGCAGCTCGCGGCCACGGTCGGTCAACGAGACCGCGTAGCGGCGGCGGTCGTCGGGGTCCTTGACCCGCGTGACCAGCCGGGCGCTCTCCAGGCTGTCGATGAGCGCGACCATCGTGGTCCGGTCGATGCGGAGGACGTGCCCGATGTGCTGCTGCGACTGCGGGCCGTGGAGGTCGACCAGCTGCAGCACGCCGAACTGGCGTGCGGTCACCCCGAACTCCTCCAGTCCGGCCTCGAACTCCGTGCGGGAGATCTGCGCGGCCTTGCTCAGGAGGAATCCTGCTGATCGCCGGAACGACGGCGGCAGAGTGGAGTCCTCATGGTCGATGGACACCCTGATCTCCCGTTCCCGTCGCTCATCCGACCCAACATGAATGTTCAGGATAGCGGATGATTCCAAGTGAGAACGATCAGCCGGACGTTGCGCTCTCGGCCTTCTCGCCTGCGCCCCGGGTGCGGCGGTCCCACTCGTCGAGCACGGCCGTGGGAGTGGGCGCGGAGGCGAGGCTGGCCACCACGTAGGAGATGAGCCCGGTGCCGAGCCCGACGTAGACGGGTTCGTTCGCGAGCACGTCCTGGAGCGCGATCATGGTGGCGAGCGTCGCGACCGACCCGACGCCCATGGCGACCAGCGCGCCGACGTTCGTCCCCCGTCGCCACACCAACCCGCCGAGGATCGGCACGAGCAGGCCGCCGACGAGGATGTCGTAGGCGATCGTCAGCGCGGCCACCACGTCCTGGAGCACAGCTGCGATGGCGATCATGATGATGCCGAACACGATGATCAGGATCCGGTTGGACCGCACGTGGCCGTCCTCGGTCGTCGGCACCGCCTGACGCCGCAGCCGGCCGAGGATGTCCTGCCCGAACACCGTCGCGGTGGCGATGAGCGCCCCGCTGGAGGTCGACATCACGGCGGCGAGCGCCGCGGCGAGCACCAGACCGGCGAGCACCGCGGGCATGGTCGCCTCCACGAGGGCTGCGAACGCGTCGTCGCGCGACTCCAGCGGCGGGAGGAGCACCTTCGCGCACATGCCGATCACCGCGCCGGCCACGCCGTAGAGCAGGCAGTACACGCCGGATGCGGTGCCGGCCCAGCGGGCCACGGCGGGTGTGCGCGCGGTGAACACGCGCTGCCAGATGTCCTGGCCGATGAGCAGCCCGAACGTGTAGATCACGAAGTAGGTGAGGATCCGCGTGCCGCCGATGTTGTCCAGCGTCGTGGCCTCGATCGGGAGCTTCTGCGCCAGCCCGGCGAAGCCGCCGGCCTGCACCAGCGCGATCGGCAGCAGGATGGCGAAGATCCCGATGGTCTTGATGAGGAACTGCACGAAGTCGGTGAGCGTGATCGACCACATGCCACCGAGCGCCGAGTAGAGCACCACGACGCCGCCACCGAGGAGGACCGCCGGGAGTTTCGCCATGCCCAGCAGCGCACCGAAGATCGTGGCGTAGGCGATCGTGGAGGTCACCGAGAGCATCAGCGTGTAGGCGAACATCACGACGCCCGAGAGCACGCTCGATCCGGGCCCGTAGCGCAGCTCCAGCATCTGGCTGACGGTGTAGACGCCCAGCCGCTGGATCTTCCCGGCGAACAGCAGCGACAGCAGCAGGATGCCGGTGCCGATGGCGACCACCAGCCACATCCCGGAGATGCCGAACTGGTAGCCGAGGCCGACGCCGCCGATGGTCGACGCTCCGCCCAGCACGATCGCGGCCATCGTGCCGGAGTAGAGCACCGGGCCGAGTCGGCGGCCGGCGACGAGGAAGTCCGACTTCGTGGTGGCCTGGCGTTTGCCCCAGAAGCCGAACGCGATCATGGCGGCCAGGTAGACGACGACGATGGCAATTTCCACGGGATCACTCCGTCCAGTCGAGGTGGATCACGGTGGGGCGATCGGCGCCCAGTGCGTCCTGCACCAGCCCGGTGAGGGCGGCGGGGTCCTTCGTGCGCACACCGTGCGCACCGACTGCTGTGGCGAGCAGTGCGAGGTCGGGCACCTGCAGGTCGACGCCGACCGGCGCGATGCCGCGGCTCGCCTCCTGGTCGCGGATCTCGCGGTAGCCGCCGTTGTCGACCACCACGATCGGCAGCGGCAGCCGCAGCTCCACGGCCGTGGCGAGCTCCTGGACGGAGAACATGAACGCCCCGTCGCCCAGCAGCGTCGCCACCGGCGCACCCGGGCGGCCCAGCGATGCGCCGATCCCGGCCGGCAGGCCGTAGCCCAGCGTGGCGTAGCCGGGCGTGTAGCAGAACTGCCGTGGCCCCGGCACGTCGAAGAAGTGCACCGAACCGAAGTAGGTGACCTGCGAGCTGTCGCCCGTCAGGATCCCGTCGGCGGGGAGCGCCTCCCGTACGGCAGCGTTGATGGCCTCGTAGCTGCCGGCGTCGGTGCGGGCCTCGGCCCGGCACTCCGCCCGCAGCGCGGCGGCGCGGGCCGGACCGTCCGCGGCCTGCGGACGGTCGGTCGGCAGCGCGGTGAGCACCGCCCAGAGCGCCTCGGCGGCGTCGGCGAGCAGCGTGATGTCGGCGTGGCAGTTCTTCTGCAGCTGCCCGGCCTCGATGTCGACGCGGATCACCGTGCCGCCCGTGATGTGGCCTGCCCAGAGATCGGAGTCGCCGAGCTCGGTGCCCACCACGACCAGGGCGTCGCTGGCCGCGGCCGCTGCCTGCAGCGCCCGCAGCCGCACCGCGGCGCCCACCGACAGCCGGTGGCCCTCGTCGAGCGCGCCCTTGCCGTTGACGGTGGTGGCGACCGGCGCGCCGATCGCCTCGGCCAGCGCCGCCAGCTCGGTGGTGGCGCCGACGCAGCCGCCCCCGGCGATGATCAGCGGGCGCTGCGCTTTGGCCAGTATTTGCGCGGCGCGGATCGCCGCGTTCTCCTCGGGGGCCGGCGCCGCGGTCCGCGGCGCACTGCGCGCGGTGCCCGTCCAGGCCTGCTCCAGCACGTCGAGCGGGATCTCGACGTGCACCGGCCGCGGCCGGGTGCCACCGAACGACGCGAACGCCTCCGTCACGGCTTCGGCCGCCTCGTCGGCGCTGCGCACCCTCCGGCTCCACCGCACGAGGTGGTCCATCGCCGCGCGCGAGTCCTTCGTCTCGTGCAGCAGGCCGAGATCGCGGCCCTCGGTGCCGGTCGGCACGCCGGGTGAGAGCAGGAGCATCGGCTGCGACTCGGCGTACGCCGTCGCGGCGGCCGTCATCGCGTTGGTGAGGCCGGGCCCGCTGGTCGTCACGACGACTCCGGGGCGGCCGCTGACCCGCGCGTACGCCTCCGCGGCGTACCCGGCGCCCTGCTCGTGCCGCGGGGTGACCGGCCGGACCCCGGCGGCGGCGAAGTGCCGGTAGAGCTCCAGGTTGTGGGTGCCCGGGATGCCGAAGATCGTGTCGACGCCGTTGGCGGCGAGCGTCTCGACGACGGCGGCGCCGCCGTTCCGGCTGCTCATGGGCGGCCCAGCGCGAGCACCGACAGCAGCTCGTACGCCACGTGCGCAGCGGCGATGCCGGTGATCTCGGCGTGGTCGTAGGCCGGTGCGACCTCGACGATGTCCGCGCCCACGATGTCGGCACCGACCAGCGCGCGCAGTGTGTGCAGCAGCTCGCGGCTGGTCAGCCCGCCGGCCTCCGGGGTGCCGGTGCCGGGGGCGTGGGCCGGGTCGAGCACGTCGATGTCGACCGAGACGTACACCGGGCCGTCGCCGAGGCGGGCGCGCATGCGCTCGATCACCGTCGCGAGGCCCTGGATCTGATAGTCGTCGGTGTGGATCACCTGGAAGCCCAGCACGCCGTCGGCGGTGAGGTCCTGCTCGCCGTACAGCGGCCCGCGGATGCCGACGTGCATGCTCCGCTCCGGGTCGATCAAGCCTTCCTCGGAGGCCCGCCGGAACGGGGTGCCGTGGGTGTAGGCGGCGCCGAAGTAGGTGTCCCAGGTGTCGAGGTGCGCGTCGAAGTGCAGCACCGCCACCGGGCCGTGGTCGCGGTGCACCGAGCGCAGGAGCGGCAGGGCGACGGTGTGGTCGCCGCCGATCGAGAGCAGCTTGGTCTGGCCCGAGCGCAGGTCGTTCGCGGCGAACTCGACCGTCCGGATCGCCTCGTCGAGATCGAACGGGTTGATGGCGAGATCGCCGGCGTCGGCCACCTGCATCTCCGCGAACGGCGAGACCTTGAGGCCGGGGTGGTAGGGCCGCAGCAGCTTGGACGAGGCCCGCACGTGCGCCGGCCCGAAGCGGGCGCCCGGCCGGTAGGAGACGCCGGAGTCGAAGGGGAGTCCGAGCACCGCGACGTCGGCGTGGCCGACCTCGTCGATGCGGGGGAGCCTGGCGAAGGTCGCCGGTCCTGCGTACCGCGGGACCACGGATGCGTCCACGGGTCCGATCGGGCCTGGCTGGGTCACCTGCGACTCCTTCCGGTGCGACGTTTGCGGGGAGCGTGCCGGGTACACGGCCCTGCGCATATGGCCGGAACGTCCAACCGCGGGTTGCCCTTACCGCCACATCGGACAAGATGGCGCGATGCTGACGGTCGAGGGCCTGGTCGCAGACCCGGCGCTGCAGCTCGAAGTGTGCGCCGGGCGCTCCGGGCTGGACCGGCCGATCGGCGCCGCGGCCGTGTCGGAGCTGCTCACGCCGTGGCTGTGGCTGCAGGGCGGGGAGCTGCTGCTGACGATCGGGCTGTTGCTGCCGGTCACGCCCGAGGGTTGCGCCGAGTACGTCAACGGCCTCGACGCGGCCGGGGTGCCGGCGTTGGGCATCGGGCTGGGTTCCGACCTGCGGTTCCAGGAGGTGCCGGCGGAGCTGATCGCCGCGGCGGAGGCCGTCGGGCTGCCGCTGCTGGCGGTGCCGGAGCCGATCCCGTTCATCGCGGTGACGAAGGCGGTGTTCGCCTTCCACGCGCGGGAGGAGCGGCGACAGCTGGAGTGGGCGCTGCGCACGCAGCGGGCGCTGACCGCCGCGGCGGCCGCCCCCGGCGGGTCCGCCGCGATCCTCGCCGCGCATGCCGAGGCAACCGGCCGCACCGGGCTGGTGGTGGACCTGCTGGGCCGCTTGCTGGCCGAGTCCGGGTCGGGGGGCGCCGCGCTCGCCGAGGAGTTCGTGCCCCTCGTCGACGCGGTGCGCGGGCAGGGCCTGCTCGGCGCGGGTGTCGACGTCACTCCGCAGCGGCGGCGCGAGGTGCACCCGCTCGGATCCCGACGGTTGCGGGCCTGGCTGCTGCTCGACGGGCCGGCCGATGTCCCGTCCTCCCACCAGGTCACCGGCGACCTCGTCTCGCTGCTCTCGCTGGAGCAGGAACGCCAGCACGGCCTCGGTGCGGCCCAGCGGCGCGGCCGTGCGCAGGTGCTCGGGCGGCTGGCCAGGGCCACGGTGGAGGACCTGGTGGCGGTGAAGTGGCTCGAGTCCGTCGGGCTGCCGGGCACCGACCTGCGGGCCGCCGCCGTCGCGGCACCCACCGACGCCGAGGACCTGGCTGCCGATCTCGCGGGCGCCATCCCCGGTGCGCTCGTAAGGGTGGCGGGCGAGAACGTCGAGCTCGTGGCGCCGGTGGCGGCCGACCTGGCCGCCGCGCTGGCCACACTCGTCCCGACGCGGGCGGCCGGGATCGGTATCGGCGTGCGCCCCGGAGCCGTGGCGGTGTCGATGCGGCAGGCGCGTTCGGCGCTGCCGGAGAGCCGGATCAGCGGCCGGCACGCCCACGCGAGCGACATCGCCAGCAGCCGGCTACTGCTGGCCGCGGTCGAGCCCGACCGCCTCCGCGCCTACGCCGACGTCGTGCTCGGGCACATCGACAGCTCCGAACGCGCGGCGGAGTTGCTGCGCGCCCTCACCGCCTTCCTCGATCAGAACGGGCACTGGGAGAACGCGGCCGCGGCGCTACGGGTCCACCGCCACACCGTGCGGAATCGGATCGAGGCGGTGGAGCAGCTCACCGGCCGGCGCATGTCCTCGGCGCAGGATCGTCAGGAGTTGTGGCTGGCGCTGCGGGCCCGCGACGTCAGCCGGATGTCGGCGGAGGAGTAGGACCGGGTAACGCTGCCGGCCCGAACGAAGACTGCATCAGATCGTGGCCTCGCACCTCTATCGGGTGCTGGGCTTTCGTCGGGGAAGGAGATGGGCCGATGACGGGCGACACGGTGCGTGAGATCGACGTCCGCGGAGCGGTCATGACCACTCCGACCCACACGCCGCCGATGGACGCGCCGCTCCTGGTCCACGAGCCGGAGGCGCGCGAGTCGAATCCCGTCGTCATCGTGGTCGCAGCGCTGCTCATGCCCGTCGTCGCCGGCTGGCGGCTGCTCGTGGCTGCCGGTCGTGGGCTGCGCGCACTCTGGCAGCGGCTGGCCGGGTGGGCGGAGTCGCTGCTCAGGTGGCTGGGCCGCGGGATCGTCGCCGTGGTCAGGTGGATCGGTCGAGGGCTGCGTGCCGTGGCCGGTCTGGTGGGGCCGTTCCTGAGCTGGGTCCACCGCGGGCTGCAGACGCTGCTCGCACCTGCCGTCCGCGCGATCGGGCGGGCGCTGACGGCGCTCGGCCGGGTGCTCCGCGCAGCGTGGCGGGGCCTGGAACGGGCGGCCCGGTCGGTGGGGCAGGCGCTGCGTGCCGTCGGCGCCGTCCTGGGCCGGATGTGGCGCGCGCTTTACGGCCCCGAGATCCTGCACGCGCTCGGCCGGGTGCTCGTCGCGGCCGGCCGGGGCGTGGCGTGGGTGGCCCGGTTCGTCGGGGAGGCACTGGCGGCGCTGTTCCGGGGGATCGGCCGGGCGTTCGCCGCTGCGTGGCGGGGTGTGGCGTGGGCGGCCCGGCACGTGTGGTGGGCGCTGGTGGCGCTGTTCCGGGGGATCGGCCGGGCGTTCGCCGCGGCCGGGCGGGGCGTGGCTCGGGTGGCACGGCACGTTCGTGCCGGCGTCGGTTGGGCGTGGCAACGCATGTACGGCCCCGAGCTCATGAAGGTGGTCGGCGGGCTGCTCGCCTCGGCTGCCGGCATCTTCGATCAGTTTCTGCGGTCGCTCTGGCAGGGCTTCACGTCCCCGTTCCGGTGGGTGGGACGTGCGCTGCTGCGCCCGCTCTTCGCGGCAGTCGGCGACGTGCAGCGACGCTGCGTCGCGACGATGCGTCGGCAGTGGCGGGCGGTGCGGGGGTCGTTCTGAGGTGTTCGACCGGCCTACGAGTCGAAGGTGAACCCGAGCCGATCCGCCATCTTGATCAGGAAGCCGTCGCGGCCGCTGCGGTCGGCGTTGGCGATCGCCCGGCGCATCAGTTGCACCAGGGGGTAGGCGAGCGGTTCCGGGGGCACCGGCAGCGGGCGGGAGCGGACGGCCCGCAGGCGGGTCCGCTCGGTGTCGCGGCCTGCCAGGAGGTCGAGCATCACCAGCCCTGCGAAGCGTGTGGCGGCCACTCCCAGACCGGTGAAGCCGGAGCTGTAGGCAACCTTGCCGGCCATGGCGGTGCCGTGGTGGGCGACCAGCCGCGCCGACATGTCGATCATCCCGCCCCAGGCGTGGGTGAACCGGATGCCCGACAGTTGCGGGAAGGTCGCCTCGAAGTGGTCGGCCAGCCGCAGGAACGTCTCCGGGCGCTGCTCGTGGCCCGGGCGCAGCCGTCCGCCGCGGTGGTAGACGACGTCGTAGCCGCCCCACAGGATCCGATTGTCGGCCGACTTGCGGTAGTAGTGGAACTGGCGCGAGGCGTCGGTCATGCCGAACCGCTCGGTCCAGCCGATGTCAGCCAGCTGGGCGTCGGTCAGCGGCTCGGTCATCAGCGCGTAGTCGTACACGGGCAGGGTCAGCAGGCGGTTGCGGCGCAGCAGCGACGGGAAGCCGTTGGTCGCCAGCACCACCCGCTGCGCGCGGACGGTGCCGCCTGGCGTGTGCGCCGCCACGGTGCTGCCGTCGTCGGTCAGGCGCGTGACCGGGGTGTCCTCGTGGATCCGCACCCCGAGCCGGAGCATGGTGCGTTTCAGGCCCCACGCCAGCTTCGTGGGGTGCACCAGCGCCACCCCTTCGGACTGCAGCAGGCCGGCCCGGAACAGTGGCGAGCGCACGAGGGCGGTCAGCTGGTGGCGGTCGTGGAACTGTCCCGGGGCCTCCCGCAGGTCGGCCACCTGGTGCTCCTCGGTCGCGACGGTGAGGATGCCCGTCCGCTCGAACTCGGCGTCGATGCCGTGGCGGGCCAGGGTCTGCTCGATCGCGTCCAGGTTCTCCGCGCCCAGCCGGTCGAGGACGTCGAGCTGGTCGGCGAAGTACCGCCGGCCGTTCTGCAGGCCGTGGGTCAGTGACTCCTCGACGAACCCGCCGTTGCGACCGCTGGCCGCCCAACCCACCTCGCGGCTCTCGACGACCACGACGTCCAGATCGGGATCGGCCTCCTTCGCCAGCAGGGCCGTCCACAGCCCGCAGTAGCCGCCGCCGACGACGAGCAGGTCGGCCGTCGTGTCCGCGGTCAGTGGCGGTTCCGGTGTCGGTCGTAGCGGCGAGTCCAGCCAGTACGGGACGGCGCTGGCCCAGCGGAAGCTCCGTTGGAGCCGGGCTTGATCGCCCCGGACCTCCCAGTCGTATGCGGTCACTGCAAGTTCGCCATCACGTGTTTGACGCGCGTGTAGTCCTCGAACCCGTACATCGACAGGTCCTTGCCGTACCCGGACTGCTTGAAGCCGCCGTGCGGCATCTCCGCGACGAACGGGATGTGCGTGTTGATCCACACGCAGCCGAAGTCGAGCTCGGCTGACATGCGCAGCGCGCGGCCCACGTCGCGGGTCCAGACGCTCGAGGCCAGGCCGTACTTCGTGCAGTTGGCCAGTGCGATGGCGTCGTCCTCGTCGGTGAACCGCTGCACGGTGATGACCGGGCCGAAGATCTCTTCGCGCGCGGCCTCGTCGTCCTGGTTCAGGCCGGCGATCACGGTGGGCAGGTAGAAGTAGCCGGGGGCCAGTTCGCCGCCGGCCCGCGCACCGCCCGCGCAGACCTGGGCGTGGTCGGGCAGCCGGTCGACGAAGCCGCCGACGTGCGCGAGCTGGTTCGCGTTGTTGACCGGCCCGAACGCGACGTCGGGATCGGTGGGCAGCCCGGTCCGGGTGGCCTTCGCCTGCTCGGCGAGCGCGGCGACGAGATCGTCGTACACGCGGGGTGCGGCCAGCACGCGGGCGGCGGCGGTGCAGTCCTGGCCGGCGTTGAAGTAGCCGGCGAACGCGATCGCCTCCGCGGCTGCCGCCACGTCGGCGTCGTCGAACACGACGACCGGGGCGTTGCCGCCCAGCTCCAGGTGCACGCGCTTGGCCGTGCGTCCGGCCGACTGCGCGACCTCGGTGCCGGCGCGCACCGAGCCCGTGATGGCCACGAGCTGTGGGGTCGGGTGCTCGACCAGCGCGCGGCCCGTGTCGACGTTGCCGCAGACGACGTTCAGCACGCCCGGCGGCAGCACCTCGGCGGCCAGCCGGCCCAGCGCAACGGTGGACGCCGGGGTGGTGTCGGAGGGCTTGAGCACCACGGTGTTGCCCGCGGCCAGCGCCGGTGCGATCTTCCAGATCGCCATCATCAGCGGGTAGTTCCACGGCGTCACCTGGCCGACGACCCCGATCGGCTCCCGCCGCACGAACGACGTGTGCCCGGCCAGGTACTCCCCGGCCGCGCGGCCTTCCAGCACCCGCGCGGCGCCGGCGAAGAACCGCAGCTGGTCCACGCACGGCGGGATCTCGTCGGTGCGGGTCAGCACGAGCGGCTTGCCGGTGTTCTCCACCTCGATCGCGACGAACTCCTCGGCGCGCTGCTCGAGCGCGTCGGCCAGCTTGAGCAGGTAGGCCTGCCGCTCGGCGGGCGTGGTCCGCCGCCACGACTCGAAGGCACGCGAGGCAGCGGCGTAGGCAGCGTCCACGTCCTGCGCCGAGGAGATCGGGGCGGTCGCGAACACCGCGCCCGTGGCGGGGTTGACGATGTCGGTGGTGCGACCGTCGGCGGCCGGGACGTCCTTGCCGTCGATCACGTTGGTGAGCGTCGTGGTCATGCTGTGAACACCTCGCGGCCCGCGACGTAGGTGGCGGTGACCTTGATGTCCCCGATGCGGTCCGGCTCGACGGCCAGCGGATCGGCGTCGAGCACGGCGAGGTCGGCCAGCTTGCCGACGTCCAACGTGCCGGTCTCGGCTTCCGCGTGGTTGATCCAGGCCGAGCCGGCCGTGTAGGCGGCCAGGAACTGCCGCGCGGTCAGCGCTTGCTCGGGCAGGAAGCGCGGACCGTCCGAGGTGCCGGGGGAGCGGCGGTTGACGGCGACGTGCATCGCGTCCAGCGGCGCGGCCGAGCTGACCGGCCAGTCGCTGCCGGCGCACAGGCGCGCGCCGGCGCCGAGCAGGCCCGCGAACGGGTACTGCCGTTTGGCCCGCTCCGTACCGAGGAACGGGATGGTGAGCTCGTCCATCTGCCGCTCGTGGGCGGCCCACAGTGCCTGGATGTTGGCTGCCGCACCGAGCGCCGCGAAGCGGGGGATGTCGTCGTCGTGCACCACCTGCAGGTGCGCGAGGTGATGCCGGTTGTCGGTGGTGCCGTTGGCGCGCCGCGCCGCCGCGACGGCGTCGAGACCCTGGCGGACCGCCCCGTCGCCCAGTGCGTGGAAGTGCACCTGGAAGCCCAGCGCGTCCAGCCGGACCACTGCTTCCTGCAGGATCTCCGGGTCGACGTGGGTGAGCCCGGAGTTGGCCGTCGGGCAGCCGCAGGAGTCCAGGTAGGGCTCCAGCATGTCGGCCGTGAAGTTCTCCGCGACGCCGTCGAGCATCATCTTGACGGTGCTCGTGCGGAACGAGCCCGAGCCGCCCGGTGCCTGCACGTCGACGCGGCGGCGCTGCAGGTCGTCGATCTGTTCCAGACCGCGGGCCCGGTCCCACCACAGCGCCCCGACCACCCGTGCGGTCAGCGATCCGTTCGTGACCGCGCGCAGGTAGCCGTCGGTCGGATCGGAGAGGGACGCGTACGCGCCGATGATGGCGTCCTGCCAGCCGGTGATGCCCAACGAGTGCAGGTGCTGCTGCCCAGCGGCGAGTGCAGCATCGACCTCGGCCGCACCGATCGTGGGGTGGTGGGGTGTCACGAGATCCATGGCGCCCTCGTGGAGGGTGCCCTGCGGGCTGCCGTCGGGTTCGCGCTCGATGCGGCCGTCGGCGGGATCGGCGGTGCCGGCGTCGACCCCGGCCAGCTGCAGTGTGGCGGAGTTGACCCACGCGCCGTGCCCGTCGCGGTTGACCAGGAATGCCGGGCGATCGGGCACGACCTTGTCCAGCTCGTGCCGGGCGGGGTTGCCGCCCGGGAACCACTCCATCGACCAGCCGCGGCCGACGATCCACGGCAGGTCCGGGTTGGCCTCGGCGTAGCGGCCGATGCGGTCGAGCGCATCGGCGGCGTCCCGCGCGTCGTCGAGCCCGCACTGGAGCAGGCCCTGACCCGCAGGCACCGGGTGCACGTGGGCGTCGATGAAGCCCGGCACGACCGTGCGGCCGTCGAGGTCGGTGCGCCGGTGCTGCGGGCCGACGATCGCCAGCACCTGCTCCGGCGTGCCGGCCGCGAGCACGCGATCGCCACGCAGGGCCAGCGCCGACACGGACCGTTCCGCGTCGAGATGGATCGTCCCGCCGGTGAGGACGAGGGGGGTGTCTGACGTCATCGGGACGGTGCCTCCGCAGTGCGAGCGGTCGGGACGGGCGCGGTGGCGCGGGGTTCGAAGTAGGGCGCCTTGCGCACGTAGCGGGTGTAGATGGCCAGCAGGATGCCCAGCGCGATCACCCCCAGCGGGACGGCGTTGAGGAACCAGCCGTTGGTGGCGTCGAAGGCGATGTGATCGGTCGATCCGGCCTGCAGGACGAACAGGTGGACGCCGAGCGCGAGCAGACACACCGCGCTGACGGCGGGCACGACCACGGCAAGCAGCCCGCGCCGCGGATCGGTGACGAGCAGGCGGCGGAACCGCCAGGCGGCGGCGAGGCCGAGCACGCCGTACTGCAGCGCCACGAGCAGGCCGATCGCGGTGACCAGGCCGATGATGACCGTCATCAACGGGCCCAGCGCCAGCGCGAGCACCGACAGGGCCAACGAGACGCCGGCGATGACGATCGTTCCGCCGGCCGGGGTGCCGAACTGCGGATGAACGCGGGCCCAGACCCGGGCGAGGGTGCCGTCGCGGCCCATTGCCAGACCCATCCGGGCGGTACCGATGACGACCGACTGCAGCACGGCGACCGACGACAGCAGCAGCGCCAGCGTGGCGGCGATGTGGCCGGCAGGCCCGAGCAGCTTCTCGCCCAGGTACGGCAGACCGAGCGCGCCCTGGGAGACCAGCTCGTCCGGCGTCATGGCCCGCTGGAAGGCGACCGCGGAGAAGATGAACATGCCGAGTACCAGGAACAGGGTGCCGAAGCCTGCCCGGCTGGACTGGGCCGGATGGCGGGTCTCCTCGGTGACGCTGAACGAGGTGTCCCAGCCCCAGAACACGAAGACCGCCAGCACCAGTCCGGTGGCCAGGGCCTGCCCGGAGCCGAGCTGTCCCGGATCGAACCACGAGGCCTGGACGGGCGCCGCGTCGCCGACGACCATCGCGAGCACGCCGAGGCCGCCGACGATGACGAGCTCGATGGCCACCAGGACGATCTGGGCGCGCACCGCGAGGTCCGTTCCGCGCACCGCGAGCAGGGTGGCCAGCACCAGCCACACGAGCCCCACGGCGCTGTCGGCGAGCGTGTTGTCGGGATCGAGCCCGGACACCCCGATCGACTGCACGAATGCGAGCGTGATCCGGCCGACCAGCGGGACGGCGTAGGCGAGGAACATGACGCCCCCGGCCAGCACCAGCCAGCCGGCCAGGAAGCCCAGCCACGGGCCGAAGGTCGAGCGCAGCCAGATGTAGGCCGTGCCGCAGTTGGGTTCCTCGCGGTTGAGGTAGGTGTAGCCGACAGCGATCCCGAGCATCGGGAGGAACGCCAGCACGAACACGATCGGCATCTGCGGCCCCACGACCGAGGCGAGAGCACCCAGGCCGACGCCGACCGAGATCGTCGGGCCCACGTTGGACACGGCCAAGGCCAGGCCGCCGAGCGTGCCGAGGTTGCGGGGAAGCTGGGCAGGTTCAGGACTGCTCACAAGGGCTCCAGTGCATGGCAGGGCGCACGCGGTGCGGACGCACGACGGAGGCGGGGAGGGCAGTGCGAGATGTCTGTCGAGACGCCATCATGCACGTTGTGACCGGCGTTCACAATGGCGTTCACAGAAGTTGGCACGCCGTCTGCAAGACTGAGCGGCATGTCAGCGGCCGATGCCCCGTCCGCGGCCGAACGGCCCCGCGCGTCCCTCACCTCGGAGGGGATCCTCGACGCTGCGCTGCAGATCGTGGAGGACGAAGGCGCGGAGGCGCTGACGTTCAAGCGGCTCGGTCGCGAGCTCGACGCGGCGCCGACGGCCGTCCTGCGGCACTTTCGCGACAAGGACGATCTGCTGCTCGCGATGGGGGACCGGCTCTACGTCGAGGCGCTGGCGTCCATCAGCCCGCTCACCGGCACATGGCGTGAACGGCTGGTGCGGATCGCCAACGCCACCCGGTACGTGTTCATGGCCCATCCGCGCCTGGCGCTGCTCGTCGCCACGCGCACGATGCGCCGCCCCGCCGAGTTCCAGTCCGCCGAGATCGTCATCGCGGCGTTGCTGGAGACGGGGCTGGACGAGCGCAGCGTGGCCAGCCTCTACCGGGTCGTCGTCGACACCATGCTCGCCTGGGCCGCGTTCGAGGCCGCGACCCGCACCATCGACGCGACCCTCATGGAACGCGACCACCAGTCGTACTCGCGCGAGTGGGTGATGCTGCCGCCGGCGCAGTTCCCGAGCATCAACGCCGTCGCGCCGCTGCTCGCCGAGGTCGGTCGCGAGGACCAGTTCACCCTGTCCCTTGAGCTGATGCTCGACGCGATCGCCGCCCGCGCCGCGGCTCAGGCGGGGTAAGGCAGGCGCCGGCCCAGCGTGGCAGCCGCCCCGCGCAGCGCGGGCACGAGCCGCTCCACCGGCATCCGGCCGCTGTGGCCCGAGACCGACAGCGCCGCCACGGGAGCGCCGGCGGCGTCGAGCACCGGGCTCGCCACGCACACCAGGCCCACGGAGCTCTCCTCGCGATCGAACGCGACGCCGCGCTCGGCGACCCGGCGCAGGTCCGAGTGCAGGAGGCCGGGGGCGATGATCGTGCGCGCCGTCAGCCGTTGCAGGCCGGCGGCCGCCACGGTGTCGAACGCGTGCCGGTCCGCGGCGAGCATCGCCTTGCCGACGGCGGTCGCGTGCGCGGGCATCCGTCCACCGACCCGCGACGGCAGCTTCGGGCCGGTGCGGCCCGGCAGGATCTCCAGGTAGAGCACCTCGGCGCCGTCGAGCACCGCGAGGTGGACGCTCTGCTGGCTGATCTCGCGCAGCTCGCCCATCAGCGGCGCCGCGAGCTCACGCAGGCCGCGCTGGCGAGGCACCAGGTGGCCCAGCTCGAACAGCTGCATCCCGAGCCGGAACCCGCCGTCGACGGGCTCGAGCAGGCCTTCGCGAACGAGCTCGGCGACGAGCCGGTGCACCGTCGACTTCGGCAGGCCGGTGCGGCGGGCCAGTTGCGAGATCCCGAGCGTCCCGCGATCGGACGTGAAGGCACGCAGGATCGCGACGCCGCGCCCGAGCATCGACGGCGGGCGTTCGGCGGCGGTGATCACGCGTCACCTCCACCGTGCACGAGCGTGATCGCCGTGCGCGCCCACTCCACCTGCTGACGGGCCGCGGCGGCCTTGCCGGCGAACACGTGGGCCTTCAGCCGCCCGATCCGCGCGTGGTCCGCGGGCGGGCGGTTGCGCAGGCGCTCGACGAGCAGTGGGGTGTCGAGTGCGCGCAGCCGGGCCGCCTGGACCTCGTGGCGCTCGGCGATCCGTTCCTGCTCCTCGATGTGCGCCTTGAGCACGGTGACGGCCTCCTCCGGCGCGAGCACGTCGAAGAGCAGGGCCTGGAGCGCGAACGGATCCCGCGGCGGCGGCGGGGCGTGGTACTCGCCGAGCCACTCCAGCAGCGCGCGCTTCCCGTCCGCGGTCAGCGAGTAGATCGTGCGCTCGAGCTTGCTGCCCCGCACCGTGCGCTCGCCGGTGATCAGCCCGTCGGCCTCCATGCGGCGCAGGTGCGGATAGATCTGGCTCTGCGGGGCCGACCACACCCAGCCCGAGCCCGAGTCGAAGAACTGCGCGAGCTCGTACCCGCTCATGGGCCGGGCGTCGAGCACTCCGAGCAGGGCGTTCTGCAGGGACATGCCGGGGACGGTAGCCCGCCAACTCGTGTTCCGCCTAGTGATACATGTCTGTTGATACCTGTATGGAGGCAGGCATACCGTCCGCGGTGTGCTCGCCACCACACTCGCCACCGCCGGAGCCGTCCTGGCCAGGGCGGATCTGGTCACCGCATTCGGCCACGTGTCGGCCCGGCTCGGCGACGACCGCATGCTGATCACGCCGCCGGTCCCGCTCGGATCGGTCGACCCGGACCGGTGCCGGGCCGTCGGGCTCGATGTCGACGCGCTGCCGCCGGGCGTTCCGCTGGAGGCCTGGCTGCACCTGGCCGTCTACCGCGCCCGGCCCGACGTCCACGCGATCTGCCGGGCCCAGCCCGAGCCCGTCACCGCGCTCACTGCGGGCGGCGTCGCGATCACCCCGATCACCGGTCACGCGGTGGTCGCCGGCGCGCCGGTCCCCGTGTCGCCGGACGGGGTGCTGGTGCGCGACGCGGCGGCCGGAGCCCGGGCCGCACTAGCGCTGGGCCAGGCGCAGGCGCTGGTCCTCACAGGGAACGGCGCGATCACCGTCGGCGCCGATCTCGGCGCGGCCGTCGCCCGGATGTGGCTGCTCGACCGCGCTGCCCGATCGGTCGCGATCGCCGCGACCGGCGTTCCCGAACCGCTGGCCGACGAGGAGATCGCGAGCTGGCGCCGCGCCGCCCCCGAACTGCTGCAACGGATCTGGACCTACCTGAGCGAGGAGATCTCATGATCGTCATCGACGACATCGCGTACGTCCGCTCCGGCACCGCCGACCTGGAGACGGCGGTCGGCTTCGCCGTCGACGTCGTGGGGTTGGAGGAGATCGCGCGCGTGGAGGGCACCGCGTACCTGCGCGCCGATCATCGCCATCACTGCCTGGCGTTCGTCGAGGGGGAGCCGGGGGTGCTGGCGTCGGGCTTCACCGTCCGCGACGCCGGCGTGCTCGCGGCCGCGGAGATCGAGCTGGAACGGGCGGGCTGCCACGTCGAGCGCGGCGACGCCGAGGGTGCGCGACATCGCCGCGTGCACGACTACCTGGCCTTCGACGACCCGTTCGGCAACCGGGTGGAGCTGGTCTGCGGGCAGACCACGATCGCCCGGCCGGTGCGCTATGGCCGCACCGCCGGGATCACGGAGTTCGGCCACCTGTGCCTGGACGCGCCCGACGTCCACGAGGCGTACGCGTTCTGGTCGACGCTGTTCAACATCAGGATCTCGGACTGGATCGGCGACCAGGCGGCGCTGATGCGCTTCGATCCCGTCCACCACAAGCTCGCGGTCTTCAAGGGCGAGCGGCCGGGGCTGTGCCACATGAACTTCCAGGTGGAGTCGCTCGACGACGTCATGCGCAGCTGGCACGTGCTGCAGGAGCTCGGCGTCGAGATCGAGATGGGGCCGGGCCGGCACCCGCAGTCCACGGCGGTCTTCCTCTACTTCAAGGGACCGGAGGGCCTCACCTACGAGTACTCGTGGGGTGTCCGGCGCATCGAGGACGACGAGGCCTGGCGGCCGCGCACGTTCGATCCGGCCGAGCCCGACGCCATCGACCTGTGGGCCGGACCGACCCGCAAGCCGTCCACGCAGCTGCAGGTCCCGACCGCTCTGGCCGTCTCATGACCTGCCCGGTGGCGCACGACTTCGATCCGCTGGATGCGGACTACCTCGCCGATCCGTTCCCGACGCTCGCGGAGTGGCGCGAGCAGGCGCCGGTGTTCTACGCACCGTCGATCGGGCGGTGGGTCGTCACCCGCTACGCGGACATCGACCGGATCCTCACCGATCCGGCGACGTTCTCGGCGGCGGAGGCGCAGCGGCCGGTCTACCCGATGGACGCCGACGCAGCGGCGGTGCTCGCCGCGCTCCCGCTCGTCCCGACGATGTCGAACTGCGATCCGCCGGATCACCAGCGGTTCCGGCAGGTGATGGCGCGGGCGATGTCGCCGCGCCGGGTGGCCGCGCTGCGGCCGGCGATCGAGGCGCGCACCCGCGAGCTGATCGACCGGTTCGCCGCCGACGGGCACGCGGATCTCGTCGGCGCGCTGTTCCACCCGCTCCCGGCCCTCACGATCTTCACGCTGATCGGGTTCCCGCTCACCGATGCCGAGCAGATCAAGGCGTGGTGTGCGGACAAGCTGGAGGTCAACTGGGGCAACCCGAGCGCCGAGCGCCAGCGCCGCTCGGCGCGCGGCATGCGCGAGTTCGTCGATCACTGCGCCGCGTTCGTGGCGCGGCGCCGCATCGAGCCGGCCGACGACCTGGTGGACGCGCTCGTGGCCGACGAGCGCGCGCTCACCGACGTCGAGATCACCAGCCTGATCTTCGCGCTGAGCTTCGCCGGCCACGAGACCACCACCAACCTGCTCGGCAACATGGCGCGCCACCTGCTCGGCCGGCCGGGCGCGTGGGAGGAGATCCGCGCCGACCGGTCGCTGATCCCCGGTGCGGTGGAGGAGACCCTGCGCTTCGACAGCTCGGTGCCGATGTGGCGACGCGTCACCACCCGCGACGTCGAGATCGACGGGGTGGCGCTGCCGGCGGGGAGCCGGCTCGTGCTCGCCTTCGCCGCCGCCGATCGCGAACCGGGTGTGTTCCCCGATCCCGATCGCTTCGACGTCCGCCGCGCCAACGCGCGCCGGCAGCTCTCCTTCGGCCGCGGCATCCACCTGTGCCTCGGTGCCGGGCTCGCCCGGCTGGAGTGCGAGATCGTGATCAACATGCTGGCCGACCGGCTGCCCGGGCTGCGGTTGGCACCAGATCAGGCCGTGGCGTTCACGCCCAACCTGTCGTTCCGCGGACCGGTGACTCTGCCGGCCGCGTGGGATCCCCCTCTGGAGGCGTAGATGTCCACTACCGGAACCCGCAGAGATACCCGGAGCGAGGTCAGTCGATCGACGCTCGTCGTCATCGTCGTGACCTGCGGGCTGGCCTACATGTTCGACGGGTACGACCTGATCGTCTACGGCACGACCCTGCCCTCGATCACGGCTCAGTGGGGGCTGAGCCCGGTCGCGGCCGGTTCGATCGGCAGCTACGCGCTGATCGGGATGCTGATCGGCGCGCTGGCCGTCGGCAGCATCACCGACGTCTTCGGACGGCGACGGGTGCTCATCGCGGCCGTCACGTGGTTCTCGGTGCTCACCGCGCTGTGTGCCGTGGCGCCCAACCCGGAGGTGTTCGGGGTGCTGCGGTTCCTCGCCGGCCTCGGGCTCGGCGGGGTGCTGCCCACGCTCAACGCGCTGGTCATCGAGTACGCCCCGGCCCGCAGCCGGAACCTGACCTACGTGGTGATGGCGATCGGCTATCCGCTGGGCGGGCTGCTCGCGGCCGCGCTGGCCATCCCGCTGATCCCGGCGCTGGGCTGGACCGCCATGTACGTCATCGCCGCGGCGCCGCTCCTGCTCGTGCTGCCGCTGGCGATCTGGCGCCTGCCCGAGTCGCTGGAATCGCTCGTCGCCCGCGGTCGCCTCGACGAGGCACGGGCACTGGCGACGAAGCTGGGCGTGGACCTGCCGGAGGGTGCGGACGGCAAGCGGGACCGGCCGCGGTGGGGCGGCGTGCCGGCCCTGTTCGTGGCGCCGTACGCGCTGCCGACCCTGCTGTTCTGGCTCTCCGCGTTCTGCTCGCTCCTGCTGATCTACGGGCTCAACACCTGGCTGCCGCAGCTGATGCGCCAGGCCGGCTACCCGCTCGGCTCGGCGCTCTCGTTCCTGCTCGTGTTCAACGCCGGTGCGGTGGCCGGGCTGCTCGTGGGCGGCCGGGCCGCCGATCGGTTCGGCCCGAAGCCGATCGTCAGCATCGGGTTCGCGCTGGCCGGGATCTCGATCCTGCTCCTCAACGTGACGGGCTCGGCAGCGTGGCTGTACCTGCTGTTCGCCCTCGGCGGTTACGGCACGATCGGCACGCAGACGCTGCTCAACGCCTACATCACCGGCTACTACCCGGGCTACGCGCGCGCGGCCGGGATCGGCTGGGCGCTGGGGGTCGGCCGGTTCGGCGGGATCCTCGGGCCGGTGCTCGGCGGCCTGCTGGTCGGGGCCGGCACCCCGCTGCCGTGGATCTTCGGGACGTTCGCGGCCGTCGCGATCGCCGGCGCGCTGTTGATCCTGGCGGTGCGCCGGAGCCCGACCGTGGAGATCGCCACCGCACCACAGGCTTCTGCATCTCTTGCATAGATGCAGATAGTCGAAAAGATGTGCTAGACAGCTTTAGTGGTCTCGCTGAGACTCGATCGCATGTCGAACCACGAGACCGAGGTGCTCGTCGTCGGCGCAGGGCAGGCCGGCGTCGCGATGAGCGAGCACCTCGGTGCGCGGGGGATCCCGCACCTGGTGCTGGAACGCGATCGGATCGCCGAACGCTGGCGGTCCGGTCGCTGGGACTCCCTCGTGGCCAACGGGCCGGCGTGGCACGACCGCTTCCCGGGACTCGAGTTCGACATCGATCCCGACGCGTTCGCGTCGAAGGAGCAGGTGGCCGACTACTTCGCCGGCTACGCCGAGAAGATCGACGCGCCGATCCACTGCGGCGTGGACGTGCACCGGGTGCGGCGGAAGGCCGGCGCGCCCGGCTTCCTCGTCGAGACTTCGGAGGGGACCGTCGACGCCCGCTACGTCGTGGCGGCGACGGGCCCGTTCCAGCAGCCGGTGATCCCGCCGCTCGTGCCCGCATCGCCGGGGCTCGTCCAGCTCCACTCCAGTGCCTACCGCAACCCCGGGCAGCTACCCGCCGGCGCGGCGCTGGTCGTGGGCGCGGGCTCGTCGGGCGTCCAGATCGCGGCGGAGCTGCGGGCGGCCGGCAAGGCCGTCCACCTCTCCGTCGGCCCGCACGAACGGCCCCCGCGGCGGTATCGCGGCCGCGATTTCTGCTGGTGGCTGGGCGTGCTCCACAAGTGGGACGCGCCGACGCCGCCGCTGGGCGCCGAGCACGTCACGATCGCGGTGAGCGGCGCGGACGGCGGCCGGACCGTCGACTTCCGCGAGCTCGCCGCCGACGGCATCACGCTCGTCGGCCGCACCACCGGGTTCGTCGACGGCCGGCTGCAGTTCGCGGCGGACCTGCGCGCCACCATCGCCGCCGGTGACGCGAGCTACCTGACGATGCTCGACGAGGCCGACGCCTACGTCGCCCGCAACGGGCTCGACCTGCCGGCGGAGCCGCAAGCTCGGGACCTGGGCGCGGACGTGCCCGAGTCGATCGCCGAGCTCGATCTCCGGGCTGCTGGCATCACCGCGATCGTCTGGGCCACGGGCTTCGTCGCCGACTACGGCTGGCTGCAGGTCGACGCCTTCGACGAGGCCGGCAAGCCGAAGCACGCGCGCGGGGTGTCCGCCGAGCCCGGCGTCTACTTCCTCGGCCTGCCCTGGCAGTCGCGGCGCGGATCGAGCTTCATCTGGGGCGTCTGGCACGACGCCGCCTACGTCGCCGAGCACATCGCCATCCAACGTGGCTACCTAGGAGCTGCCTGATGCCCACGCACACCCGCATCCGCCCGTTCAACACCCGCGACACCTATCCCGAGCAGAACCTCGACAACGATCTCTGCCAGGCCGTCGTCGCCGGCAACACCGTCTACGTGCGAGGGCAGATCGGGCAGGACCTCGACACCAGCGAGTCGGTCGGCATCGGGGACGTCGGCGCGCAGGCCGAGCAGGCGATGGCCAACATCGACCTGCTGCTGCGCGAGTCCGGCAGCCGCATGGAGCACCTGGTCAAGCTGACGATCTACCTGGTCGATCCCCGCTACCGCGAGACCGTCTACCGCACGATCGGGCGCTGGACCAAGGGCGTCCACCCGATCTCGACGGGCATCGTGGTCTCGGCGCTGGCCCGCCCGGAGTGGCTGTGCGAGATCGACGCCATCGCCGTCATCCCGGAGGGCGAGCAGTGACCTTCTCCATCGCGGCCCGCCTCGACGGGCGCTTCGGGATGGCCGTCAGCTCGTCCAGCCCCGCAGTCGCGGCGCGCTGCGTGCACCTGCGGCCCGGCGTCGGCGCCTCCGCCTCGCAGAACGTCACCGATCCGCGGCTGGGCGGGCGCATCCTCGACGGCCTCGCCGTCCACGGCGACGCCGTGCGGGCGATCCACGAACTCGACGCGCCCGACCTGGACCACCGTCAGCTCACGGCGATCGGGACGGCAGGGCCCGCGGCCTGGTTCAGCGGGCTGCACACCCTCGGCACCCACGGAGCCGCCCTCGGCGTCGACTGCGTGGCCGCCGGGAACCTGCTGGCCGACGATCGTGTGCCGGCGGCCATGGTCGACGCGTTCGAGTCCGCGACCGGCGAGCTGGAGGAGCGGATGCTGGTCGCGCTGCAGGCGGCGCTGCGGGCCGGCGGCGAGGCGGGGCCGGTGCACTCGGCAGGCCTGGCCGTCGTCGCCGACGTCGAGTGGCGGGTGACCGACCTGCGCGTCGACTGGTCCGAGTCGCCGATCGACGACCTCGCCGCGGTGCTGGCGATCTGGCTGCCGCAGCGCGACGACTACGTGCGGCGCGGACTGCAGCCAGCCGCCGCGCCGTCGTACGGCGTGCCGGGGGACCGGTGAAAGCTGCAGCTCGGGCCGCCGTGGATCGGGCAGCCGACGGGCTCGTGGCGCTGTCGACCGCGCTGCAGGCCGATCCCGAGACCGCGTGGGAGGAGCACCGGGCCGCGGCGATGGTCCCCGAGCTGCTGGATCGGCGTGGCTTCACCGTGACCTCGGCCTACCTGGGGTTGGAGACCGCGTTCCACGCCACGTACGGCACCGGTCCGCTGCGCATCGCGCTGTGCGCCGAGTACGACGCGCTACCCGGCCTCGGGCACGCCTGCGGGCACAACCTGATCGCCGCCTCGTCGGTCGGCGCCGCGCTCGGACTGGCCGAGGTGGCCGACGATCTCGGCCTGACCGTCGAGGTCTACGGCACCCCGGCCGAGGAAGGTGGCGGCGGCAAGATCGAGCTGCTGGAGCGCGGCGCGTTCCGCGACGTCGATCTCGCGATGATGGTCCATCCGGCACCCGTCGACGTCGCGGAGGCCCGCCCGTTCGCCGTCAGCCACTCCCGGATCTTCTACCGCGGCCGGTCCGCGCACGCCGCGGCGTACCCCGAGGACGGGGTGAACGCGGCCGACGCGTTCACGATCGCCCAGGTCGCCATCGGCCTGCTGCGCCAGCAGCTCCCGTCGAGCTCGCGGGTGCACGGGATCGTCACCTCGGCGGGGACGGCGCCCAATGCCATCCCCGAGACCGCGACGGGCCGCTGGTACGTCCGCGCGGAGACCCTCGCCGAGCTGGCCGAGATCGAGCCACGGGTGCTGCGCTGCTTCGAGGCGGGTGCGCTGGCCACCGGCGCCACGCTGGAGATCGAGGCGGAGAGCAAGCCCTACGCCGAGTTCCGCACCGACGCCGGCGCGCTGGCGCACTACCGTGCCAACGCCGAACAGCTGGGCCGCGAGTTCGCGCCGGACGGGCTGGCGGGCCGGATGAACCGCGCGTCCACCGACATGGGCAACGTGTCGCAGGTGGTGCCGGCCATCCACCCGTACATCGGGATCGGCTCGCTGCCGGCCACCAACCACCAGAAGGAGTTCGCGGCGCACTGCGTCGGGGCGGAGGCCGAACGCGCCCTGCTCGACGGGGCGATCGCCTTGGCGTGGACGGGGATCGATCGAGCCTTGACATGATGCCGGACGTGAGCAGGCCGCCGCAGGTGACGCTGACCCAGCTGCGCTACTTCGTGGAGGCGGCGCGGCAACTCAGCATGACCAGGGCAGCCGACGAGCTGCACGTCGCGCAGTCGGCGGTCTCGGCCGCGGTGTCGCAGCTGGAGAGGCAGGTCGGCACACCGCTGTTCCTGCGCCAGCACGCCCGCGGGCTGGTGCTGACCGCGGCCGGCGAGGAGCTGCTGCACGACGTGCGCGGGCTGCTCGCGCACCTCGGCGAGGTGCTGGACGCGGCGCGCGGCCGCGGCGAGGACGTGCGGGGCACGATCCGGCTGGCGTTCTTCGTGACGCTGGTCCCGTTCATCCTCCCCGACCTGCTGGTCGAGCTGCGCGATCGGCATCCGCACCTCGAGGTCGAGGTGCTGGAGCTGGAGGCCGCCGCGGTGAGCGAGGCACTGCGCTCGGGCACCGCCGAGGTCGCGCTCTGCTACGACCTGGGGCTGGGGCCCGGCATCGAGAGCACCGCCATTGCCGACGCGCCGCCGTACATCCTGCTGCCACCGGGGCACCGGCTCGTGGCCGAAAAGGCGATCGACCTCCGCGACCTCGACGGCGAGCCGATGGTGCTGCTCGATCTCCCGCACAGCCGCGACTACTTCCGCGACATCTTCGCCGGGGTCGGCGTCGAGCCGGAGATCGTGCTCCGCACCAGCAGCTACGAGGCCGTGCGCGGGCTGGTGGCGCGCGGGCACGGGTTCTCCATGCTGAACCAGCGTCCGCGCCACGACGCGACCTACGGCGGCGGCGAGGTGGTCTGCCGCCCGATCACCGACGAGGTGCGGGCGCTGCAGGTGGTCACCGCGCGGATGGCCGTGGGGCGCCCGACCGCCCGGGCCCGCGCGGTGACCGACGCTGCCCGTGACGTGATCGCGCGCGGCCTTCAATCCACCTGATCCGCAACATCGCAGGTCAAAGCTCTGTTCGCGCGAAGTAGTGCATCTGAAATTCCGTTGTTTCTGACTCATTTCAGCTGTTGTGCAGAACCTATGGGCCGCGCAAGCTGTCCGCACCCACCGACCGCTGGAGGTCACCGTGCAGCAATCCGCATCTCCCGCCGCGCTGCGCCGGAGCGTGGCGGCCGGCGCCGTCGGCGTCTTCGTCCACTGGTTCGACTGGGCCGTCTACGCCTACCTCGCCAGCACGATCGCCGCGGTCTTCTTCCCGGAGGAGAGCTCGACGGCCGGGGTGCTGGCCGTGTTCGCGGTGTTCGCGGTGTCGTTCGCCGTCCGCCCCCTGGGCGCGCTGGTCTTCGGCCCGCTCGGCGACCGCATCGGGCGCCGCCGCACGCTGTCGATCGTGATCGTCACGATGGCGATCGCCACCCTGGGCATCGGCCTCCTCCCCGGCTACGACGTGCTGGGCGTCGCGGCGCCGCTGCTGCTGGTCGCCCTGCGGCTCGTCCAGGGATTCGCCGCAGGCGGCGAGTTCGGCAGCGCGGCGAGCTTCCTCGCCGAGTACTCCCCGCGGCGCCACCGCGGCTTCGGCGTGAGCTGGCTGGAGGTCGGTTCGCTGCTGGGCTTCCTGGCCGGCTCGCTGGCGTACTACCTGCTCACGGTCGGGCTCACCGAGCAGCAGATCGTCGAGTGGGGCTGGCGCATCCCGTTCCTGGTGGCGGCGCCGCTGGGCGTGATCGGCTACGTCATCCGCACCCGCATCGAGGACACCCCCGAGTACCGGGTGCTCGAGTCGACCGGCACGTTGCCGAGCAGCCCGATCCGGGAGCTGTTCGCCAACCACAAGCGCCAGCTGCTGCAGGCCGCGGGCCTCATGACCCTGATGCACGTGCCGTTCTACGCGGTGCTGACGTACCTGGTGACCTACCAGACCACCTACCTCGGCCACTCCGCCGACGCCGCCGCGCTGCTCTCCACCGGGGCCTCGCTGCTGGCGTTGCTGCTGGTGCCGGCCTTCGGCGCGCTGTCGGACCGGATCGGGCGCAAGCCGGTGCTCGTCGGCGCCGCCGTCGCACTGCTCGTCGGCTCGGTGCCCGCGTTCCTGGTCATGCGCCTCGGCGTCGCGGCCACGGTGGTCGCGGTGCTGTTCCTCGCCGTCGTGCTGGCCGCGATCCTGGGCAGCTACGCGGTGTGGAGCGCGGAGATCTTCCCGACCCGCACCCGGCAGGGCGGCCTCTCGATCGCCTACAGCGTCACCGCGGCCCTGTTCGCCGGCACCGTCCCGTTCGGGATGACCGTGCTGATCAACGCGACCGGCAGCACGCTCGTGCCGGGCCCGTACCTCATGGTCGCCGCCGTGATCGGGCTGGTCGCGGCGCTGTCCCTGCGCGAGACAGCGGGTGGCGAGCTCCTGTTGGCCGAGGACCGCGAGCACCTCGACCCCGCCCCGGACGCGGCGCTGGCCGACGTCAAGCGCGGCTCGTGACGTCGAGATAGGCAGTTCCTACCGTGTGCCGGCCCGATCCGGGCTGCCACCGTGACCGCATGACACCCACGTCGGCCGGTGTGCAGGTGCACGACCTCGCCGTCCGCGCCGCGACGGACGTGGACGTGCCCAGGCTCCACGAGATCGTGTTGCAGGCCGCCCGCCGGCTGCTGTCCGGGACGCACTGGACGCCTGTCCAGGTCGCCGCCGCGGAACGTGCCGGGATGTTCGAGCTCGACATCGGCCTGGTGGCCGCGGGGACCTACTACCTGGCGGCTGTCGACGGAATCGTCGTCGCCGGGAGCGGATGGAGCGCAGGCGGGCGAATGATCCCCACCGGCGACGCCGGCCCCGCGGACAGCGACACCGCGGTCATGCGGGCCACCTACGTCGATCCCGACCGGGCACGTCAGGGCCTCGCGACGTTGCTGGCGCACACCACGGAGACAGCCGCTCGCCTGGCCGGGTTCACCCGGTTCGAGGCGCTGTGCACCCCACCCAGCGCGGCACTGCGGCGTGGCCTCGGCTACTCGCTGGTCGGCCGCGAAGAGGTCGAGGCGCTGCCCGGTGTCACCGTCCCAGGTCTGCGGATGCGCAAGATCGTGCGCTGACACGCAGAGCGACGTGACGGTGCTGGAACCCTTCCCGACAGGAACCGAACGATGCTAGTTTAACCGGCCTCGCCGGGCATGCACTGGCGCATGACCGCGGTACTGCGAGAGCCCGGCTCTCGAGGAAGGTGCCGAGATGACCGACGCGCACCACGCCTTCTTCAAGGACGTCAACTGGTTCGGTGCGGCCGACTGTGAACGCCTGGACGAGGAGCTCGCGTGGGCGCGCGCGGAGTGCCCGGTCGTGCACTCCGACTACGACGGTGGCATGCACGTGGTCACGACGTACGACGACCTGCGCACCGTCGGGTCGAACCCGACGATCTTCAGCTCGGCGATGCCCGGCGTGATGACCGTCCCGGTGGCGCTGCCGCCGCTGGACTCCGATCTCCCGATCCACAAGGACTTCCGCGGGTTCCTCAACCGCTACTTCTCGCGGTCGTACCTGGACGCCAACTACCGCACGGACATGGAACGCATCGCCGACGACCTGATCGACGGCTTCGTCGAGAGGGGGCAGGTCGAGTTCGTCGGCGAGTTCGCCATCCCGTTCACGTCGACGTCGCTGGCGAAGGTCGTCCTCGACGACAAGGACGAGGAGCGGCTGGCCCGTGCCGTCGACGCCGTGACGAGGGTCGGGGTGGAGGGCACGCCGGAGGCTCACCAGGGGGTGGCGATGATCGCTGCCGAGCTGATGCAGGAGCGGGTTGCGGGCGACGACTTCCTCTCCGGCCTCGTGTCCGCCACGG
>Ga0307513_10001529_pt1 | contig 33133 bp, 35 predicted proteins | sample 15_EM_MG_FD_202174 | JGI IMG/M metagenome (GOLD analysis project Ga0307513, IMG submission 202174) | Populus trichocarpa ectomycorrhiza microbial communities from riparian zone in the Pacific Northwest, United States - 15_EM | ecosystem: Host-associated > Plants > Roots > Unclassified | place... | reverse complement strand
AGACTGTCCAACGGGCAATCGACCCAAAGGCAAGCCGTCCTGGAGTCCCACACACGGCGCCTAAAGGCGCTACGGTGCATGATGCATTTCCCCCCTTTCCCACCAAAAAAAAAAAAGAAAAAAAAAAAAGAAAAGGTAAACGAGCTCGACAACACGATACCGGACCTGAGTCTACAGCATCTACACCAAGTACAGGCGCAAAGCACAACATAACACAACACAACCTCATTACCTTTCAACAGCAACACTCGCACTGTCTACCCTTACTATGTTATCCCAACCCTCAAACGCAAACTTATCGTCGCCCCCGGTCCCCAAACGTATCCACAACGTTCTACAGTAAATCATTCTGTGCACCCAACCTACCAAGCACGCCGCTGTTCCATCGTCTTTGGGCTTCTCATCCATGCTTTTGGCTCAGGTCTCAGTCTCACAGTTCCTGTTTCCTCCACCCATTCCTATGTCTGTCACGGTTGTCTGGCACCGGGCCGTCAGCCTTTCGCTTCCCCAGCTGTTGCCCTATCCCCTTTCCTCACTGTTGGCCATTGGACGCTTAATAGAAGGACAATACAAGGTTTGGGTTCGATGATATCTTATTTTGTGTGTAAGAGAAACGTAGGACCCCGCATTTGTGGGACAGTATTGTTGTGACTGACGAAATGGGGGCGGACCGACGTGCTCGCCGTACTCTTGTAGGTGATCTCACCCTCAAACCTCATGCTTTATACGGATACATATTCTGCCATTTACATCTCTCAAATCTCGGTTTTCATCTATCCAGAGATCATGCATGCGTGGTGCTATTGCCTCAACTCTGCCTGGAAAGCCAATCTACATGGGTAGGTAAACAGCTCCGTTGGGTCCACCCTGTCTACCTGTTGACCTTCCAACTTTAGTTTCAGTAGAATGTGAGTGAGATTAGAGTACTATACATACGTAGTAGGCACACTGAGGTTTATGCACCTTCCAAATACCCCGAGAGCTGCAGGTTGTATGCAGTAATCGTTACTCCACGATCCGGTCCGCGACTCCAGTGACGGGCGCAGCGCCATATGACGAACCGGTCCTCTTGAGAGTCCATTTCAGGTCTTAAGCATCCGAATGCATTACCACTGCGAATACAGCCGGTACACCACTGCTCGGGGCGCTGTCCGACATCGTCGTCGGGTTGGATGAGCTCTTCTAAAGCGTATGGCTGCAGAGGGACGGCTACAAAGGGGTCAGCGAACTCTCCTGACAGAGATTCTTTCAAACGATCCGAAATATTTCGATGGAGCGCCAAAGGGAAACGCAATGTACGTATAGGATGGACAGATGGGTTCTTCATAGCAAGGTGATTCCGCTTCTCGATGCAATCTCGAAGGTAAGACCACCGCTTAGGGTAGGCGGAACTGTCAATCGTCGTCAACCTTGGGCACAACGTGGGATTTCTCCATAAGTGATCAATTAGACCATCGATTGAAGCAAATCGTAGACCTAGTATCAGTGTTTGCAACGAATTCAAATGAGGAATCCACTGGCCAAACTCCATACCCCTGCGCTCAGAATGCGAATGAATTTTCGGGTCAAAGTTGCTATAGATATCGAGTGTGATGAGACCGCACAACATTGTTTGCGCCCCTTCTGTCCATGGGAGCGAATTAAAATGCTCAGATTCCATTGACCATGACCACAGCAAATGTAGTTCCTCAAGCTTTGGAGCATCGATAAAACGGACGATCGAAGCAGAACAATATAAAGCCGTAAGTTCAGGAAAACGGGTCAATGTAAACGATGGTCCATGATCACCGAAGTACAACCGGAGCTCTCGAAGTGCCATCGATTGGTGAATCACAGGACGAAGAAAGTCGGCCCCCTGAAGGTCTGGTAGGGAATTCCCCGCAGGGAAATCCCTTGACGAATTGCCTCGACTTTTGCTATATTCTGCTGAAACGATCCGTGGCCTGAATATGTTTGGCCAATGCCTATCCACCCGCATGATAATGGGATGGAAAGCCTTACCATGGTGCATGATCTCGAGATACTCAAGGAACGGAGTACGGAGACTCTGAAGCTGTGTCGTTTGTGGAGTCAAGTAGCCATAGTATCGTAGGTCCCGTAGATTTGGGAGCTCTATCACCGGAATGTATTCGTCGTATACGGCCGCTGGTACCTGCAGTTCCAATCGCTGAAGATTGCGTAACACCTCGGGAGAGGGCCATATGAAAGGCGCGTGGAGATATGGGACGTGCAGTAAATGTAGTTCATTCAGGGATGGAACGGAGTTCGTGAGCTCCTGCAGTAGATCACCACAGAGATACTCTGGGTTCATTTCCCACGCTGAGAGATATTTCATATCAGAGAACGAAAGTGCGACAGTCACGCATCTGATGATGGGTTGGGGGGCCAGACGTTTAAAATACCGTGAATGCCAACGTTTGGACCATTCATTCTTTGCGCGATCGAGCGTAACATCAAGCGCAAGAGATTCCAAGCGAGGGTAGGCGAGACACTTTACGAGTAGATCCCACCACCCTTCTCTCGAGGTGTCATCCAGCACAACATCGAGATTTTTCAAATTGTTGCACGTCAGGTTTTCTAATACCGTGGGTGCATCCTTCATAACCAATCTCAAGCTTTCAACTCTGGGCAGTTGCAAATTGTCCATATTCACCACTCCAGGAGCATGAAGTACAAGAGCAGTGAGCGATGAGAGCAAGGGCAGTGATTTAATCAGGAACAAATCCGTTTCATTGATAGTGTTCTGATTGTCGCTCGCACGTTCGAGCGGATGCTTCGAAGGGACAGAGCTATTCTCATTATAGGAAGCAGACTCAATCGAGAGTCGGCACAGGGAGCTTAGGCCATCTGGTGGCGTGCCCCCGAGAACGCGAAATGGTACTCGTGCTTCGCGATATAGGCAAAGCCCAAGTGCTCGGATACGGTGCACATGTGGTATTAGGCCATTGACTATTTCGTCCGATGCACATATACCGGTAATCGCGATATCCAACGGCCAATTTTTGGACAAAAGAAGGGAGAGCTGAAGGCGCTCGAGCATATCATCATTATCAACGTCAATTCTGATGTGACTCCACAGTTTAGAAGTTTCGATAACCAGATTTTTCCATGCCATACAAGTCATAGTTAACAGAGGGGAGGTATCAGGATCGTCACGAGCCGCCGCCTCGAATATTTCGCGGATGATCTCCACGGGCATTCGTGTAATTGGATGAGGGTTAGCAATGCGGTCTATGGCGCGTGCCTCCCCGAAGAGGGAGTTGAATTCTTGCTTCAAAGCAAACGAGCCGTAATTGGCAGGCATTGAGAATGGCTGGGTACCATGAGTCCCAGGAAGTGAATCAAGTCCCGGATAGTACTCACCTTGGCGTCCAGTGGCTGTCTGTGGTCCTCTTGATTCGCCGCGAATTGCGCTAGGGTTTCGCACATCTTCGCCTTCGTATCCTTCAACATTTGATGGGCGTCATCAATGTCGAATTCTAACCCTCGATTCATCGCAGCTATATTTGTAAAGTGCGATTTCGCCGTTAATTTTTGTCTGGAGCGGAGCAGTCCAAAAGCTAAGTATGCTCGACAGCACAGTACCGGACCCAAGTCTATGGCATGGACACCCGGTACAGGCACAAAATAATAAATACCACAAGACTCCAGCACCTCCCGACTCACCATATTATCGCAATGCTCAAACGCTAGCTTGCCTCCGCCACTTATGTGACCACAATGGTCCACGGTAAGTCATTCTATACACGCTACTGTTCCATCATCGTTGGGCTTCTCGTGGATGGTTTTGACTCTGGTCTTGGTCTCTTCCCCCACCCGTTCCTAGCCTAGTGGGGTTGAGCCCCAAACACAAGAATCTACCTCATACCCTGCTCGGCGTATTCTCGTGGGTACTATGAGACCCAATAATTGAATCAATTCTCATACAGTACTCACCTTGGCGTCCAGTGGCTGTTCGTGGTCCTCTTGATTCGCTGCGATTTGAGCTAGGTTCTCGCACATCTTCGCCTTTGTGTATTTCAACATTTGGTGGGCGCCATCTATATCGAATTCTAATCCTTGATTCATCGCAGCTGTATTTGCGATATGCGATTGAGCTGTGAAATTTCGCCTGGGTGGAGCAGTCCAGGAGCTAAGCGAGCTCGACAACAATGTCCACGCCGAGTACAGGCAGAAACATAACAAAACACAACAAGGCTCCATCACCTCCCAACTGCAATGCTCGCACTGTCTACTATACCTCAAATGCAGACTCGTCTCCACCGCCTGGTCCCCAAATGTGACCACAACGTTCTACAGTCAATCATTCCGTGCACCCAATCCACCAAGCACGCCACTGTTCCATCGTCGTTGGGCTTTTCGTCCCCAGTTTTGGGTCTGGTCTCGGTCTTGCATTTCCTATTTCCCCTCTTTCCTTTGTCTGGTACTTCTGCCTGTCCCCTTACCTAGTCGTTGCCCTATCCACTTACCTCACTGTTGGCAATTGGATGCTTGACGGAAGAACACTACAAAGTTCGGATTCGCTGGTACTTATTCTGTGTGCACAAGAGAAACCTAACGTAGGAGAAACGTAGGACTGCGCATTTATGGGACAGTAATCATTCTATAGAGGATCCTTCCACGTTATACACTCCGTACAGTCTGAGAATCCGAGGATTAGATGAGGATAAGGTTCACAACTCGTGAGAGCGTGCGGAGTGAGTAGAGAAGACAAGAGACGTATGAGGCGAGAGCTAGCAGCCATGTCGTGACAGTCGTATTAGGAGTAATAATGCAGTCGATCGTGGAAAGCACTCATGTGCATTGATACACCAAAAAGCACGTACAAGAGTTGGATCGGGGGTGGGTCGTTCACTGGTGACAGTCAAAATCGAACAAGTCGCCACCCTCGTGTAATGGTGACGTCGAACAGTCGAACTAGTGTCGCACTTGCACTCGTACTTGCACATCAGCACCAGCATCAAAACAAAGCAGTCCCAACTAGGGAAAGTACAGCGCCGCATGGGCTACTTGCGGCTCATCTTCCTCTCCAGAACAGCGCCAATAAGCCCACTCAGTCGGCTCGTGCCAACGCTGGACGAGGGTTCCTTGCGCATCTTGACCTTGCCCCGGAGCCTGCGCCACACCTTGATCGGCGTTGTGCCCGTGGGGGGAGTGGCGAGGTCTTCAGGCGAGCTTGCAGAGCTGAGCGAGGCGCTCGAGGGCGGCGCGAGCGGCGAGGGGAGCGGCGAGGGGTCCAACCTCGTCGAGCCCGCGGCAGAACCAGAACCGGAACCGGAGCCAGCAGCGGAGCTATTCTTGATATGAGGGTCGACGTCGAGGTGGCGTCCGTTCGCCTCTTCTTCCTCTTCGTCGTCGCTGGAGGCCGAGTCCAAGTCGAGAGTGTCAGGTTCTGGAACGTGGGGCTGGGCAGCAGCCGCATCGGACACGAGCAGTGGCGTGACAGCCTCCTCCCGTCCCCTCGTTCGCTCGCGGTCGCGGTCCCGCCTGCCTTTCAGAACGAGCGCATGCCCGCCCTCCTCACAGGCCTCATGGCACTCCTGCTCCTCGCACTCACCACCAATGCTCAAGTTGCGCATCTTAAGGCTGTTAGTGCGGAAGTGCAGACTCCCCGTTCCGGGATTGCTCTCTACACTCGCATGGCTCCTGCTCCGGTGGGGGCTCGGTGCAGGACTCGAGCTGGCGCAGTGCACAGACACAGACGCAGAGCTGCGGCGGATATGGGTGTACGTCGTGGAGAAGTCCCAGCTGCTGGCGGAGGGATGGCTTGCAATGCTGGACTGGCGCCTGCGCTCCTGGCGGGAGGCAAGCGGCGGGAGGCCCACGAGGAGCGTACGGACGAGGTGGCGGCGTGGACGCGTGGGTGCGGCGCGGAAGAACGGGAACGCGAGCAGCTGCGCGGCGGTAGGGCGTGCGCTGGGCTCCTTGCTCAAACACTGCGCGACGACGTCGGCGAACGCACGCGAGTACCGGTGCACGCCCCCCGCGCGGTCGAGCGTTGGCGGGTCGTTGTTCAGGATCTTCGCGAGCGCGCGGGCAGGTGGGTCACGTGAATGCGGCGCGCGTCCCTGTGCCAGCTCGAGCGCGGTAATGCCCAGACTCCAGATATCCGCGGACGAGTCGTACTGCTTTTGGCTGATCACCTCGGGCGCCATCCAGCAGGGTGTGCCGACGAAGCTCTTCCGCTTGCCTAGCAGTGGCGGGGGTACTGGGGCTGGGGCTGAGGTTAAGGTGGACGTCGAGCGGGAGTTGGGAGCGTAATTGGTGGTGACGTTAATCCGCCGTGCGGCGAGCCGCCCCTGCGTGTGCGCGTCCTCATCTGTCAACGAGGCCGACACCCCCAGATCGCCAAGAAGGACCGTGCCGTCGTCATCTATCAGTAAGTTGGCGGCCTTGACGTCGCGGTGGATGAAGCCATTGACATGTAGGTAGCTGACAAGAATAAAGAAATATCAGGCATGACATGAGGCAGCGGAGGGAGAGAACGGAGGAGCGGGTTTAGTAAATGGTGTACACGGCAGGTGATTATAGAGTACGTCGTGCTCCAGTAAGAGGGGCTCTCCCCGCGCTGGGCGGCTTTGGGCAGAGAATTGTGAGAGAGGGTGCACATCTACGCACCCAGTAGGCACCCAGTAAGTGGCTTACGAATCTACCATCAAGCGCCGTACGTCAAGAGATACGTTGGCATTTCTTCGGGAAGGAGAATATGGAGTAGTGCCGAAGGCACGATTCTGAAAGAGATGAACAAGCCCATGCGAATGGACCCACGTCAACTTAGGACAATGGCGGTATCCTCGATTGGGTGAGGGACTGTCGGGAAATGCGGCTGCAAACTCGGCGACGTTCTCCGCCCCGCGGACACGTATCAAGGATGTAGTGGAGGTTGAATAGACTATACCCGACAAATCACGAAACCCTCGGGGCTCGATGATTAGTTGGGAAAGAAAAGCCGTCTTGCCAGGAGATGTGGACCAAGATGCATCAGTGGTCCGAACCCGCTTTGGGTGGATTGTAGGTATGCAAGCCGGTGTCAATAACGATTGAGGCACGACCTCACGATATCAACCGTGGCGTGTCTGAAATGGCGTCACCTCTGCGCGCTTCGCAACCAATGAAACCTCGGTGCTGGCCTTGTTCAGTCCCAGAAGTGAATAGTGAATAGACGAGAGTGTTTCCGGGATGCGGGACGTCTTGGCGGTGTGAGAAGAGGGATCGAAGGTGGAGCAAATGAAAGAGAGCGGGCGCAGAACCAAATGGAGGACTCACTTGAGGCCCTCGAGGGCTTGCTTGAGGATGCACCGGATACTATCTTCGTCTATGCCCGCTGTAAATTTGTACCGCATGCAGTCTGATATCGAGCCGGCACGCATAAGACGGAGGGCAATGTAGAGTTTGCGGCCATCGGGCCAGGTGCCGCGGACGCGGAGGACGTTTGGGTGCTTGGAGAGGGACATGAGCTGGGTCTCCATTGTGAGGAGTTTGAGGGCGGATTGGGGGAGCTTGTCGAGGTCGACGACCTTTAGGGCGACTTCTATGTCCTCGCCCGTGTCGGGGCAGTGGTAGGTTGCTGCATAGACAGTTGAGGATGCCCCAAAGCCGATGGGGGGACCGAGGGTGTAGTCACGGGAGTTGTCACTGTTGATGCGGACGCGGACGAGGAGTGTGTAGTGATAGGTGAGCGTGAGCGCGAGCGCGGGCACGGTGACAGTGGCGAAAGCAGCAATTGGACATTACGCACGAGAACATCCGAAACTCGTCGTCGACAGCGCCGATCCATGGCGGGTCTTTTGTGGCGACTGGGGCGGCACGAGTAGTACTGCAGTTGGTGGTTGTCATTATTCTTGTTGTTGTCGGAGTCAAAGGTGCACACCTGGCCTTCTCACTCTCAGCCGACGTTCTCAGCGGAAACCGGCAACACGCCCGGCAGGTTGATCAATTGCCCTCTAAGCGCCACGTCGTTGACCTCGACCTCGACCACCACCACCACCACCACCACTTTCGCATTCAGCCCTCTTCCCGACCCAGCCCCAAGAAGCATGAGAGTGTACCAGCTTTCCATCCTCACCGTCGCGCCCGGCGACCCACCATCCGCTGTTCCCCTCGTCAGCGCCTCCGATCTCTCCCAGTTTTCGTTCTACCAGCGTGGCTCCGTCGGCGAGTTCATGACATTCATGTCCAAGACTGTCGCCGAGCGCACCCAACCCACCCAGCGGCAGAGTGTGCAGGAGAATACCTACACCGCCCATTGCTATAACCGGGGTGACCTCGCTGGTGCGCCTCTTCTCGTAGTATAGATATAGACACCCTTGGAATAAGCAAAAGAAAGCTGATGCGTGTGGTCGTCTGTAGCCGTCGTAATAACAGACCAAGAGTACCCTGTCCGAGTCGCCTTTTCTGTCCTCAACAAGATCCTCGACGAGTTCTCGACCTCGGTCCCAGCAGACTCGTACTCAACTCCCTCGTCCATCTCTTTCCCCGCCCTCTCCACATATCTACAAAAATATCAAGACCCCCGGCAGGCGGACAACATTATGCGCGTGCAGCAGGAGCTGGACGAGACGAAGATCGTCTTGGTGAGTCTTCGTTCATATTCTTTGAGTGAGCACGAGGCGATGGATTGACCCTCGTTTGCGTGGATTGCAGCACAAGACAATCGAGTCTGTCCTCCAACGAGGAGAAAAGCTCGACAACCTTGTAGACCGCTCAAATGCGCTTAGTGCACAGAGCAAAATGTTTTACAAGACGGCGAAAAAGGTGTGCATTGACATCTCATCCCTCCCTCACTTTCTCTCGCCGAAATTCTTAACTAACAACCCAATGATAGCAAAATTCCTGCTGCGTCATCATGTGAACCCCTCCACCTCCCTCTCTGCACACTATTCATCCTTTCCTCCAAACCTCTCTCTCCCGCAGTTCTTACCTCTTGGTATTAGATATTAATACATCCTCCGGATAGTCTCGGAATGGGTTCCTCAGTCTCACATTTCTCTTGAATAAACCTGAACCACTGAGGGCAAAAGAAACGACCCGAATGCGGATACACCATAGAGGCCAGCCCTACTACTACAATCATAAGTATATATGCTCCCAGCACCTCTTATCGCCCTGGTGCCGACACCGTCCCCTGTGGAGTGTCTATTCTCCACCGCGTCCCTTGGCTTCCCATGCCGCCGCTCGTCCTCCAACCAACGCACCATGAATGCTCTCACCATGAATGCCCTCACACCCACGCCTTGAAATATGCAGTGAGGAGCGTAGTGAGGAGGTACGCCCTGGTCAAGGTACTTATTATAATCCGCTGTGATATGGATTTGTTGACGACTAGACTCGCTCCCTCCTGGATCAATGGGACTAGCTCAAAAGCGTGTCCTTCGGGGATGCGATTATGACACTGGGCCTCCCACAACCAACCTGCCATTGAAGCTACCCCCCAAAAGGGCTGACCGTAAGCACTTATCTCCTTGTCAGGCCATTTTCGGTGGTGATGGAGAAGAGTATCGAGGATCTTCTGGTTTAGGTTGGTCAAGGCACAGAAGTATGGTGATCGAGTGGGACGTCCGTTCAGATGCTTCGGAATCGGACGCAAGCGTTGTGTAGATGGTGGGGAGGTCGAGTCTGGGGACCCGTTTCCATATCTTTTCATCGACGGGTTTCTTTTCGAGAACCTTGACAAGAGTGCGCATATCGTAGCCGTATCTCTTTATGGCGTCTCCAATCTGGTCTTCGGGTGGAGAGGTCCTGAGGTTGTGCAACAAAAAGACTAGACATAATCACACTCAGTCATGAATGGTTAATGTACTACAGACGCTTCAACGATGTCGTTGTCTAAAAGTGGGTTGAGCACAAAGTTGACAACACTTGGCCCAGGCAATATGAAGTGCAACGTGTACGAAGGCGTGACAATGTACTTATCTAATTATATTATTGCCTATTGTCCTGGACACTCCTAATCTCTTATTAGGTAGGCTGGCTAGGTAGAGTGGAGGGTAGTCTATCCAGAGTCTGCTCAGGGGCTACCCCTTTTATACTCGCGGCAACCTGTCAGTATCTCATTATACACCTCGCAGTGCAATGCATCAAAGATCTGGTCAACCTGGCTACAATACAATCCAGAAGTTCTGGAATTGTCCAGATGATTCCGGTGATCACTGATATGTCCTCTTTGTTTACTACAGTGGTGAACAAAGTGAAACTCTTGGGAGTAGGTATAATCAAGGACCTGTCTTCAATGCCTTTCTCCAGGGCAGGCAATTTCCGTAATAATTACTCAACCATACCTAAGCCTTTGGCGATCACCCTGGCAACAATGGCATTCAACAAGGCCAAAACCAGTTGCATGAGAAGGCTCAGCATAGGCTCTTTGATGGCAAGGCCCAAATTGTAACTGGTCCAGAGTTCAAGCAGTTGGTTAAAGAGCTGGAGGATAAGCACCAGCTTGATAAGGATGAGAAGGCTGCTTGTGCTGCAGCCTGGGTGGCAAAGGCAGCAGTGAAGGCGGCAGAAGCACAGGCAAAGGGGGATGCAATGGAGAAGTATGAGCAAGACATGGATGTCTGGAGGGGATAGTGTGCCATTTGGTGTGCAAATGGTAGAGGTGGTAAGGCCCTTCCTCCCAAACCTCCTCATCCTTTCAAAGGGAAGAGAAGGAGGCAGCCACCTCCACCTGTAATCAACTCCGATCCTCTTCTTGAGTCCATGGTATGTCCTCACCATGCTGCTGCTCCTACCAAAGCCCTTGTGGATATAGTAGAGTACTCAGAGTACTCCGAATATGCAGACACAGACACTAGTTATGATGGGTAGACACTGTTTTATGTTTCTTTACATGTTTAAACTATCTTGTGATTTTTCTGTAATTTTATTTCATGTTTTTCTGTGGGTGGCCAAGTGAGTGACCAAACTTGGCCAAGCTGTCAAACTTTCAACACAGATGTCAGCTGCATAACATCCTCAATATTCACCAAAATATTTATAAAGTGAGCAAAAAGTAACTAAAAATTATATTTTTATGCCCTAATACTAGTTGTACAGGTATGTACACTCAATGGCCAAAACAAATTTGGTGGCCAAGTGACCAACCACTGACAGTAGTTTTTTCAGAGGACTGTGCACATTGGAGTACTGTACAAAATGATAGGCCCTCATTTCAGCCCAAAAAATTGCGCAGATTTCTTCCTGTGCACTGTGATAAAACAAGGGGATTACCATCCTTGAGTATACTGATAGTGGGCAGGCAGAACAACTTGTTGTAAGGTAGAGTAATGGGGATTGGTGATGGTGATGAATAAGGTGATAGTGGTTAATGAACTCACTGGTGGTCAGGCTGCAAGTGGGCTAATGGATTGTGTAGGGTAATGGTAAAGTAATGGTTAGGAAGACAAGATGGAGATTGCTCTCCACCAAGCCTTGTGCCCTTATATTGTAATGAAGTAACACTATGAAGAAGCACTACATGAGGTAAAGTAATGCTAAAGTAAAGAAGCACAGTGCCACAGTGCCTAGAGAGAATGACTATTGTAATGTAGAGAACCACAGTAATGTGTAGAGAAGCTAATGCTATTGTAGAGTAGAGCACACACATGACTCACTTGGTAATGACTAATGTATAGAGAGGACAGCCCACACAGTGGAGAAGCACAGAGAGCAACAGTCTAGGAATAGAACTGTGTTAGAGAAGCTCAAGAAGGCTTAGTAAGGCCAGCCACAGAAGGCTGCACTGTGTAGAGAAGCTAGGAGGGTGACTTGCAAGAAGCAAGCCCTGCCATCATGATTGACATCATAGTCCTGGTAATGCCAAGTTAGCCAAAAAGGCCATAGTGACTGGGAAGGCCAAGGAGGCCAGCATGCCTGGGAATGCTGCAGTAATGTCTCTTTGTTGGCAACATGCCACCCATAGTGGTAATGGTATTGAAAATGTAGTGGAAAAATAGAGGAAAAATGGGGTTTCGTTACATGCACTCTATATGCATATGACAAGATGAGTCCTCATGTTTCAACGTGAGTGCACTCAGGTTCAAAGCTGAGTGTGCTCAGGCTCAGCTCTGGCTTTGCTCATGTGCCAATTGGGTGTGACAGGGTGCCATAAGAAACAAGGGCATGAGTATATTCATATAATAATATCTGCACAAGTCAGAGAGTACATAGGGGAGTGGCAGCACTGCAGGGCAGGACAGACCAGCCATCCTGAGTGACAGCTGTGGGATCCTGAGGAGTGCACCATTTAAATGCAGGGATGCAACCTGAGTGGACCCCCTCTGAGGGGGGTTTTTTTACATGCTTCGCAGCGCCTGAGAGGCCCTGGACCTGAGTGCCCAAGGTGAAATGTGCCCATTGGTAGCAAGAAGCACAGAACAGGCAAAAGGCACAGGAAACACAACAAGATGCCATCACCTCCCAAAAGCAACTTTGCAGTGTCTACCCTCACTATGTTATCCAACCCTGAAAGGCGAGTTTACCTCCGCTGCCTACTCCCTAAATGTGACCACAATCTTCCATTGTAAATTATTCAACCCACCAAGTACATCACGTCTCCATTGTAGTTGGCTTTTTGTCGATGCTTTTGGTTCTGGTCTCGGTCTCACAGATCCCGCTTCCTCCACCATTTCCTCTGTCACTGGCAGTCGGCATTTCGCATACTTAGCCATTGTCCCATCTACCTTCCTCAGTGTTGACAATTGGACACTTGATAGAGGAATAATTTAAAGTTCGGTTTCGCTGGTACCTTATTCTGTGTAAGAGGAACGTGCGCGTGGGACCACGCATGGACGGTGCTATTGTGACGAAATCGGGTTGGACCGACGTGCTCGCCGTATTCTCGTGGGTGATCTCACCCCCAAATCTCATGTTTTACAAGACAATTCGGATACATATTCCGCCATTTACATTTCTCAATTCTCGGTTTTATACGTCCAGATATCATGGACGCGTGATGCCATCACCGCATCTCTCCCTGGATAGACAGTCAACTTGGGTAGGGAAACTGCTCCGTCGAGTCCACACTGTTTACCTGTTGACCTTCCAGCTTTGGTTTCAGTAGAATGTGTTTGAGATTAGAGTAATATACGTACGTAGCGTACACAATGACGCTATGCACCTTCCAAATATCCTGAGAGCTGCAGGTTGTATGCAGTAATCGCTACTCCACGGTCTGGTCCGTGATTCCAGTGACGATTGCACCGCTCTATGGTGAAGTAGGATTCTTCTCGAGAGTCCATTTCAGGTCTTAAGCATCCGAACGCATTACCACTGCGAATACAACTGTCACACAACTGCTGGGGGCGCCGCCCGACCTCATCGTCGGGTTGGATCAGCTCTTTTAAAGCATATGGCTGCAGAGGGACAGCTACAACGGGGCTAGCGAACTCTCCTGACAGAGATTCTTTCAAACGATCCGAAATATTTGGATGGAGCGCCAAAGGGAAACGCAATGTACGTATTGGATGGACAGATGGGTCCTCCATTACAAAGTGGTTCCGTTTCTCGATGCAATCTCGAAGGTAAGACCACCGCTTAGGGTAGACGAAACTGTCAATCGTCGTCAGCTTTGGGCAGCACCTGGGATTTCTCCATAAGTGGCCAAGTAAGCCATCGATGACCACAAAGCATAGACCTAGTGTCAGTGTTTGCAACAAATGCAAATGAGGAATCCACTGGCCAAACTCCATATCACCTTTATCAGAACCCCGATGAAATCTCGGGTCAAAGTGACTATAGATATCGAGTGTTATGAGACCGCGCAACATTGCTTGCACCCCTTCTGTCGATGGGAGCGAATTAGAATGCTCTGATTCTGACCACAGCAAATGAAGGTCCTCAAGCTTCGGAGCATCAATAAAGCGGAAAATCGAAGCAGAGCAATGTAAAGCCCTAAGTTCAGGAAAACGGGTCAATGTAAACGATGGTCCAAACAGATTATTACCGAAGTACAACCGGAGCTCTCGAAGTGCCACCGATTGGTGAATCACAGGAGGGAGAAAGACGGTCCCTTGAAGATCTGGTAGGGATTCCTCTGCAGGGAAATCTTTTGAAGAATTGCCTCGACTTTTGCTGTATTCTGCTGAAGCGATCTGTGGCCTGAACCTGTTTTCCCCATGCCTACCTTCCCGCATGAGAATGGGATGGATAGAATGACCATGGTACATGATCTCGAGATACTCAAGGAACGGAGTACGGAGACTCGGAAGCTGTGTCCTCTGTAGGGACTCGAAGCCATAGTATCGTAGGTCCCGTAGATTTGGGAGGTCTATCACCGGAATGCATTCGTCGTGTATGTCCGCTGGTCCCTCCAGTTCCAATCGCTGAAGATTGTGTAACACTTCGGGAGAAGGCCATATGAAAGGCGCGTGGAGATATGGGACGTGCAGTAAATGTAGTTCATTCAGGGATGGAACGGAGTCCGTAAGATCCTGCAGTAGATCACCACAAAGATACTCGGTGTGCGGTTCCCATGGTGAGCGATATTTATCGTCAGAGAACGAAAGAGCGACAATCATGCATTTGATAATGGGCTGGGAGGGCAGCCGTTTGAAATCCTGTGAATCCCAATGTTTAGACCATTCATTCTTTGCGCGATCGAGCATAACATCAAGCGCAAGAGATTCCAAGCGAGGGTAAGTGAGACACTTTACAAGTAGATCCCACCACCCTTCTCTCGAGGTGTCATCCAGCACAACATCGAGATTCTTCAATCTGTTGCACGTCAGGTTTTCTAATACCGTGGGTGCATCCTTCATAACCAATCTCAAGCTTTCAACCCTGGGCAGTTGCAGATTGTCCATATTCGCAACTCCAGGAGCATGAAGTACAATAGCAGTGAGAGATGAGAGCAAGGGCAGTGATTTGATCAGGAACAAATCCGTGTCATCGATAGCGTTCTGATTTCTGCTCGCACTCTCGAGCAGGTGCTTCGAAAGGACAAAGCCATCGTCATGATAGGAAGCAGGCTCAATCGAGAGTCGGCACAGGGAGCTTAGGCCATCTGGTGGCGTACCCCCGAGAACGCGGAATGGTATCCGTGCTTCACGATATAGGCAAAGCTCAAGTGATCGGATACGGTGCACATGTGGTATTAGATCATTGAAGATTTCATCCGATGCACATACACCAGTAATCGCGATATCCAATGGCCAATTTTTGGACAACAGAAGGGAGAGCTGAAGGCGCTCGAGCATATCGTCATTATTAACATCAATTCTGATGTTACTCCACATTTTAGAACTTTCAATAACCAGTTTTTTCCATGCCATACTGGTCATGGTTAACAGAGACGAGGCATCAGGATCGACACGAGCCGCCGCCTCGAAGATTTCGCGGATGATTTCCACGGGCATTCGTGTAATTGGATGAGGGTTAGCAACGCGGTCTATGGCGCGTGCCTCCCTGAAGAGGGAGTTGAATTCTTGCTTCAAAGCAAACGAGTCGTAATTGGCAGGCATTGGGAATATCTGGGTACCATGAGACCTAGTAAGTGTATCAAGTCCCAGATAATACTCACCTTGATGTTCCGTGCCTGTCTGTGCTCCTCTTGATTCGCCGCGATTTGCGCTAGGATTTCGCACATCTTTGCCTTCGTATCCTTCAACATTTGATGGGCACCATCAATGTTGAATTGTAATCCTTGATTCATCGCAGCTGTGTTTGCAAAGTGCGATTTTGCTGTTAATTTTTGCCTGGAGTGGAGCGGTCCAAGAACTAAGCATGCTCAAGAGCACAGTACCGGACCCAAGTCTATGATATAGACACCCAACACAGGCATAAAATAACAAAATGCCACAAGACTCCAGCACCCAACTCACCATATTGTCCCAATCCTCCAACGCAAGCCCGCCGCCGCCACCTATGTGACCACAATGGTCCACAGTAAATCATTCTATACACGCCGCCGTTATATCGTCGTTGGGCTTCTCGTCGACGGTTTTGACTCCGGTCTTGGTCTCTTCCCCCACTCGCTCCAAGCAGGGCTGAGCTCCAAACACAAGACTCTACCTCATACCCTGCTCGGCGTATTCTCGTGGGTGCTATGAGACCCAACAATTGAATCAAGTCTCATACAATACTCACCTTGGCGTTCAGTGGCTGTCTGTGGTCCTCTTGATTCGCTGTGTGTCGGGAAGTGGCTCCATGGCTCTGTTTGGTCAGCAGCCGACAGACAAGAAGAAGAAGAAAAGAAGGGAAAGAAGGACTTATCGAATACGACATGCTACGGTTGCGGCAAGAAAGGGCACATCAGCGCGAACTGCTCCGATAAGCAAGAAGAGAAGCGAGACGAGAAATCCAAGGCTGGAAAGGAGGGTGAGAAGAGCGAACTGAGCGCGAGCAAGAAACCCCCGACTGGGATCTTGTACACGGCAATGTCCCATGCTGGTTTGGTCGCGAACAGAGACCTCACAGAGACGTTCTATGTGTATTCGGGAGCGTCAGACCACCTCATTCCATCAAGAGGCGAACTACGCGCCTACAAAGAGTTCGCGAGCCCTGTTGATTTAGCAGCGGTTGGTGATGGCAAGATCTACGCTCAAGGCACCGGGACCCTATGGGTGACAGCATCAGTAAATGGTCTGGAGCGAGAGGCAGATCTGGAAGATGTATATTATGCGCCTGGAGCCCATGTGCGACTGGTGTCGCTCGGGAAGCTGGAGAGCCAGGGGTGGGGTATCTGCCTACGGAATGGCGGAATGGAGCTGAAGAACCGGGATGGGGATGTGTTCACCAACGTCGAGAAGGTGAACAACGTCTATCCGGTGGAGCTCAATGTCATCATACCCAAGGTTGGACTGGCTGCGTGGACAGACGTGGGCAAGCATGCGGAACTTACTCAATAGGAGTTGATTCAACGTCTTGAAGGGGTCGCAATGACTGCCACAGCGAAAGGGGGCGACGGAACAGAGGCGACGTTATTGACCTGGCATCGACGTCTGGGGGGCCATCCAGCATTCAAGACGGTGGTAGCATTAGCACAAAGCGGTGCGAGTGGGATAGTCATTACGGACTTACCTGCGAAGGCGCCAGGTCTTGATGCGTGTGCTGCATGCATTGCGACAAAAATCGGTACATCTCCCACATAAGGAGGGCCGCGGACGGGCGAGTGAGTACCTGGGACGGGTACATATCGACATCGTCGGCCCTATGCCTGTCAAGTCGGTGGGTGGCAGGGAGTATGTGTATGTCATCGTGGACGACTACACGCAAGCGGTCTACACGAGACCATTTCGGCTCAGGTCAGAGGCCGCAGAAGCATTCAAAACGTTCAAGGAAGCGGCAGAGAACGAATCGGGGAATAAGCTACGCGAGGTCATGACGGACAACGCGTGCGAGCTCTCGATTGGGAGGGAGGTACGCGACACCATAGGCGTACTTACCAATGATTCGGGGCTCCAGGACTCCCTGTGGGCAGAGACGTTCAACACAGCAACGTACGTGCATAACAGAACGCCAACGAAGGCACTAGACGGACGTACCTCATTCGAGGTTCGCTATGGTGCGAAGCCAGACCTAGCGCATTCAGGGCACCGTGCGCCGTCGTCGAGCCATTGGAGAAATTAAAGAAGCTTGATGACCGGGCGACGATGTGTTTCTTCGTCGGTTACAAGTATGATGGCGGCTATAGGGTTTGGGACCCTAAAAAGCGGGGTTTTTTCGAGTCGAGAGATGTGGTTTTCTTTGAGGACGGTTTGCCGCCGCCTATGCTGGACTAGTCGATGACGTTACCCGATGATGCTGACGAACCAGTCATTAGGAGAGCCTACGTCTGTCCCGACGTTGCCCAAGACCCTGATGGAGCCTGTGCAAGCTCCAGAACCCCAGCCACGACTCTTTATACGGTTACCTAGGCGGTATATGGACCGCATGGACGCACAGCAAGCCCCGATCTCTGATGGGATGGACGCCATTCCCAGCGATGAGTCTGACGACGACATAGGGCTGTCAACGCCGCGTCCTCGTCATGACATGTCATATGTGCCAGATTACACTGTGAGGTCCCTGCGTTCGGGCCTCAAGCGCGATGGGCGACTGGGTGGCAGCTCTGGCCTCGAGCGCAACGAAGGAGGGGGTGGGAGTGCTACGCCCGTCGTAGATAGCGCAGAATATCTTTCTGTCGCGTTATCATCGGGTCTGCCTGGCGGGATTCAGCTCTCGCAGGTGCCCGACCCCCAAAATGTGCGCGAGGCGATGGCGGCACCCGACGCTGATGGCTGGAGTGACGCTATGGGCAAAGAGATGGCCAACCTAAATTCACACGATGTCTACGAACTGGTACCGCGCGTGCCCGGCATGCGCACCTTGCGTTTGGGCTGGGTTCTCCACCGCAAGTTCAAGAACGGCGTCTTTGAGAAGAACAACGCCCGACTAGTTGACAGTGGCATGGGACGCTCAACGAGTAGCTCTACATGGTACGCGGCACCTGGGAAGGAGAATTGGGTCTGGAGGCTCAAGGAAAGGTCCCTACGGGTTAATACAGGCTGGGAGGACGTGGAACAAGGAGCTGAACTCACATCTGGTGAGTGAGGGATTCGCTACGATGTCGAAGGACCCTGCCGTCTATGTGAAAAGTACCTGGGATCAGGAAGCTTTCGTTGCTGGAGGATTCTGTTGGGATAGGTTCTGGGAGGAAACTCGAAGCGCTGGCGAAGGGGATCCATGCGATGTATGGGATCATGGGCCTTGGTGAGGTCAAGTGGGTGCTGGGCATGCTACTGGAGCGTGACCGGGCTGCACGGACGATCTCTATCTTGCAGGAGGCCTTCATCAACTCGATACTGGCCCGTTTCAGCCTCACCGATGCAACCGCTCTATCGACGCCACTCGCGCTTGGCACACACCTCTCTGCAGCGGATTGTCCCACCACTCAGGAAGAAATGGACGAAATGGCGACCCGTCCTTACAGGGAGCCGGTAGGGGCACTAGCGTGGCTTATACTGGGTACTCGACCCGACACATTGCGTTCGCCACCAGCTTGCTCGCCCGCTTCAGCCATAACCCAGGACGCGTCCATTGGGAAGCAGCAAAGCGCGTACTGCGCTATCATAAGGGTACGAAGGGGTGGCGCCTCACTCTCGGAGGAAAGACGCCGCAGATTGCTGGCTTCACAGATGCGGACTGGGGGAGCAATCGCGACGATCGGCGATCGATTGGCAAAAATCGGCTGCGGTGCCGTCAGCTGGAAGTCGAAGAAGCAGTCGTTCGCTGCACTTTCATCGACGGAAGCTGAATACATGGCCCTTCGCCAGGCGGCGAAGGAATCAGTTTGGATGGTCGATTTTCTTAAAAATCTCGGCATTTCGGTCAGCGACTCGATGGTCAAGGGAGTATTGAACTAGCCAAGAATCCGGTCTTTCATGGCCGATCCAAACACATCGACATCCAGTACCATTACACGAGGGATCTAGTCAAGGAGAACCTCAACTGCGTGCCAACCAAGGAGATGGGTGCAGACCTACTCACCAAGGCTTTGCCCCGTGCTCAGCATGTTGGAATTTGGGATTTCACATGCGAGCGCTCAGTGCTCCGATTGTCGGAGGCGGGGATCATCGGAGCCTGTGCCCGATTTGCTGAATCCGATTGTAGGAGGCGAAGTGGCGCAACCTCCTGTGCACCAGTGTACGGCTCTGCCACGGACGCTCATAGCCATTCCCATTTGTATTTAAGCGTAACCCAGATTGTGAATATGAAGTAGCGAGGGGGTTACACGAAATCGTCCCAAAACGCTGAAACAGCACGAGTATCTTGCGAAGGGTACTGGTTTGCTCTAGTTCTTGTTCTCCTCACCCGGATCGCAGCGAGGGGGTGTGTCGGAAATGTGTAACGCTAGCGACCGTGTTCCGGTCATATGCAGTGTTGCAGACCATGCCAACGTGCCGTCGGCATTATATATAGCGCACGGTTTCATGTCGGGTCATATCGGGTCCACTGTGGTTTGCGTTATATAAGTCACCGCCTTTGTAGGATGACAGTCTCAGTTTGTTACGCAACCTGAGACTGTAAGTCCATTTACGCCGTCCTAATGAGCGTCTCTTTTGTACAGTACGCTCTGCCTAGGTATTTCATAATTCATTAGAGTTTGTTACGCAACCTGAGACTTACGCTCTGCCTAGTTCCAACACTGTGATTTGCGCTAGGATTTCGCACATCTTCGCCTTGTATATTTTAACATCTGGTGGGTGTTGTCAATGTCAAATTCTAAACTTTGATTCATCGCGGCTGTACTTATGAAATAAGATTGAGCTGTGAAATTTCGCTCTAGACCTCTGGAGAGAGAGAGAGATCTATATTTTTCCGTGGAGATAGGTACACATTACGGGACCAAGACACCACCTGGCCAGCAGCCTACGAATCCGTGCGCAGGGGATATGACATGAGGGGACGTATTTACAACATGGTTTACAGGTATGGTCTCTAGGGTGCGCTGCCTGGTTGTGTATAGGACGTGGGTTCTCTTGTTGTTTGTGCTCGCTGTGTGTGGTGTTTCGCACTGTTTTGTAGCTAGTGTTGCCTATGGGTTTGCCTAGGTCTTTTGTTTCTGGAACGCCTTGCTCTTCTTGACTAACTCGGCTAGGGCATCTATTCCCGCCTTTGTACCGAAGAGTGTTGCTAGCTGGTGGTCTGGGGCTCCCTCGTGAATTATGCTCCGGTGTTCCTCGTATGTTTGGCATACGAAAACTATGTGCTCGCGCCCTCGTCACATGGGCAAGAAACAGGCTCTTGTATGTTGTGCGTCTGGTAGTACTCCCCGAAGTATCCGTGCCCGGTTCGTGCTTGTGTTACCACCCCTAGTGTGTGTCGATTAAGCGTGCGGGATGCGTGCGATCCTGCTAATGAGGGGGGTATACGATCTGCTATGGCGTATCGTCCTGTCCTTGGTTCCTTTGCCCATTCAGCGACCCATTTAACCTTCATGTCGTCGCGTAGTTGTCGGTGGAGGTTCGCTATTGTGGTGATTTCTGTGGCGGGCTCGAGTTCGGTCGCCTCCTTCGCTATCTCGTCTGCTCTGTCGTTCCCTGCTATGACCGTGTTCTAGACCTCCGGAGTGGAGCAGTCCAGGAGCTAAGCGAGCTCGACAACACGATACAGAAGTACAGGCACAAAGAACAACAAAACAAAGCCTCATCACCTCAACAACAACACTCCACTGTCTACCCTCAAACGCAAACTTATCGTCGCCCCCGGTCCCCAAACGTAACCACAACGTTCTACAGTAAATCATTACGTGCGCCCAACCTACCAAGCGTGCCGCTGTTCCATCGTCTTTGGGCTTCTCATCCATGTTTTTGGCTCTGGTCTCAGTCTCACAGTTCCCGTTTCCTCCACCCATTCCTGTGTCTGTCACGTTTGTCTGGCACCGGGCCGTCAGCCTTTCGCTTACCTAGCCGTTGCCTTATCCCTTTCCTCACTGTTGGCAATTGGACGCTTAATAGAAGAACAATACAATGTTTGGGTTCGCTGATAACTTATTTTGTGTGTAAGAGAAACGTAGGACCGCGCATTTATGGGACGGTATTGTGTGACGAAATTGGGGGGACCGATATGCTCGCCGTACTCTCGTAGGAGATCTCACCCTCAAATCTCGTGCTTTATAAGGCAATTTCGGATACACATTCCGTCTTTTATATCTCTCAATTCTCGGTTTTCATATATCCAGATATCATGCATGCGTGATGCGATTGCCCCAACTCTGCCTGGACCAGTCTACTTGGATAGGTAAGCAGCTCCGTTGAGTCCACACTGTCTACCTGTTGACCTTCCAGCTTTAGTTTCAGTAGATTGAGTGAGATTAGATACGTAGCAGGCACATTGAGGTTTATGAACCTTCCAAATACCCCGAGAGCTGCAGGTTGTATGCAGTAATCGTTACTCCACGATCCGGTCCGCGATTCCAGTGCCGACTACAGCGCCATATGACGAACCAGTGTCTTTTTTGAGCGTCCATTTCGGGTTTTAAGCATCCAAACGCATTACCACTGCGAATACAGCTGTAACACCACTGCTGGGGGTGCTGTCCGACCTCGTTGTCGGGTTGGATGAGCTCTTCTAAAGCGTATGGCTGCAGAGGGACAGCTACAAAGGGGGTAGCGAACTCCCCTGACAGAGACTCCTTCAAACGATCCGAAATATTTCGATGGAGCGCCAAAGGGAAACGCAATGTACGTATTGGATGGACGGATAGGTCCTTCATAGCAAGGTGGTTCCGCTTCTCGATGCAATCTCGAAGGTAAGACCACCGGTTGGGGTAGCGAAAACTGTCAATCGTCATCAGCTTTGGGCACAATGTGGGATTTCTCCATAAGTGGTCAATTAGACCATCGATTGAAACAAAGCGTAGACCTAGTATCAGTGTTTGCAACGAATGCAAATGAAGAATCCACTGGCCAAAATCCATATCACCGTGATCGGAATGCGCATGAAATCTTGGGTCAAAGTTACTATAAATATCGAGTGTTATGAGACCGCGCAACATTGCCTGCACCCATTCTATCGATGGGAGTGAATTAAAATGCTCAGATTCCACCGAGCGTGACAACAGCAAATGAAGTTCCTCAAGCTTCGGAGCATCGATAAAGCAGAAAACCGAAGCAGAGCAATGTATAGTCCTCAGTTCAGGAAAACGGGTCAATGTAAACGATGGTCCAACCAGATGATCACCGAAGTACAACCGGAGCTCTCGAAGTGCCACCGATTGGTGAATGACAGGAAGAAGAAAGTCGATACCTTGAAGGACTGGTAGGTATTCCGCCGCAGGGAAATCCTTTGAAGAATTTCCTCGACTTTTGCTGTATTTGGCGGACCTGATATGTCGCCTGGGCATGTTTGGCCAATGCCTATCTACCCGCATGAGAATGGGATGAATAGCTCTACCATGGTGCATGATCTCGAGATACTCAAGGAACGGAGTACGGAGACTCGGAAGCTGTGTCGTCTGTGGGGACACGTAGCCATAGTATCGCAGTTCTCGGAGATTTGGGAGCTCTATCACCGGAATGTATTCGTCGTGTACGGCCGCTGATACTTGCAGTTCCAATCGCCGGAGATTGAGTAACACCTCGGGGGAGGGCCATATGAAAGGCGCATGGAGATATGGGACGTGCAGAAAACGTAGTTCCTTCAGGGATGGAACGGAGTCTGTAAGCTCCTGCAGTAGATCACCACAGAGATACTCGGTGTTCGATTCCCCACCTGAGAGATATTTCCTGTCAGAGAATGAAAGAGCGACAGTCACGCATCTGATGATGGGCTGGGAGGTCAGCCGTTTGAAATCCCGTGATTCCCAATGTCTAGACCATTCATTCTTTGCGCGATCGAGCGTGACATCAAGCGCAAGAGATTCCAAGCAAGGGTAGGTGAGGCACTTTACGAGTAGATCCCACCACCCTTCTTTCGAGGTGTCATCCAGCACAACATCGAGATTCTTCAAATTGTTGCACGTCAGGTTTTCTAATACCGTGGGTGCATCCTTCATAACCAATCTCAAGCTTTCAACTCTGGGTAATTGCAAATTGTCCATATTCGCAACTCCAGGAGCATGAAGTACAAGGGCAGTGAGCGATGAGAGCAAAGGCAGTGATTTAATCAGGAACAAATCCGTTTCATTGATAGTGTTCTGATTGTCGCTCGCACGTTCGAGCGGATGCTTCGAAGGCACAGAGCTATCCTCATTATAGGAAGCAGACTCAATCGAGAGTCGGCACAGGGAGCTTAGGCCATCTGGTGGTGTGTCCCCGAGAATGCGAAATGGTACTCGTGCTTCCCGATATAGGACAAGCTCAAGTGTTCGGATACGGTGCACATGTGGTATTAGGTCATTGACGATTTCATCCGATGCACGTATACCAGTAATCGCGATATCCAACGGCCAATTTTTGGACAAAAGAAGGGAAAGGTGAAGGCTTTCGAGCAAATCATCATTATCACCGTCAATTCTGATGTCACTCCATAGTTTAGAACTTTCGATAACCAGTTTTTTCCATGCTATACTAGTCATGGTTAACAGAGCTGGAGCATCAGGATCGGCACGAGCCGCCGCTTCGAAGATTTCGCGTATGATCTCCACGGGCATTCGTGTAATTGGATGAGGGTTAGCAACGCGGTCTATGGCGCGTGCGTCCCTGAAGAGGGAGTTGAATTCGTGCTTCAAAGCAAACTCGCTGTAATTGGCAGGCCTTGGGGATGGCTGTGTACTATAAGTTCCAGTAGGTGAATCAAGTCCCAGATTATACTTACCTTGACGTCCAGTGGCTCTCTGTGGTCCTCTTGATTCGCCGCGATTTGCGCTAGGATTTCGCACATCTTCGACTTCGTATCCTTCAACATTTGATGGGCATCATCATTGTCGAATTGTAATCCTCGATTCATCGCGGCTGTATTTGTAAAGTGCGGTTTCCCTGTTAATTTTTGCCTGGAGCGGAGCAGTCCAAGAGGTAAGCTAAGCAAGCTCGACAGCACAGTACCGGTCCCAGGTCCATGATATCTACACCCAGTACAGGCATAAAATAACAAACTACCACAAGACTCCAGCACCTCCCAACTCACATATTGTCCCAATCCTCCAATTAACGCAAGCCCGCCTCCGCCACTTATGTGACCACAATGGTCCACATTAAGTCATTCTACACATGCCGCTATTCCATGGTCGTTGGGCTTCTCGTCGATCGTTTTGACGCTGGTCTTGGTCTTGTCCCCGACCCGTTCCACTGAACTCCAAACACAAGAACGTAAAGTATTTGGCTGCCAGATATATGGTGAGCATTGGAACACAATAGAAAACGTCCCAGACTGCCAATTCGCCACACTCCTAGGAATCAAAGAGGGCATCCAAGCACTGGTGAGATTCATTGAGAAGAGTGGGGCATCCCAAAAACCCAACACTTCCAGGTACCAACGAGACCCACAATATGCTACATCGAAACCAGAAAACACAGGAGACTCAGGAGTGATATGATGGCCATGCCACCATCAGTATGCAGTATAAACCGGCCCCCTCCCTTCTTCTATCGTCCACCGTACACTAGGTACTAGACAAACATACCCAATATAATTCAACCGCCTCAACTTCGTCAACCGCACAGAGAGATTCAAGCACATATACCAGACGAAACCAAATAGGATGATAACAAGCCATGATAGCGTCACATGCCCTACCTCAAGTAGATGTTGGTAATACCCATACACATTCCTCCACACCCAATGCCGAAGTCGCAATCTGCCAGAGTCCGAGCAAGAATTAGGACAGAACAGAAAGCAATAAGGCTCGATCATAAACCCACGCATCCAATAGTACGTGTAACATAGATAATACACCTTAGCACGATAAATTGGATTTACCAAAAAACCCAAAAAAAACAACCGCGCTGGGCAGCATGCACTATATACCTACCGGTAACCCCATATGCACATTATGCCCTCCCCCTTCTTTGTTGGCAATTGGAATGGAGTGCGAGCTCTCAGCGCTTGCCTGCGGGTGAACCAAGGAACCAAGGCTCGGTTTGCTGCACAGGGCTGTCAATGGAAGCAAGGATTTAGGTATAAATGGACTAGCTTCGCTCGTCATGTACTCCTTACGTGTTTGAACGGGCCCTAACACACTGCGGGAAGTGCCACCACCCAGATCAGATGGTACTGGCACTTGTCACCCATGATATAGGTGGCAGTGCCCAGGTTCGATCTGCCAGTCATTTCAGGTGGTACGCAGCCATTCATTTTAAGTGGCATTGCCAGAGTCACTGCAAAGCCAGTCGTTTTGACTGGCTTTCTGTTCCAGTTCGTGACAGTTTAGAAATAAAGTAAATAGTGAATAAAACACCTATTTACTCATTGTCTCCATCTTCTTTGTCATCTATAAACATTGTACTTGCACACTGAGGGTTCAAATCGAGGATCCCCCATCTCCATGTTGAATCCCTGACACCAGCACTGGGTGATGCCAGCCATTTCTACCTGAATCATATTATTATGTCTTGCATGTTCACTTATTCCTCACTTCTTGGCAGATCAGTTACATTTGGCATGGGGCACCACCAGGAAACATAAAATTTCTTAAGTCCCCAACTTCAATCCCACCACCTCCACCTCTCAATGTCCATGCCCTCTACAGTGTGCAAAAATGGCAAGGTGACAAGCCCTAGAGGTAAGTTTACTCTTTCCGCTTCTTTACTGTGCTGTGCCCTTTCTCTAAGTCCCCAACTTTGACCCTGCTATCTCTGCCCCTCAACACCCATGCCCTCTACGGCCCATAAGAACAGCATGGTGATGATACCTAGAGGTAAGTGGACTCCTTGCTACTTCTGTACTGCCCTGCACTGCTCTGGTGCTGCTCATCACATTAAATGACCCAAGGTGACCTCCACGCGCTTGTCAAATCTGCATCAACCCCAGGTGATCACAGTGCCTCACTTTTTATTGCAAAACCAGTTGGTGCTGCCAGTCATTCATCTACTGTGCACCATGCTGGATACAACCTTGAGCACAAAAGCTGTCTCCCATCCAAAGAATTGAGGCTTTTGAGGGTGAGAGCATATTTTGTGCAAGTGTTAGCAAGTATTGCTAACTCAGCCTGTGTCTGTGTCTTAATAAAAGCTCACTGTTGAACATTTCATCTACCATTACTGCAACATCAGGAAGACTGACAAGCACAACTCTGATCTTGATAAAGGGGTTGTAATTGGCAAGGCAAGTGACATCCAGTTTGCAACACTATTAATTTTTGGCAGTGCTGAGAATTCCACCCATGGCTCAAAAGCTATGAGAGTGACTGGCTTGTTTCAGTCCTCATCCAACAAATGCTAGCCAAAACTGCCCATATGTATGCTTTTGATGACTGGGGTGATGGCCCTCTTTGTACAACACTGGAAGAATGAATGGGACTTGCACAGTCAGAGGTATGTATTGTTTATCATATGAATTGGTGCTAACATACAGGACCATAGGGTTGCACAAGCAGTATCCTATGTCATACAGAAGGTCTTGTCCAGTCTGAGGTATGTACTGTTTACCCTATGAATCAGTGCTAACAGGACCATAGTCAGTCCTGAGCTTGTCAGACTCATGGATTCAAGATCGACAGGTACTGGAGGCAATCCTGCCTCCCCCACCAATAACCACTACCTCATGGCCAAAGAATAAGCACCCCAAGGCAACCACCATCAAGGTATATCTACATAACACAGAGTACATACACTAACAATATCACAGCATACCAGTATATCTCTCCCCATGCCACTCAACCTGTGCTCAACCTGTGGCCTTCAATATTGATGATGTATGTCTACATAACACAGAGTACATACATTAACAATGTCACAGCAGTCCAGTACACTTCTCTCTCCATGCTGCTCAACCCATGCTCAACCTGTGGCCCTCAATGTTGATGACATCTTCAGCTCTCAAACCCCACCACAGCCCACCACCACCACCACCACCACTACTACTACTACTAAGAAGAAGGGTATGGCATCTAAAGCAAAGCACACAGTACTCACATGCAAAGCTAGAAAGGTAATATCACTTCTGACTCTTCCCAATATCATATGGGGCTGATTCTCCTGTCTAGCGTATGACAGAGGATGATGCCCTAGAATTCAAGGCACCTCCAGTAAGTATCTCATACCAATCAGCAGTCATGTTCACCAGATAGCTTATATCATGTTGTGTTTCAGCACAAGAGAAGCAAATGCAACATTGCCACCCAATAATTTACATGCCCTTGCCTCCTGCTTGTTTTATACTCCATTCTTCATCCATTTCTTGCCCCTCTATTCTTTCTCCATTGCCTGTTTTTTCATTCACTATCAACCATGTCTTATATGAACAGATTAGGATAGCTAGCCTGGAATACAACCTGTTAAATAGTCTCACATAACCATCTAAACCAACATGTTAAGCCTCCTCACTTCCGTGGTCTCACCAGTCTTATTTATTGGTATCACCACCCATTCTGAGTGGCAACACAAGCTGAAGGTACAGGCTATAAGGTCAAATTGCCTATCCAGAATGGGTGGCAAAGCCTTTGCTTCACATGAGCCACTTGCCAGTCAAAATGTGTCATTGCCAGATTGCATAGCTGGTGCTGGCAACATTTCCCACAGTGAACAAACATGATTATTCTGTTGTATTATTGGCTGCATGGAAATTCTGACACTCTGTTCTGTCTCCTATGCACAGATTCGTAGGCTGCTGGTCAGGTGGTGTCTTGGTCCCATAATGTGTACCTGTGACCATGGAAAAATACAGATCTCTCTTGCTCTCTCTACCCGTTCCTATGCCTGTCACCTCTGTCTATCCCTGGCTCATCAGCATTACCCAGCTGTTGCAAAACCCTCCTTTCTGCACTGTTGGCAATTGTGTGCTTGATAGAAGAACAATACCAAATTCAGGTTTGCTGCTACTTCCTTGTGTGTAAGGGCAAAATGTAGGACTGTGCATTTGTGGGACAGTGTTGTTGTGTCAAAGAGGCATTAGGCTGATGAAACCTACCTCATACCCTGCTTGGCATATTCTTGTGGTGTTGGAACTAAGCACAACATAAGCTCAAACTGAGTCTGTCATCCTACAATAAGATGACTTATATAATGCAGAGCAAAGCAGACCAATATCTAATGCCGATGGCATGCTGCCAACCCTGCATATGACCAAAGCTTGGTCACTAGTGTATACACATTTCTGACATGTGGGTGCTCTCAATCTCGAATCTCATGCCTTTTTAATAAGGGAGCTTTGGTTGCATATCCCACACCATTTACATTTCTCAATCCTCATTTTCATATATCCACAGATTCCAGATCTGTGGTGCTATTGCCACCCCTCTGCCTGAGTGGCCAGTCCACTTGAATAAACTGCTCTGTTGAGTTCACACTGTTCATCCATTGACTTTCCAGATTTAGTTTCAGTAGAACTAAAGCGAGGCCAGAGTACTATATGTACGTAGCATGCACACTGAGGTTATACGCTTTACAAATACCCTGAGAGCTGCAGGTTGTACGCAGTAATGGTGACACCATGGTCTAATCCACGATTCCAGTGACGGGTGCAGCACCACATGATGAGCAAGTCCATTTCAGAGTCCATGTCAGGTCTTAAGCATCCGGACGCATTACCACTGCAAATACAGCTGTCACACCACTGCTGCGGGCGCTGCCCGACCTCATCGTCGGGTTGGATGGGCTCTTCTAAAGTGCACGGCTGCAGCGGGACAGCTACAAAGGGGCCAGCAAACTCCCCTGACAGAGATTCTTTCAAGCGATCCGAAATATTTCAATGGAGTGCCAAAGGAAAACATAATGTATGTATTGGATGGACAGATGGGTCCTTCATAGCAAGGTGGTTCCGCTTCTCGATACAATCTCGAAGGTTAGACCACCGGTTGGGGTAGCCGAAACTGTCAATCTTTGGGGAGAACTTGGGGTTTCTCCATAAGTGGTCAATTATGCCATTGATTGAAGCAAATCGTAGACCTAGTGTCAGTATTTGCAACGAATGTAAAAGAAGAATCCACTGGCCAAAAACCATATCACCTTTATCAGAATCCGAATGAAATCTCGAGTCAAAGTTACTATAAATATCAAGTGTTATGAGACTGCACAACATTGCTTGCACCCATTCTATCAATGGGAGTGAATTAAAATGCTCAGATTCCACTGACCGTGACCACAGCAAATGAAGCTCCTCAAGCTTCGGAGCATCGATAAAGCAGAAAACCAAAGGAGTGCAATGTAAAGCTCTGAGTTCAGGAAAATGGGTCAATGTAAACGGTGGTGCACACAGATGATTACCGAAGTACAACCGGAGCTCTCGAAGTGCCACTGATTGGTGAATCACAGGAAGAAGAAAGTCAGTCCCTCGAAATTCTGGTAGGGATTCCTCTGCAGGGAAATCCTTTGAAGAATTGCCTTGACTTTTGCTGTATTTTGGGATGTGATACGTCACCTGGGCATGTTCGGCCAATTCCTATCCACCTGCATGAGAATGGGATGGATAGCTCTACCATGGTGCATGATCTCAAGATACTCAAGGGAGGGAGTACAGAGACTCAGAAGCTGTGTCGTTTCTAGGGACACATAGCCATAGTATCGAAGGTCTTGGAGATTTGGGAGCTCTATTACCGGAATGTATTCATCGTGGATGGCCGCTGTTACCTAGAGTTCTAATCGCTGAAGATTGCATAACACCTTGGGGGAGGGCCATATGAAAGGCGCGTGGAGATATGGGACATGCAGAAAACGTAGTTCCTTCAGGGATGGAACAGACTCTGTGAGCTCCCGAAGTAGATCACTACAGAGATACTCGGCGTTCACCTTTACATCTGAGAGATATTTCCTGTCAGAGAATGAAAGTGCGACAGTCACACATCTGATGATGGGCTGGGAGGCCAGCCGTTTGAAATCCCATGATTCCCAATGTCTAGACCATTCATTCTTTGCGCGATTGAGCGTAACATCAAGCACAAGAGATTCTAAGCAAGGGTAAGCAAGGCATTTTACGAGTAGATCCCACCACCCTTCTTTTGAGGTGTCATCCAGCATAACATCGAGATTCTTCAAATTGTTGCACGTCAGGTTTTCTAATACTGTGGGTGCATCCTTCATAACCAATCTCAAGCTTCCAACTCTGGGCAGTTGCAAATTGTCCATATTTGCAACTCCAGGAGCATGAAGTACAAGGGCAGTGAGCGATGAGAGCAAAGGCAGTGATTTAATCAGGAACAAATCCGTTTCATTGATAGTGTTCTGATCATTGCTTGCACGCTTGAGCAGATGCTTCGAAGGGACAGAGCTATCCTCATTATAGGAGGCAGACTCAATCGAGAGTCAGCACAGGGAGCTTAGGCCATCTGGTGGCTTGTTCCTGAGAACGCAGAATCTGTGCTTCACCATATAGGAGAAGCTCAAGTGTTCAGATATGGTGCACATGTGGTATTAGGCCATTGATTATTTCATCCGATGCACATATACTGGTAATCGCGATATCCAATGGCCAATTTTTGGACAAAAGAAGGGAAAGCTGAAGGCTCTCGAGTATGTTGTCATTATCAACGTCAATTCTGATGTCACTCCATAGCTTAGAACTTTCGATAACCAGTTCTTTCCATGCCACACAAGTCCTGGTTAACAGATGCAAGGCATCAGGATCGACATGAGCTGCCGCTTCGAAGATTTCGCATATGATCTCCACAGGCATTCGTGTAATTGGATAAGGGTTAGCAACGCAGTCTATGGCGTGTGCCTCCCTGAAGAGGGAGTTGAATTCTTTCTTCAAAGCAAACAAGCCGTAATTGGCAGGCATTGGGAATCGCTGGGAGCTATGAGACTCAATAATTGATTCAAATGTCATACAATACTCACCTTGGTGTCCAGTGGTGGTCTGTGGTCCTCTTGATTCACTGCGATTTGCACTAGGATTTCGCACATCTTCGCTTTTGTATATTTCAACATTTGGTGGGCACCATCAATGTCGAATTCTGATCCTTGATTCATCACAGCTGTATTTGTGATATGCGATTGGGCTGTGAAATTTCGCCTGGGTGGAGCAGTCCAGGAGATAAGCAAGTTCAACAACATGATACTGGACCTGAGTCTACAATATCTACACCGAGTACAGGCACAAAAATATCAAAACACCAAAGCTCCATTACCTCCCAACTGTGACACCCACACTACCTACTATACCCCCGCCATGTTACCCCAACCCTCAAATGCAAGCTTGTCTCCACAGCCTGTTCCGTGCACCCAATCCAACAAGCACAACACTGTTCCATCATCATTGGGCTTTTTGTCCATGGTTTTGGGTCTGGCCTCAGTCTTGCAGTTCCTATTTCCTCCACCCTTTCCTCCACCCTTTCTTATGCCAGTTACCTTGGCCTGTCACCAGCCAGTCAGCATTTCGCTTACCTAGCTGTTGCATTATCCACTTACACCACTGTTGGCTTAATGGAAGAACAATACAAATTTCGGATTTGCTGGTACTTATTCTGTGTGCATGAGAGAAATGTAAAGTAGGAGAGATGTAGGGTTGCACATTTCTTGACTTTGGTGGGAGGCTTCATTGCATCCATGGCATCTATCTTCTCCTGATGGGTAGAAATACCTAGCCTTGAAACTCTTTGTCCCAAAAGAATCAAAGATTGGTACCCAATATGACATTTTGGAGGGGACCCCCAATCTTCAGAGAAGTTTGCTTTATTACCCACCTGCTTGAGTATAAAGGAACTTTGACTGAATGAATCTTCCTTTGTTATCACATGACTTTGTTATGCAATACCTGTAGTATTCTACCTTTGTAGTCATGTGACCTTGTTCCTTTGTAATCACATGATCCTGATTTACATGTACAGATAACCAGGTTCTCCAGCCTCATATTCATGTACTTAGCAATGGCCAGGTTCTTTTTGCATAGCCCTTATTCAGAGCTGCAGTCTACAAGCTGCGGACATGCCCCCAGCCCCTATCTGAATAGTAATATCAAAAGTACCTGGTCAACCTGGCCAACCTGGTAGGGTCCTCAGCTATATAAGGAACCTCACTCTTGACCAGAAATGAACAAGCTGCTTTACATCTAACACTTGCCTTGCATCCTAAGAAACCTTCCTGACATGAAGCTTCTACTTTACTTAGTAGTTGACTGACATAAGTAATCAAATACATACTCTGACACAGTATATATTCACTTAAAAGTTCTACTCTTGACATGGGAGAACTTGCCACCCTAAGTATTACTCCTGACACAAGAATACTACCAAACCCTTAGTGTATCTCTTGACACAAGTATACTTAAACCTTCTTAAGTCTATACAATAACTTGAAGTGTTTTTATTCTGCTATATTCTGGTTAAACTCCTGAAGCTCCAAGCTTAAAGAATATCCTTATAAGATCCTTCTATTGGATTGCAAACCCTTTAGTAGCTTCTGGTAAGCTACATAGACTGAAATAAGAGTCTATCCGATTGACTGCCCAGACCTATCTGCTCAAGTTATGTTTCTGGAAACCTCTGCACCATAACAGTTTGTTTGGATGCCAAAGGTTGGGGAATTGCAGGGCCATTTTCTTTGTGTGGAATAGGTGCAGAATAGGTGCAGAGTAGCCAATCAATCATCCCATGACATCATGTGGAATAGGTTGTGGTGGGTGCTTGGAATTACAATGGGAAATTTTCAGG
>Ga0307513_10001528_pt1 | contig 33177 bp, 23 predicted proteins | sample 15_EM_MG_FD_202174 | JGI IMG/M metagenome (GOLD analysis project Ga0307513, IMG submission 202174) | Populus trichocarpa ectomycorrhiza microbial communities from riparian zone in the Pacific Northwest, United States - 15_EM | ecosystem: Host-associated > Plants > Roots > Unclassified | place... | reverse complement strand
CACTGTTACTATGGTAAGCCACAAATTTGCGTTGAGCTGTAAATTTGCGTTGAGCTGTCAGGCACTCTTTAGAGTGGCCCCGGTTGTGAGCCAGCGAACATGCGGGGGTTGCGGCCGCACGCCGCAAACTTGGCACGAGTACCACACCCAAAAATTTAAAGCTCGTCCCGGAACGGTCACCAGTAGTAACTTACCCGAGGACGTGTAACTTTAATGCGTCTATCATAGCCCTTAAGTGTGGGGGCCGCATGTGTGTGGTGCGGAATGCATGAGATAAGCCATGTGCATGTTGAAGTCAATTCTCTTCGCTAACTGATGGCGCGAGAGGCGCCAGCAGACGAGTAATTCTGTTTTGTAAAAGAGGGGGGAAGGAGAGTGTTTGACTCTCCATGGTTATGTGCTGCGCGTAGGATGCTTCCCGGATCGGCTGCGGGATTTTATTTTCCACTCACTCTTAATGTCAATTCCTGGAATACAATATGATACTGGTGTCTTTTCGTTTTTACTCATTATCAAACTAGCATTTGATAGGATTCGATGGCAGGTTAGTGTGCTCGGATGTAAGGGTATTTGGGGCCTGGTACTCGTACAATAACAGAGACACAGGCATACGGTAGCGTGTTGCCCAAACCGGTGCTTGGCGGGCGCTTTTGTTGCCGGTCTAGACCTCTTTGCACAATCAAGTCAAGAGTACTCACTCGCGATCATTCGAATTTCCCAATATGGTTTAGTCCACGAACGAATGTAACATCTCGTAATGGAGGTGATATTGTGGCGGCTTGGAGGACTGAACTACCGACAGCATCGCGGCGAAGGGGACGCTAAACCCACGGTATTTCCTATGCACATCGCCATTCGTGTATATTAGAGTAGTGCACCCCTCTCCCTGATGATATCTTCTTACCAGTTGCGAATTGAACTACACACAACTTGTGCCATTACAAAACAATAAACGACTGTTTTGAAGAGAATCGTTATTTGTTTTCTGATCCAGATTTGTCATGGCGAATAGGGCCCACCATGTCCCAGCGGGGGTCCTTGAGGTCGACCCTACTTGGGTAGGCAAACTGTCCATAAACACGTTGAAATATTGGAACTGACGTCGGAGGGGTAAAACAGAAAGAGACATCAGATTACGAGACTGCAGAGTATTTCGCTTCATACTTTGTTTGCAGTATAATGCTAACTATCACTAGGAGTGAATATTCTACCGCTTCACTTTCTGAATCCATCCGAGAGTAAGTATGAATCTAAAATAAGCCTTAATTGTATAGGCAGGCACAGTGTCTTCCTTTCACTCACACACTAATATTCTAGGTATCGATACGAAAATGGGCGTCGATACCATGCTTTCAAAGATGGGTAAGGGGCTTGGCTCCGGGGTTGGTACGTAGTCGTGCTAACTTCGAGTAGGAGGTATCCCATTCCAAACGACGAGGCTGAGCAAGAGAGGTTAGTTGCAGGGCTGATATCCAGGTTTAGATGGTGCTGTTGAACAGTAATAGACTAGAGATTGCTCATCACATCTATCTCCTTCTACTCGATGGCAACTTGGTGAGAGCACCTGTCCCTGATACAATTCAGAGGATATTGGATGTTGGAACGGGCACGGGAATCTGGGCTATTGATGCCGCTGAGTAAGTGCCTAACTTAACAGTAATGAAGGGCCTCTATTCACAATCCCCAACAGAACCTACCCATCTTCACAGGTCATTGGAACAGATCTTAGCCCAATTCAGCCCAGTTGGTGTGTCTCTCACCCGAGCTTCCAGAGTCTACTCACACTCATCCAAAAATTTCAGGGTTCCTCCAAATGTGAGTTTCCAGATTGACGACGCAGAATCGGATTGGACTTTCGAAAAAGATTCATTTGACTTGGTTCATATTCGTCATTTGGGTGGTGGAATCAAAGATTGGGGGAAACTCATTAAACAAGCATTTGAGTGGGTATCTCGGCTATTCGGGAAACATGGAGAAAGCTGACCTTTTGGGTGGTAGTGCATTGAAACCCGGAGGTTGGTTAGATGTTGCCGAATATGAGTGCAGCTTGAAGAGCGATGATGGAACTTTGCCCGTTGAGGGTAATTTGATCAGGTATTATGACTTGGTGAACGAGGCTGCGGATAAATTGGGTAAGTAGATAAGACATGACCAACATCAAGCACTCATCTAAGCTAACTAAGTATAAAGGCCAAGAGTTTAAGATTTCAGCCTCTTTGGATAAATTTGTTCTTGACGCCGGCTTCGAAAAAGTGAATCACGAAGAGATGAAAGTCCCCCTCGGAACTTGGCCGGCCGATAAAAAACAAAAGGATATTGGTGCATTTACGTTGCTTACCACTGAGAATGCCTTCGAAAGTTTTGGAATGGCCCTCTTTACAAGGACACTTGGGATGGAGGCTCCGGAGGCCATGGAATTGATTGAAGGAGCCAAGAAGGAATCCCGTAGCAAAAAGATTCACTCTTACACACTTCAGTAGGTTTGGATAAGCCCCGGCCGGGTACTTAAGCTAATCTATAGAAAAACAGGCATTTGTACTACGCTCAGAAACCCCTCGGCAAGAGTGATCTCAAGTGATCATGTCAGATGGGGAAATTGGGGATTTCAAGATTTTCTTATAAAGGGGAGAGCTTCTGCAATACATCCCAATTTATGTTATTTGTGTTCACCTCTTACAAGTGCCTAAGGATATTTTCGTACAGGATGGGGATTATTCAGCCGGCCAACTGCCCTTGCCTTGTACGAAAACACATCTCCTGGCACTTGCATGGCTCTTGGATGTCTCAGTCGCACCCCTGTAAATATTTTTGTTCGGTTCATTTCTTCCTTTGATAGCTATTTTTGTAAAATATGGAATGGCTCAGCTATATATCGGAGACTTCAGAGAGCGAGAGATACTTAAGGACTTCATCTCAGATGGGAGGACAGGAGAGACCAACTATCTTTTGTCGTGAAACAACCACATATATTGGCAGTAGAAAAGAGACCAAACGAAATAATACCGAAGCCATGGGAAAATAGATGAAAACAGAATTGCATATCTGATCAATTGATTGAGGGATGGCATGATAGAAAGGGTAAACGGGATAAGTCGAATCCGGACAGCTTTAAACTGTGACTAAGGAATAAGTTGTGATGCTTGCCGGCTTTATCGCATTCGAGGGTGTGGAGAGTACAATACTGCACTAATTTACTGTTCGCTATTTCCACCCCTCTTACTGCCAGCAGTGGATTTACTTACAATCCTTGTGCAAAAACATTTTGCCTGGTGCTTGTACTGTAGTACAAGTACTTGAAGAAAACTCATATGAAAAGGCTATTTATTTTATTTTTATTTTTAACCTTTGGTAGGTTAACTGTAGATGTGGAGGCTCTTTTTCAGCAAAAGATGGGTCCTTATTGTTTCTATGTCGCCAGCGGTGCCCTATATATACACACACTTGACTCTACAGAAAAACCCTTGTTCCGCAGCATCATCCATAATTTTTCTCATCTTCTCTCAACCTCTCCATCTACTAAGATAACTCCTTTAAACCTCCCCGAATCCTTGAGTCCCTTATCCCTCTTTCCTGGTTTCGTCCTCTTACACTGTTCCCCCCCCCATCTTCTGCAATCCTTTACAGTACTGACACCGTCTTCTGCTTTCTAATCATCATAGCGAAGCACTGATCTGTTCCAACCCCTAGAAAACCAATTTCCTAACCTCCGGAATTCCCTATGCCGATTCCTGAAACATCCCAAACATTCTGCACCAAACATGCTACTGTTCTGATACCATACTCCTCAATCCTGTAACCACCTTCGTACTAAAGTCGACTCCGCAATCCGCAATCTGGGTTTCAGCTGTTGCGGGGGATAAATCGCGTAACGGTCAAACTGTGGAAATTGGCGAGGGCTCAACTAAAGGGTAGGTAAAATCAGAAACTTCATTCGCTAGTCATCATCAAAACTAACCAAGCATAAGTCTGTATAAAAATAATAAAACTATCTCAGTCATTCTATCGTCTGCACCTATCAATCTCTCCTTCATGCATAATCCCATTTGCCGACATACCTCCGTACTATCCATAAAGGAAAGACATGACCTTAAACCATTCCGTCTATCCTTCCGTCTAGAACAAGTGAAATCACTAAATCTATTATCCCGTCTTGTCCCTCACCTATCCGCTTTCCTTAGCTCTAACAAATATCCTCCTCCGTCAATTCTGACATCAACTACCTCCGAGATATGGAACATTCATGAATTTTCAACATGTTCAGGGTAGAGGGGGAGACAACCGGGTATGATATAGGAGGGGGACTGAGGAGGACTGCAGGGGGCGTTGAGGGACTGCAGGGGATGGTGGGGGACAGCAGGTGACAGCACGAGTGATGTCTCATGATGTTCTCATGATTGGTTCGGAGGTGTGTGATTTCAATTTGGACAAGTACCGGGGTACAAGCTACAGGACTACAGCCCCGTACAGTCCGTCTAGTCTTCACCTTCCTGGGCGTAGTACGTCCTAGTGCCCCTGAAAGGACGGATGATGGGCTGTAAGTTAGTCCGTTCCGTCCTACACCAAAGTATGGACTGGATGGCTGGGAACACAGTTTGTGAGCCAATTTGAGAGCGGTATCACAACTCCCTCCAGGAATTTTTTGCGCTACACTGTATCTCGTATTTCGGCATTCGGGAAGTTGAAACTGACCTGGCGAGGGAGAAAAGGTGCAATGTGAACGAAAGAGTTATGTATAAGTTAGTGGGGGTCTGACCCCACTCATGTGGGCAGCGGGGTACTGGCATGAAAGAAGCATTCCTCTTACAACAGGTAATGGCTGATGACTGAGGAGTGAGATAAGGGTTCTAACATCTGCCCAATGGCTTAGGTTCTTATGAAACTGTGCATATGAAAACAAGAAGTTAAAAAGGGCAGGAATATATGTGTAATTGTTGGGTGCCGGGCGATTTTGTGGTTTTGAGAGGTGGATATAGGGTGGGTACACTTGGTGGTTATAAATAAATAATAGTTACCATTAACGGAGAAGTTATAGGCTCTCATAGAGTTATTGCCTTCCCTCTACTACCACAATAAAATTAGCCGTATATATAAGAAGAATGCATAACTTGAATTTATTCCAAAAACTGTATAGAATAAGCTTTACTCACCATCCTTCTCGCACCAGTCCTGTGCATGTGTACGGAGCATTTAATTAGGAAGCAAGGTCTGAGAAGAAATGTGCTAGTGATTTATAGGCCTGATAGAGAATTGGTAGGCACTATAGGTGACGGCCTGGCCTACAGATGATGGCCGAGCCCTAACGGAATCTCCCGCTTGCACTAAGACTGCTGGTCCCGGCCGTCAACTCATAGGGCAGCCGCTTTTACGCAAGACGGACGCCGTGCCCGGCGGCCGTTGTCCACCCTGCCTGGGACGCCCGGGACGGTTGGGAACACTGGCTGGCAGTGGGAACAACGGAGTAGTCAGGCTACTTCTTGGTGGGTTATTTGACGATCCTAGGATCATAGGCCCTAGGTGGAGACCGCTGGAATCAATGAGCCTACTATTTGGAAAGGGATACGTTAGCATTGGCAAGCCCAGAAATGGTGGCCGAGCGCCGGTCTCGTGAGCCCCCGGTAATGGGCGCTATGGACCAGTGAAGCTATTATTGGAGAGGGGAGGCGTTAGCCTCGTTAGGCTAGACGATAGCGGCCAAACAAAGCACTTTTGGGCCGCCCGGTATGGGTGATGAGGTAGTGAAACTGCTATTGGAGCGAGAAGACGTTTTTCCCTGATCCGCCGGACATCCGGGGCGGAACACCCTTATCGTTGTCCACCCGGTATAAGCATAAGAAAGTAGTGAAGCTCCTCAAAACTCGGAAGCCTTTAACTCACGGCATGGTATAAGGCCCTACGGATATGACCCTTTGGCAGCCTTCGAGCCTGGCCATATACCCCGTTTATAACATCAAGTGACACTCTATGACTCTTACCTACTATCCTCCCGCCTAACCCTCTTTTAAAATGTCGGGGCGATGGGGTTCTTCTATGGACATCTCCCTCTTTTAGCGCTGGGAACGTCAAGCGAATAAGCTGAATTTATACCATCAGGTCAGGATATAACTTTATGTATGAGGTACATTCGTTCTTTTGGTTTCGCTTTTTCTTTTCTATTTCACTGACTAAATCTAGAGGTTTTTTCGGATAAGCCTCGCCTTCAGCTATTCTTGTATTTCTCCATTCCTTCGCTTAATTGTAAAACCTTCCTAGGTTGGAGTGTAGCATATAGTATTAGGGCAGAATTTCCTTTGGGGGATCTCCCGATCCTAGAATAACAGACCATCAGCATGCAAAGGGCTCGCTCTTCTTTGCCAACACCCAACTCAACAAGAGACTACCAAAACCACAACCAGATAACCATTTAAAAATAAAATAAATATATAATCCTAAATGGTACCTTGTATGTTATCTATCTGCTTTATTGAGATTTTTTTGTTGCGGTAAAGGTATGGTGGATTCGAGAGTGAGGGGGCTGAGTTGCCGTGCTGGGTGGTGGAAGGTTGCAGTTCGGTTACTTTTGCTAACGTGCAATATAAATTCGGAACCCTCATTCCCATCTCATTCTTTCCCATTCGTGATTTTATTCGAACAACTTGTTGGCCAATGGTAATAAACTTAATACAGGCAATCATAGGCCCTCACTCGGCCATTGTAGCCGTAGTAAGACGTCTGTCCAATATTATCACTACTCCGGTTTTTGGTGTTAGGACCTAAAGAAAGTATCGCAAATCACCTGCGGTCACTCAGTAATAGATCACGTTTCCTTTGTACCTTTCCTATTGTTGATCTATTGTTACTGGTTTTCTTTGTCCCTTATTATAAACCGAGGAGGAGGAATTAGAATACCTCGTTGTATACTAAATCGAAGCGTACGCACACATAGCCGACAAGGATTGGAAAGAAGAGGGGAGGAGTAATTGGTATGCTGGGCAAAGGGGACCGGAACTCCTCTCTTGGAGTAACATTACCGAAAGGGTTTTGGGATCTAAGGAAGTTATTACCTCATCCTCATTGTCCTGGTGGCAGGAATGAAGTGCGCAGGAAGGAAGGTTGCTATGTTTTCTATACAAACTCTCAGTTTGGCCATAGATAGGGGAGTAAGCTAGAACGATACGGTTCTCAGTATTCATAAACTTTATCCTCCTTGGATTCATTTCGTTCCCTCTTCCGTTGTCTTTGGCTTTTCTCAGATTGGCACCTCATAACAATGGAAAGCGCAAAAGAAGGAGAGAGCCAAGGAGCAATTAGGACACACTCTACGCGCAACGGAAGGTGGAAGAACGATGGGCTGGTTGGCTACTCCCTCTGCTAGCTAAGGTCTGACTAGGAGACAGGTCTCTTTATGTAACTAATACCGAACAACTCCTGAAATTCGACGAACTTTGGAGGAGCACATTAAACTAACAAATCCTAAACCCTAGTGATCTCAAGCAATTTAGAATCATCCTGACATCGATGATCCTCCGTGGATCCTAAAACTTGTACTCTGCTGGTGTGCCAACTCCTGTCTAAGGGCGTATGGTATGAAAGAAACATCATGGAATCAATCCAGTGTTCCCAACGGGCCAGGCCGATGGTAGGCCGGCCTATAGTCGTATATCTCCTAGTCACATGCCCGCATGCACATCTGCTGCGGCTGCAAATCGGAGCCACTGCATATCCCTTCGTTCGTTCCGTTTTTCAAGCCCAGGCACATCAATTTTAGTTCGCGTTTTAGGCCGAAGCTAAAGTATGGTTGTGTGCCCGAAAGGTAACGATAGACCAGTGATGGACACGATCATGCTCGAGCAGAAAATTTGGCCCATGCTCGAGCATTGATCGAGCTCGATCACACCAAAAATTTATGATCGAGCATGATCGTGTCCATCACTACCGGATAGACGGCACACTGAGGTGGGTCAAGGTCGGGCGAAGTACTCGTACTCGTACCATAGTTGGGGGCAAATCTACGCAGAAAACCTGGTTTCCATCATGACAATACTGAGCAGTACTCACTTAGCACTATTCTGAGCACTACACCACCTCTGAAGCACCAAGTTTTTCATATGACGATTACCCAAATAAGCTATCTGAGCAGTGAAGGGGATACTGGCACCACCCTTCATATTCACCACATGCTTCTTACGTCAGAGTTGTCACAATTATCCCTAACTTTGCTCTCTTTAATTACTTCACCACCGATCGCTTCCACTACCAGCTGTGCTCGTACTTAGCGCGAGGGTCTGAAAACTAACGAAGGGATGAGGTTTTTCATATCACGATGACCTGAATAGGCCTGTGTTTAAGATTTTCAAATACCGGTACCACCCTCATGCTCATCATCTGATACTTACATCATATACTGTAGTTGTCACAATTATTCTTAACTTTGCTCTCTTTAGTTACTTCACCTCCAATCCTTTCCACTACCAGCTGGACCAGCACTTAGTGCCAGTGCTTGAATACAGTTAAAGGGATCCGCACAATCGCACAAAGGCACGGCCCTTCTTTGCAATCGAACATTGGTCTACCGGAATGCAAGTATTTAAGACAGATTCGGTCCTGGCCCCGTATGGTGAGGGAACTCTGTGGTCGGGGTACTTTGCCGGGAAAATATGATCCGTCTTCAATCGCAAAAGGATCCCCAACTACAAGTCCAATGAGAATTATGGCTCTATTAGGTGATAGATTGGGTGATTGTCTACACACTGATAGAGAGAAAATAGAGATATCTCAAGTTTTCAGAGAGATATAGGGGTTTAAAATGTTATAAAATTTTGGTAGAAAGAAGAGGAATGTCCGGGGTATTCTGGGATAGGTTAGGCACTATTAACTGCCTTGGTGAGAACAGTTAATTGATAATTGCCAAGATATTAACCTGTGTTGGCGCTAGTCTTGGTGTATTAACCTAATGTTAATGCACAAGAATGAATGTCCGCCTGTTCCGGTTATAGAGTTCCCTCACGATACGAGTATGATACTAGCACCCTCTGCCTTTCGGCTCCCCCGATCCCTATGCCCCACACGGGTCATCCCTTACTTTGTGGCCAAAATTCATGGCTGCGTAGCGTGCTGCGAAGTTGCGGTCGGTTCACGGCAGGGTATTCTTCCTGTGCCCCATCACACAACCAATTTATCTCCTAGCTAGCCTGGTTCTGAATGTTGAACGTTAGCCTATTTTAGTATCTGGGAGCAAACCCATGCGGCCACTTCTTGTTTCCGTCATGTCAATGCTGAAGAGTACTAATTATGTGGTATTCTGAGCACCACACCACCTCTGAAACAATGTTTTCCTATCACGATTATCCTAGTTGTAGTAGTATCTAGCACTAGCCATGATCGAGGTAAGGGATTGGTCGATACACCTATTTGATGCATCCTGGAGTCCTCCGCTTACCGATCAATGTTAATTTTTCATCAGTAAGGTCAATCGCCAAACATAATTACACTTTTTAGGATGTATCACACATCATGAGGGACTATGAGAACCTGCCTAGATCCGTCCAGTGCTCCTGGGAGTCTCCTGGATCCTTTGGATCCTTAGGCCCAAGGATTTTATTCGGGAACTCCCTCTCCGCGGTCGCCTGGTAGCTTTTCAAAAATTCAGGAGCGAGTTTCCAGGCAAGAGGTACAGGCCTACTAGCACTATACCCCGATTTACATTAAGGCAGAAAGCTGAGAAAACGAGATATCCACACCACCCTTCCCCCTCAATTAATTCACAAAATAGCTACAGTAAAACATCACCTTTTGGTAAGTGCTGGTTTGAACCACGGTACAAAAATAATTTGAGGAAATTGTGGCCTCAAGAATTCCCGCGGAATTAGTTCTCCGGCAATCTATCGCTAGGAAGGAAAAAAAAAGCTAGGAGAGCCTGGCGTGTATTAGGTAGGATACTGTGGTAGCGGAATGCAGGTGGTTGTTAGGGATTCCCCTATTGCGTAACCGGTTGGGTGCCGATAAGCCCCTTGCGTACAGAAGCTAGCATCGCGATAGCGGATTTGACGTCGATTGCTGCATGACACCGGAATAAGTTAAAAGGGCCCGAAACAAGCATACCGGCCAATGCATAGATACTGTGCTTGAGTCTGTGTGTACCGGTATTGTGTACTCGAGTAAGCGATATTTACAAGCGAACCACAGCTTGTACGAGTACTCGTAATTTTCTAACGTTTGTAAACACGACTACTATTGCATACGGGTGGGGAATCAACCAGAGCCTTCAGGATTTTGGTGGCATGCAATAGCAGTCGTGTTTACAAACGTCAGAAAATTACGAGTATATAGCATGAGTTTTCGTACACCCCAACCATCGCCAGAAAAATATCACCCCAACACCGGCAAGGCCAAAATCCAACGTAGTGCCAGCAACACAACATAGCGGCACATGCCAAAGAAAGAATACTGATAAGGCTAAAGAGGCCTTGCATTACCTTGTACTCTTCTAGGCCGAGAAATGGTAGAAATAGGTGTGCCGCAAAGCAAGTCTGCTCCAGAGAGAAAGTTAAATTACCCGGCAGACCCATCAGCTGATGTATGTGGTGGACCTTGGGCTCCCAACTCCCATTCTTAGCAGAAGAAGTTGCTAGTTCCAAGAGAAACCTGACTTAAGAATGCAGTGACACAATGTAAGGGGCTCATAGAGGCGTGGTGGTGATCGGTGCGTTGTGTGCTTTATTTCTGATGCGAAGTTTTTTTTTTTTGGATGGTTGCACTGAGAAAAAACTTAGCACTTTTGTCCTCTGGTGTACAAGTATCCTGGTTACTTCCAAAGGGAATGAACTCAATGGACTGGAAATTATTGGTTGCGCTTCTGAAACAATATGCTTTGGGCGGTCCGCACAGATCGCCGATCACCGGGCTCGTACTGTTTGTGCCCCTTGGCCAAGAGGAATCGACAGTGAAATGTTGCCTATAATACACCAGTTCGTAGACTAGAGGTGCAGTAAATAATCGGCAGTAGGGTATCGCAAGTGCTCGAATAGGTAGTATGCTAAACATCGCAAATTAGTTCCGATCACCATCTCCTATTTTTTCACTAATACGCGGTGGCGATTGAAGTATACAATGATTAAACTTGTTTTATGCTTGAGTAAGAGGGGAGGTCTTGATGAACACCGTAGGCGTGGGAGTGGGCCAAACACACTTCACGTAAAAATTTAAGGTTTGTCCGAGAACGGTCACCAGTACTCGAGCACATGTGATGCATCTATCATAGCGCCAGTATAGCTGGGCGGCGCAGGATGCATGACATAAACCATCCCTTCGTTTGATGCCGAATTTCAGGATTTTTTTTTAGCGTTGCAGTAGTGTTGCGATCGGCAATGGCTAGTGTGTAATGACCAAAGTACAGTATCCCTTAAACCGCCGTGATGTTTAGGCCCATTCATATTGTTTGGAACCAGTCTATTTTGGGCAATCGTGATATAGAAAACTTTGAGCTTGAGAAGCAGTGTAGTGCTCAGAATGGAGCGAAATCAGTAGCACTCAGCATGCCCATGATGAACACAAGATTTGTCTGCGTATATTTGCTCCCATTACTCAAACGGGCTGGGGTCGACCACTTTGTCAAAGGTAATTGTCAATTGCATTGTCAGCGATACCTTTATTGGCTTCGCGCTCGTGCAAGTGTCGTTGCCACACTACTCGGGGCGGGTGGCGAAATCAAACGAAGGGATGTGCATATTGAATTCAATACTCTCCCCTAACTGATGGAAAAAGAGGCCCTAGCAGAAGAGTAATTGGGGTTTTAAAGGGGGGGGGGTGGAGAGTGTCGACTCTCCTAGTTATTCTTGCGCATAGAATGCCTCCCGGGCCAGCTGTACGAGTAGGATTTTATCCTCTACGAGTACACAAGGTTGATGGCGATTCCTGTAATACAATATAGTATTTTTTCTCTTTTCGGTTTTACTCATTATTAAAACTACAGTAGCATTTGATAGGATTCGATAGGAGGTTAGTGTCTCGGATGTAAGCGTGTTTGGGGGCTGGTAATCCAAACACTGAGGAAGTGCTGGGCGAGCGCTAACATCTCGTACTACCGTACTCGTAGACAACTTTCAGCAGATCCCTGTTTTGAGTTCGAATTTGAGTTTCGAAAAGTGATAGGCACAAACCGTGCCAAGGTTCCTACCTCTCAGAACGACGCTAAGCGCCCTTTGAAGGAGGTGGGCACTCCTTTGGAGTTGCCAATCGGCTCAACGATAGAATCGGCTCAAGGAGAGATTTATTTGCATGTGAATTTAAGAATTACGAACCACTACTAAACATCCTCTGATGCTTTAAATGGCCTTCTGACTTTCTTGTACATTGTTTTTTAGGCCTTTTCAAATAAGTCTTCCATTATTTTTCCAACTTTTATTCTCGTGTGATGGGAATTTTATTTCAATTATGCGTAAATCTACGAGTATGGTTGAGCCGATTGGCACTCCCACCTGCTTCGAAGGTCGCTTAGCGGCGTTCGACGTGGTGGGAACCTTGGCACGGTAACTGGACAAGTGCCTAGATGGCACAAGCTGTTAAATTGGGTTAGCTTAGACGTTTGGCACCAGATCGGGTAAGCCATGCTACAGCCTCCGGTCGAAAAAGATCGGGAATTGGGGAAATTAAAAGTTAGAAACACGGTTGCTCGATTGGCTCGAGCACACCGAACCCTCCAATCAAAGCCCCAGAGGCCCGATCACCCGTTTCCCGATTTTTTCTACCGGGGGGCTGTATGATTTCCTGAGGATCACAGCTATCTTGGTACTGAACTAATATATTTATGGAATAGCATTACTTGGCGGTTTTGGAAACCTCGCTAGACGTGTCTATCATTTTTCGATCTCGAATTCGAACTGAAAAACAGGGATCTGTCGAAAGTGTCTATATGAAAGTGATGTTGTGGGGTTCTGCAGGACTGAACTACCGGCAGCATCACGGCGGAGAGGGTGGTGCGCCCACGGTATTCTTGCACACCGCAGTTCGAGTATAATAGAGTAGTACACCCCACCTGATCACATCTTCTTACCACTTGCCAACTACGCACAACCTGATCCATTGCCAAACCATAGACGGCCGTTTTTAAAGATAATCGTTATTGGTTTTCTGCCCGAGATTTGCGATGGCCCAACATGTGGTAGCAGGGGTCCTTGAGGTCGACCCTACTTTGGTATGCGAGTTGCCGACAAACACATTGAAATATTGGAGCTGACGTTGGAGGGGTGAAGCAGAAAGAGACATCAGATTACGAGACTGCAGGGTATTTCGCTTCATAGTCTGTTTGTAGTATAATGCTAACTACCACTAGGAGTGAATACTCTACTGCATCACTCTCTGAATCCATCCGAGCGTAAGTAGAAAATAAAGAAAAAGAGGCCCTAATTACTCGGGCTGGCAAAGTGTCTTCGTTTCACTCACACCGTAATATACTAGGTATCGATTCGAACATGGGCGTCGATACCATGCTTTTAGAGACGGGTAAGGGGTTTGGATCCGGGGCTTTGTATCCCATCAGGCTAACTTTGAGTAGGAAATATCCTATTCCAAACGATGAGACTGAGCAAGACAGGTTAGTTGCAGAGTTTATATCCCGGTTTAGATGGTGCTGTTGAACAATAATAGACTAGATATTGCTCATCACATCTATCTCCTTCTGCTGGGTGGCAGGTTGGTTAAAGCGCCAATCCCTGAGGGCATTCAGAGGATATTGGATGTTGGAACGGGAACGGGAATCTGGGCTATTGATGCCGCTGAGTAAGTGCCGACTCCAACAGTGATAAAGGGCCTCTGCTTATAATCCCATACAGGGCCTACCCGTCTTCGGAGGTTATTGGAACAGATCTTAGCCCAATTCAGCCCAATTGGTGTGTCTCCCACCCGAGTTTCCTGAGTCTACTCACTCATTCCACATTTTTAGGGTTCCTCCCAATGTGAGTTTTCAGATTGACGATGCAGAATCGGATTGGACTTTCGCAAAGGATTCATTTGACTTAGTTCATATTCGTCATTTGAATGGTGGAATCAAAGATTGGGGGAAACTCATCAAACAGTCGTTTGAGTGCGTGTCTCGGCTATTCGGGAAACATAGAGATAGCTGATATTTTGAGCAATAGTGTATTGAAGCCCGGAGGCTGGATAGATATTGCCGAATATGAAGGCCGACGGAAGAGCGACGATAGAACTTACCCCGTTGAGGGTGACTTGTTCAAGTATGAAAACCTAATGAACGAAGCTGCGGATAAATTGGGTAAGTAAATGAGACATGGCCAACATCTAGCACTTATCCAGGCTAACTGAGCATAAAGGCCAAGAGTTTAAGATTGCTTCCTCTTTGGATAAATTTATTCTAGACGCCGGCTTCGACAAAGTGAATCACGAAGAGATGAAATTGCCCATGGGAACTTGGCCGGCAGAAAAAAAACAAAAGGAGATTGGTGCGTTTGCGTTACTTGCCGCCGAGCAAGCCTTGGAAGGGTTTGGAATGGCCCTCTTCACCAGGACACTTGGGATGGAGGCTCGGGAGGCCATGGAATTGATTGAAGGAGCCAAGAAGGAATCCCGTAGCAGAAGGATTCACTCTCACGTAATTCAGTAGGTTTTCATGAACGCCAGCCAGATACTTGAGCTAACATATGTCAAAACAGGCACTTTTATTACGCTCAGAAACCCCTCAATGAGTGATCGCGCCAGATTGGGAAATTTGGAATTTCAAGATTTTTCTAGCTTCTGCAATATGCCCCAACTTGTGTTCTTCTTGTTCATTTCTTACAGGTGCTCATGGACATTTTCGTGCAAGACAAGGATTATTCCACCTGCCAATTGGTTTTGTTTTGTACGAAAACATCCCCTCCGGCTAATGGATGTAGTAGTCGTGCCCCTGCAGATATGATTTTGTTTTTCTCTTGTCCTTTGATATATATCTTTGTAAAAAGTGGAATGGCTCAACTGCATACCGCAGACTTCAGAGAGCGAGTGCTACCTAAGAAATTTATTCTCTATGAGATGGCCGGCGAGGTGGACTATTTTTTTGTCGTGAAACAGCGACATGTATTAGCCGTGGAAAAGAGATCAAGGGAAATATCCCGGAGGACATGAGAAAATGGTTGAGAAGAGAATCGGTGTGAAACGGTGAAATTCGCACCACACGTGCGCTAAGCCTATCCGAGGATGATAAGAGCTCCGTGATTTGCTTTGACTTGCTAAGAGTGCTGAGTCATTTGAGCACTGAGGCGATCCAAAATCTGGGTTTTTGGCCAAACCTGGCGGACTATAGCCAAACCTGGCTTAGCTAACTGTGGTGCGAATTTTACTGTTTCACACCGCCCAAGGGATACCTAATCGATCGACCGAGAGGTGCCATAATAAAGTGAATAAGATAGGTTAAACGCGAACAGCCCTAAACCGAGACTAGGGAACACTGACCGGCTTTGTCGCACTCGAAGCCGTGGAAAGTATGGTGGATGCCCTCTAGAAACAGCACCTAGTGGGAACTCCGGGGCAACGGGGGATGCCTTGGCATTTAATCCCGCCGAACAATGATTTTCTAGGTTTAAATTACTAGGACACTTGAGATATTTCCTATCGCTTGTGGCATATTTTTATGTATAATTATATTCTAAGGTCGGGTGACAAAAAACTCGAGCCGATGGCTATTTTACACCAAAACTGAGCACTCTTTACCAACCACTCAATCACCCCCAATGACTCTGGGGGTTCTACCTTAGGCCCCAATCAAGCTAGGGAACAGGTAGTGAGTAGTTTTTAAGAAAGAAAATTGGCTAGAGGGTTTATGTAATTTAGAAACCGGAGAGGACTTATAACAAAGGTGGTTGTCATGTACCTTTTGTATGGAAGCCTCATTCAAAATCTCAAGTCACTTTCTGGCCCTACAACACCACCGCGCAAAAAATCATGAGTTATTATTCTATAGGCTTTATATCCCACGATAGAAAGCAATGGTTTTTCGCATACTCCTTGCAACCTCCCGAAATTCCCCACGTAGGTAGTGCCAAGCTATGAGTTTCTGAAAAAGGATATTTTTGGTGTAAAATAGCCAACGGCACGAGCTTCTTGTCACCCAACTTTATATCTTTGATCTTTGATATTATTTGTCGGTATTGCCAATGCCTCTGATATATGAGAGGAAAAATTTAAAATCCAGATTGATAGTAAACCTAATGAGAATACCACATAATTACATTGTGAGAATCTTAGACCATATTCACTTGTCGGTGAGATTCTTATCTTTTGGATACCAGTCTTCCATGGGTTTCAGAACCATCCCTTGCCTTGTTGCCGAATTTCACATTATTTTAGTGTGCGCACTAATCGATTAGTGTGAGTTTAGCCACCCTCCCTTATTATCTCCTGGACCGGCAAGACACGAAAATTTCGTGCCACCCCTGTCTGTGCTTGGGATGTAGATTACTAAGGGGCTGCAAACAATCACGACCTCAGTATTCTTTGGTGATATCAGTGTAAGTGGGGTCATGTGGCTAATATTAGCTGTGTTCTGAAGTCTACACATCTGCAAAACTTTAGTCATTAACAAAAAGTTGCTTATTAACCGCGGTCTGAAAAACTAACACGAAATTTTCAATGTCTTGCCGGTCCAGGAGATAGCTTCTTCACCCCAATTGAGGTTACGTCGCAACTACCCTTCTTTTGGTCTTAGTCCTCCCACCTTGTTGATAATTCGAAAACAAGGTAAGGGATAACTTCCTGGTCGCTACACTCCGCAGAGCCGCTTACCGCATAGCCATATGTCCTAGTCACGTGCCCGCATATCCGCGCTACTGCATAACCGCACAACCGCATGGCCTATCGGTAATCGGTCATTTGATCTACCGGAATGCAATATTTAAGACAGATTCGGTCCTGGCTTTCTACCACTTTCTGCCTTTCGGCTCGCACGATCCCCATTCCCCACACGGGTTACTGGTCAATGGACCTATTTGATGCATCCTCGAGTCCTCCGCTTCCTGATCAATGTTAATTTGTCATCAGTAAGGTCAATCTCCCAATATAATTACACTTTTTAGGGTGATCACACATTATGAGGGGCTATGAGAACCTGCCCAGATCCGTCCAGCGCTCCTGGACCCTTTGGATTGCGAAGCACAAGGATTTTATTCGGGAAATCCCCCCCGCGGTCACCTGGCAGCATTTCAAAAATTCAGGAGCGAATTTCCAGGCAAGAGGCACAAGTCTACTAGTACTATACCCAGACCCACAGTAGGCGAGAGATCTGAGAAAGGAGATATCCACCTCATCCCCCTCAAGTAACTCACAAAATAGCTGCAATGGGACATTACCCCCTGGGCGTCTTTTGGTGAGTCTTGGTTTGAGCCACGGTAGAAAAACTATTTAAGGATATTATGGCCTCTCAAGAATTCCTGCGGGGTTATCTCCCCGGTAATCTATCGCTAGGAGGAAAAACTAGGAGAGCCTGGGGTGTATTAGGATACTGTGGTAGCGGAATTCAGGTGGTTGTTATGGGGATTCTCCTGTTCCGTAACCGACAGGGTATCGATAAACCTTGAGTACTGGAAGGATGATTTCCGGCCGGAGTAGGTTTCTTCCCGCGTGGATATTTTCAGTGCTGAGAAGGAACCGGAACAAACAAAGAGAAATGATCAAACCGTAGAAAAGTCTTAAGCAAAACCTAAGTGGGCAATCGCCACTCACACAATAGGGGGTGAAAAGGATAGTTGATGATGATCAAAAGAAAGAGAACTAGGAGAAATTTTTTATTCGCTGCAGAAGAATATAGAGAGTGGAGAGCAGATACATAGGTATGCTGTCACAGTCCCATCTCCGGTTGTTTCCCCTGTCTCTCCTCCGCTTAATAACCCCACGATCCAGGACAGCTGTTACAAATCATCTACTATAGGCGAGCAACGAACACCACCAATCCTCCCACCTGACTAGCCGCTCCACTGTAAAAAATAAATGAAAACTAAAGTAGACCTTATTGCCAGGCTCTCCACCCCCACAGTACAGAAGTTTTCACCACGATAGCCGATATGATGGCCGGTTGCTGCATGACACCGGAATAAGTTGAAGAGGCCTGAAATAAGCATCCCGGCTAATGGATAGATACCGTGCTTGAAGGTGGTATAAGCGATATTTATAAGCGGCCCACCGCTTGTATCCTGGCTACTGTACTTCCAAAGAGAATGAACTCAATGGACGGGAAGTTATCGGCTGCACTTCTGGACAATATGCTTTGAGCGGTTCACACAGATCGCCGATCACCGGGCTCGTACTGTTTTGTGCCTCTTGGCCAAGAGGCACAGGTAGTGAAATGTGTTGCTTGTAATACCTCGGCTGCGGGTCCCGCAAAGCTGTAATGGATTAACTACTTGCTTCTACCCATAGACTAGAGGAGCGATAATAATCGGCCGTTGATATCACAAGTGTATAGTATGCTGAACATCGCAAACTTGTTCCAATCGTCCTTACCGGTTTTCCGCTGATATGCGATGGCGATTGAAGCATATGATTAAGCTTGCTTTATGCTCGAGTAGGAGAGAGATCTTGATAAGCGCCGTGAACGTAGGGATGGGCAGGGCATACCACACCTAATAAGTTAAAGTTAGCAGCGGAACGGCTACCAGCGCATGTAATGCGTCACTCATACCCCTTGAGGGCGGGGCCCGCATGTGTGGGTGGTGCGAAATGCATGGCATAAGCCATGCGCATACTGAAGTCGAGGTTCTTCCCTGACTGGTAGCACGAGAGGCCCCAGCAGACGGGTAATTGTGTTTTTATGGGGGAGGATGGGGAGTGTCGATTCTCCATGGCTGTATGCCTACGCATAGGATGCTTCCCGAGCCGTCTGTGAGATTTATCTTCCACTCACGGTTGGCGCTGATTCCTGGAATACAATATGATACCGGTGTCCTTTTCTTTTTCACTCATTATCAAATCTAGCATTTGATAGGACTTGAAGGTTAGTGCGCTTAGGTGTGGGGGCATTTGGGGCTTGGTAACACAAACACCCGTGAAGCCTACCGCTCGGGCAAGTGCTGGGCGAGCCCTTGTGTTACCGGTCCCAACTTCTTTGCAGCCATCAAAAAACACTCACACGCTATCACTCGAACATCCTAATCTGGCTTACTCAGCATACAAATGCACCATCTCGTAATGCAAGTGATACAATGGAGTGTTGGAAGACTGAACTACCGGCAGCATCACGGCGGAGGGATACTGAACCCACGGCATTGCCCTTGCACATCGCAGTTCGTGTATATTAGAGTAGTGCACCCCGCTCCCTGATCATATCTTCTGACTACTTGTCAACTACACACTACTTGAGCAATTACGAAACAATACCCAACTGTGTTGTTGGAGATAATCTTTATTAGTTTTCTGACCCAGATTTGCTATGGCCACTATGACCCACCATGTCCTATCCGGGGTGCTTGAGGTCGATCCTGCTTGGGTAGGCAGAGTGCCGACAAGCATAGTGCAATATCGGAGCTGACGTCGGAGGGGTGAAGCAGAAAGATATATCAGATTACGAGACTACACAGTATTTTCGCTTCGTATTTCGCTGTGTAGTATAATGCTAACTATTTTTAGGAGCGAATATTCCACCGCTTCACTCTCTGAGTCCATCCGAGCGTAAGTAAAAAATCGATAAACAGAAGTCCTAATTACTCAGTCTGGCAAAGTGTCTTATTTTTACTCAGACTATAGTATTCTAGGTACCGGTACGAAAATGGGCGTCGATACCATGCTTTCAAAGATGGGTAAGGAGCTTGGCTCCGGGGTTGGTATCCGATCGTACTAACTTTGAGTAGGAAATATCCTATTCCAAACGACGAGGCTGAGCAAGAGAGGTCAGTTGCAGGGTTGATATCCTGGTTTATATGGTGCTATTGAACAATAATAGACTAGATATTGTTCATCACATCTATCTCCTTCTGATGGATGGCAACTTGGTTAAAGCGCCAATCCCTGATGGCATTCAGAGAATATTGGATGTTGGAACGGGCACGGGAATTTGGGCTATTGATGCTGCGGAGTAAGTACCGATCTTAATAGTGATGAAGGGCCTCTATTCACAATCCCCTACAGAACCTACCCCTCTTCACAGGTTATTGGAACAGATCTTAGCCCAATTCAACCCAGTTGGTGTGTCTCCCACCCGAGTCCCCCGAGTCCACTCACGCATTCAACATTTTTAGGGTTCCTCCCAATGTGAGTTTTCAGATTGACGACGCAGAATCGGATTGGACTTTCGCAAAAGATTCATTTGACTTAGTTCATATCCGTCATTTGAATGGTGGAATCAGGGATTGGGGGAAACTCATAAAACAATCGTTTGAGTAGGTATCTCGACTGTGCGGGAAACATGGAGATGGCTGACTTTTGGATAATAGTGCATTGAAGCCCGGAGGCTGGATAGATGTTGCCGAATATGAAGCCCGACTGAAGAGCGATGATGGAACTTTGCCAGTCGAGGGTAACTTGATCAGGTATTATGACCTAATAAATGAAGCTGCGGATAAATTGGGTAAGTAAATGAGACATGGTCAACCTCTAGCACTTATATAGGCTGACTGAAAATATAGGCCAAGAGTTTAAGGTTGCTGCCTCTTTAGATAAATTTATTCTAGACGCCGGCTTCGACAAAGTGAGTCATGAAGAGGCCAAACTGCCCGTTGGGACTTGGCCGGCCGATAAAAAACAAAAGGATATTGGCGCATTTGCGCTGCTTGCCATGGAGCATGCCTTCGAAAGTTTTGGAATGGCCCTCTTCACTAGAACACTTGGGATGGAGGCTCTGGAATCCATGGGATTGATTGAAGGAGCTAAGAAGGAATCTTATAGCAAAAAGATTCACTCTTACGCAATTCAGTAGGTTCTCATGACCGCCAGCCAGATACTTGAGCTAACATATCTCAAAAGAGGCACCTTTATTACGCCCAGAAACCCCCTGAAAGGTGATCCCAAGTGATAACGGTAGATGAGGAAATTCGGGGTTTCAAGATGTTCCTATAGCGGGAGAGCTTCTGCAATAAGCCCCAACTAATGTTATTCTGGTTCATCTCTCTCATGTGCTCGGGGAAATTTTCGTACAAGACAGGGATTATTTCGCCGGCCAACTACCCCTGCCTTGTACGAAAACATCTCCCTTGGCACTTGCATGACTCTTCGATGCAGCAGTTGTACCCCTGTAGATATAATTTTGCTTTGCTCTCCTCCTTTGATCGTTATTGCTGTAAAAGATGGAATGGCTCCACCGCGTACCGGGGATTTCAGAGGGCGAGAGAAACTTCATTCTACATGAGAAGGCCGGAGAGACTGACTATGTTTTTCCGTGGAACAGCGACATATATTTGCAATGGAAAAGAGGTTGTACCAAGTAAGTTAATATGGGGGGCATGATATGTCGATGAGAACAGAATTGTATATCTGATCAACTGATCGAGAGATGGCATGAGAGAAAAGGTAAACCGGATAGATAAGTCAAACACGGACAGCTTTAGTCGAGACTAAAGAATACTGACAATCTCTGTCGCACTCGAAGGCGTTAAAAGTATGAGAAGCCCCTGGTGGCTTCACTCTACAAAGCAGTATGTCTCCTAGTCACATGCCCCCATAACCGCATAACCGTAAGGCCTATCGGCAATCGAATATTTGTTCTACCGGAATGCAATTTTTAAGACAGATTCGGTCCCGGCCTTTCCTGCCACTTTCTTCCTTTCAGCTCCCCCGATCCTCACGCCTCACTCGGGTTATTGGTCGATGGACCTATTTGATGCATCTTGGAGTCCTACCCTTACCGGTCAATCTCAATCTGCCATCAGCAAGGCCTCTCGTACAATATAATGACCCTTGTCAGGAAGTATCGCCCAACTCGAGGGAATATGAGGATTTGCCCAAATCTGTCTAGCGCGCTTCTGGGAGTCTCCGGGACCCGTAGGGTTGCCAAGTCCAGTAATTCAATTTCACTCACACCCAGCCATCTCAGACGGCCAAAATCCGAAGAATTTGTCCGGCCCAGCGAGCGATCAGGGACAACAGCCCAGGCTTTGGTATAAAGAAATTCAGAACTTACTGAGATTCATACGAGACAGCGAGGTATCCGGATTATCGAGATCCGGGGTGGCGGGGTGTGGGTGTGGGGAAATTCCTCTCTTCTTTCAAGTACGGTAGTCATTTCCGTATTTGCTACTAGTAGAAGGACCGAACCTCGCCCTAAGATATCCAAAATTCCATCTCTTGGGTAGAGGGGCAGAAGCGTTACCAAAGCTGACCACCTAAGCCCCAGCTTAAGACAAAAAAGACATAAAAGTGCCGAAACTTACCAGCTCCAAAGTCCCACCGCGAGGTTCAATTATTCTAGTAAATATGATACTTGAAACGTCACCCAAGTCACTGCTTGGTAAGTCCTGGTTCGGAACGGGATGGGAAAACAATCTGAGAAAATTGTGGGGTCCCAAATATTCCCGATGGATTGTTTCCCCGGTTGTCTATGGATAAGAGGGAAACTAGGAGAGAACAGTGCACATTGGGATACTAAGGTGGCGGAATACCAGTTGTTATAGGGATTACCCTATTGCATACCGTAAAAATTGAAATAATTGGGCATCACGCTAAGACGTGGGAGTTGCCTCTCCCAGTAAGGTCTGTTGTCTCAAGAGAGGGCCGGAAGAGAATCTTCTCGGTATCATATGTTTTCTCCCCCTAATCCATCGGGGGGATTCTGGAGGTCCTAGCACCATGCCCAATTATTTCGGTTTTTACGGTAATCGATAGGGTATCGATAAGCCTTGGATACAGACTGTCGGGACAGCTGATTTGATGGTCGATTGCTGCATGACACCTGAATAAGTTGAATAGGCAAAGCACAAACATACCCCGCCAATGCATAACTTTAGATACTACACTTAACTAAGGTACTATACTCAAGTATAAGGGATATTTCCGAGCGGACTCCCGTTTGTATCCTGGTTCCTTCCAAATTGAGGGGAGCCAAAGGATAGTGAGAGTTATCGGTTGCTCTTCCGGGACATTATTTTTTGAGCAGTACGGACAAATCCCCGATCACTGGGCTCGTACTGTTTGTGCCTCTTGGCCCAGAGGTATCGGCAGTGGAATGCGCTGCCGGTAATAATTTACATCGGTCGCGGGTCTCGTAAAGAACTAATGGATTGCATATTCGTTGCTTGACGAGAGGTGCAATAATAATCTGCAATTGATAGTCGCTACTGAATCATACGCTGGACTTCGCAGATTGGTTCTAATAGCTTTTTCCTATTCTACCGCTGACACGCGGTGGCCATTGAAATACCAGTATGTGGTTGAGCTTATTTTGTGCTCGAGTAATGGTGGGATCTTGGCGCAGTAAACGCAAGAATAAACAAAACAGGCCACACCCGACAAGTTGAAGTTAGCCCCAGAACGGTTACTAGCAATGCGCCCATAATACCTGTAGCCCTTGAGTGTAGAGGGCATTGGTAGGGGGTGGGAATGCATGACATAAGCCATTCGCATACAGAGGCTCATGCTATCCCTTGACTTGTAGCACAAGAGACCCCAGCAGGCGGGTAATTGTGTTTTCAGGGGGGAGGGTGGAGGGTGTTGATTCTCCACGGTGATATGCCTGCGCACAGAATGCTTCCCGGGTCGGCTGTAACTCCTTATCTTCCGCTCACGGTTGATGGCGATTCCTAGAATACAATATGATATTGATGTCTTTTTCTCCTTCAGTAATTTTTAAAACCAACACCTGATAGGATTCGATGGCAGATTAGTGTGCTCAGATGCAAGGGTATTTGGGGCTCGGTAACGCAAACACTCGTCAAGCCTACCGCTTGAGCGAGTGCTGGGTGAGCTCTCCTGTTACCTGTCTCTACTTTCTTCCGCCAGCAAAAGCACTCACTCGCTATCACTCGAACATCCTAATCAGGCCTACTCCCCCGACAGATGCATCATCCGGTAATAGAGGTGATACTGTGGAGCTTTGGAGGACTGATCTACCGGCAGCATCACGGCGGAGGGGATGCTGTACTCACTGTATTACCCTTGCACATCGCAATTCGCGTATATATTAGAGTAGTGCACCCCGCCCCCTGATGATATCTTTTTACTACTTGCCAACTGCACACAACTTGAGCCGCCGTTACAAAGAGCAAACGGCTGTTTTGAAGAGAATCGTTATTAGTTTTCTGACCCAGATTTGTTATGGCCAGTAAGGCCCACCATGTCCAAGCGGGGGTCCTTGAGGTCGACACTACCTTGGTGAGCAAATTGCCGAAAAAGGATTGAAATACTGGGGCTAACGTCGGAGGTGTAAAACAGAAAGACACGTCAGATTACGAGACTACACAGTATTTCGCTTCATATTTTGTTTGTAATATAATGCTAACTATCATTAGGAGCGAATATTCCACCGCTTCACTTTCTGAGTCTATCCGAGCGTAAGTAAAAAATCAATAAACAGAAGTCCTAATTACTTAGTCTGGAAAAGTGTATTCTTTTTACTCACTCAATAATATTCTAGGTATCGATACGAAAATGGGCGTCGGTACCATGCTTTTAAAGACGGGTAAGAGGCTTGGATCCGGGTTGGTATCCAATCATACTAACTTTGAGTAGGAAATACCCCTTTCCGAACGACGAGGCTGAGCAAGAGAGGTTAGTTGCAGGGTTGATATCCCGGTTTAGATGGTGCTGTTGAACAATAATAGACTAGATATTATTCATCACATCTATCTCCTTCTACTGGATGGCAACTTGGTTAGAGCACCTGTCCCTGATGGCATTCAGAGGATATTGGATATTGGAACGGGAACGGGTCTCTGGGCTATTGATGCCGCTGAGTAGGTGCCGACCTTGATAGTGATTAAGGGCCGCTACTTACAATCCCATACAGAACCTACCCATCTTCACAGGTCATTGGAACAGATCTTAGCCCAATTCAACCCAGTTGGTGTGTCTCCCGCCCGAGCTTCTAGAGTCTAATCACTCATTCCACATTTTTAGGGTTCCTCCCAATGTGAGTTTTCAGATTGACGACGCAGAATCGGATTGGACTTTCGCAAAAGATTCATTTGACTTAGTTCATATCCGCCATTTGAACGGCGGAATCAAAGATTGGGGGAAACTCATCAGACAATCGTTTGAGTAGGTATCTCGACTCTGCGGGAAACATAGAGATGGCTGACCTTTTGGATAATAGTGCATTGAAGCCAGGAGGCTGGATAGATATATCAGAGTATGAATGCAGATTGAAGAGCGATGATGGAACTTTGCCCGTTGAGGGTGACCTGATCAGGTATTATGACCTGGTGAACGAAGCTGCCGATAAATTGGGTAAGTAGATAAGACATGGCCGACCTCTAGCACTCATCTAGGCTAACTGAGTACAAAGGCCAAGAGTTTAAGATTGCTGCCTCTTTAGATAAATTTATTCTAGACGCCGGTTTCGACAAAGTGAGCCATGAAGAGATGAAAATCCCCCTCGGAACTTGGCCGGCGGATCAAAAACAAAAGGATATTGGTGCATTTACATTGCTTACCACCGAGCATGGCTTCGAAAGTTTTGGAATGGCCCTCTTCACCAGGACACTTGGGATGGAGGCTCCGGAAGCCGTGGAATTGATTGAAGGAGCCAAGAAGGAATCCCGTAGCAAAAAGATTCACTCTTACTCACTTCAGTAGGCTTTCATGGCCCCCAGTCGGATACTTAAGCTAACATATGTCAAAACAGGCACCTTTATTACGCTCAGAAACCCCTCAAAAAGAGTGATCATGTCATATGAGGAAACTGGGGATTTCAAGACGTTCCTATAAAGGTAGAGCTTCTGCAACCCCAACTTGTGTTATTCTGGTTCATATCTCTCAAGTGCCCTGGGAAATTTTGGTACAAGACAGGGATTATTCCGCCAGCCAACCGCCCTCGCATTGTACGAAAACATCTCCCTTGGCCCATGCATGACTCTTGGGTGCAACAGTCGTACCCCTGTAGATATAATTTTGTTTTGCTCTTGTCCTTTGATAGTTATCGCTGCAAAAGATGGAATAGCTCAACTGCATACCGGAGACTTCAGAGTGCGAGAGATACTTAAGAACTTCATTCTATATGAGAGGGCTGGAGAGACAGACCGTGTTTTTCTGTGAAACGGCGACATATATTGGCAGTGGGAAAGAGATTATAGGAAACAATACGGAAGATATGGGAAAATCGATGAGAACAGAGCTGCATATCTGATCAATTGATCGAGAGATGGCGTGAAAGAAAGGCAAACAGGATAAGTCGAACGCGGACAGCTTTAAACCGAGAGCGGGGAATACTTACCGGCATTGTCGCACTCGAAGACCTGAAAAGTATAAGTCCCCGGTCGCAACACATCACTATGCTACTTACCCTACAGTTGTATTCCTCCTAGCCACATGCCCACAGATCTGCATAACCGCACCACTGCATAACCGCACAACCGCATTGCCACTCGGCAACCGAGCATTTGTTCTACTGGAGTGCAGTCTTTAAAACAGATTCGGTCCTGGTCTCTACTGCCGCTTTCTGCCTTTGGGCTCCCCCGATCCCCACGCTTCACTCGGGCTATTGGTCGGTTGGCCTACCGTAAAAACTTGAATAATTGGACGGTGTGCTATGAAGTCCAGAATTCCCTTCTCTGGAAAGGGGGCAAAAACATAGCAAAAACACGGCCCCTTTCCCCCCGCCGAGACAGAAAAAAAACAAAAATTTCTTGACCTTACTAGGAGAGGAAAGTCCAACGACATAGCACACCGTCCAGTTATTCAAGTTTTTGCGGTATGAGTCCTAGAGCCCTGCCCTTACCGACCAACCTCAATTCGTCATCGGCAAGGTCCATGGTCCAATATAATGACCCTTGTTAGGAACTATCACCAAACTCGTGGCACGATGAACATCTACCCAGGTGGATTTAGAGCTCCTGGGAGTCTCTGGGACCCATAGCGTCGCCAAGTCCAGTGATTCGATTAGGGAAATTCCACTCTTCTGTCGCGTGGTCATTTCAAAAATAAAGGGATGCATTTCCAGGCAAGAGACACGGGTCTAACACACCCCAATTTGGAGTGGGCGAGAAAGCTGAGAAAGGAGATATCCACCTCATCCCCCCGCTGCAGGTAATTCATAAATAGTTACAATAAAACACCACCAGAGAGACTGTTTGGTAAGTCCTGGTTTGGAACAGGATGGGAAAACAATTTGAGAAAACTGTGGCGTCCGAAATATTCCCAAGGAATTATTTCCCTAGTAACTTAATCTATGTCTAGGAGGAAACCCTAGGAGAGCCCAGTGCGTGTTGGGATGCTGCGGTAGCGGAATACAAGTAGTTATAGTGACTCCCCTAGAGCATAACTCATAAGGTAATGAAAAGATGACTTTAGTTCAAAGGTAAGTAATCCCTAGCTCCGGGCAGAAAGGTGAAAAGGGATTGAACGGGGTTGGGGTAGGAAATGACAGCAAAGTAGGAAAACAAACCAAGGGACCGGGAGTGGGCAATCACCGCTCACACAGCGGGATACAGTAAAGTAGCGCCGTAGAATTGAAGCCGAAAGATGCATTAATTATAAAATAAAATAATCGTAGGTAAAAACAAGGAGAAAAATCTATTCACCAGCGAGTTCACTTCCCGCTGTCACTGTCCCTCTCTTCGTCGCTCTATCCCACTACCTAGCTTCAACGCCCACAATCCCCGCTAGCTATGACAAATCAATCCCATTCCGTAGCAATGGGTACTGCCTAAACCTCCGCCACCTAGCTAGCTAACATATCCATCGTGCAATTTAAAAGAAATAAAAACAAGCACCTTCGATAAAGCCTATAGCCCATATTCTAGCCTCACAGTACTGATAAGCTTTGAGTACTGTACAGAAGCTGGTATCATAGTAGTTGATTTGGTGGTCGATTACCGCATGACACCGGAATAGGTTGAATGGGCCCGGAACAAGCATGCCCCTCAGATGCATGGACACCATACTTGAGCACTGTATGGCACTATACTCGAGTATAAGCGACATTTATGAGCGGAGGCCCGTTTGTATCCTGGCTACTTCCAAAGGGAGGGGACCTAAAGAACAGGGGAAATTATCGGTTGCTCTTCTAGGACTTTATGCCTTGAGGAGCACGGATAAATAGCCGATCACCTAGCTCGCAGGGTTTGTGCATCTTGACCAGGAGGCATCATCAGTGAAATGTGCTGCCGGTAATACCCCGGTTGCGGGTCCCGTAAATAACTAAAGGATTTCCTCTTCGTTGCTTCACGAGAGGTGCAACAATAACTGGCAATTGATATCACAAGTCACTACTGAATCATACGCTGGACTTCGCAAATTGGTTCTAATCGCTTTTTCTTACTCTACCGCTGACACGCGGTGGCGATTGAAATATGTGGTTGAGCTTATTTTGTGCTCGAGTTGGGGGGTGGGATCTTGGCGCCATAAACGCAGGAATAAACAAAACATGCCACATCTGACAAATTGAAGTTAGCCCCAGAACGGTTACTAGTACCGGTAATGCGCCTATAATACCTGTAGCCCTTGAGTGTAGAGCGCATGGATACGGGGTGCGGAATGCATGACATAAGCCATTCGCATACAGAAGCTCATGCTATACCTTGGCTTGTGGTACAAGAGACCCCAGCAGGCGGGTAATTGTGTTTTCAGGGGGGAGGATGGAGGGTGTTGATTCTCCACGGTGATATGCCTGCGCACAGAATGCTTCCCGGGTCGGCTGTAACTCCTTATCTTCCGCTCATGGTTGATGGCGATTCCTAGAATACAATATGATATTGATGTCTTTTTCTCCTTCAGTAATTTTTAAAACCAACACCTGATAGGATTCGATAGCAGATTTGTGCGCTCGGATGTAAGGGTATTTGGGGCTCGGTAACGCAAACCCTCGTCAAACCTACCGCTTGAGTGAGGGCTGGATGAGCTCTTTGTTACCTGTCCCGACCTTCTGCGGCCATCAAAAGCACTCACTCGCTATCACTCGAACATCCTAATCCGGCTTACTCCGCCGACAGGTCCAACATCCGGTAATGGAGATGATACTATGGGGCTTTGGAGGACTGATCTACCGGCAGCATCACGGCGGAGAGGATGCTGTACTCACTGTATTACCCTTGCACATCGCAATTCGCGTATATTAGAGTAGTGCACCCCGCCCCCTGATGATATCTTTTTACTACTTGCCAACTACACACAACTTGAGCCATTACCAAGCAACAAACGACTGTTTTGGAGAGAATTGTTGTTAGTTTCCCGACCCAGATTTGTTATGGCCAGTAAGGCCCACCATGTCCAAGCGGGGGTCCTTGAGGTCGACCCTACTTTGGTACGCAAATTGCTTGACAAAAACATTGAAATACTGGGGCTAACGTCGGAGGGGTAAAACAGAAAGACACATCAGATTACGAGACTACACAGTATTTCGCTTCATATTTTGTTTGTAGTATAATGCTAACTATTTTTAGGAGCGAATATTCCACCGCTTCACTTTCTGAGTCTATCCGAGCGTAAGTAAAAAATCAATAAACAAAAGCCCTAATTACTTTAGTCTGGAAAAGTGTCTTCTTTTTTACTCACTCAATATTCTAGGTATCGATTCGAAAATGGGCGTCGATATCATGCTTTCAAAGACGGGTAAGAGGCTTGGATCCGGGGTTGGTATCCAATCATACTAAATTTGAGTAGGAAATACCCCTTTCCGAACGACGAGGCTGAGCAAGAGAGGTTAGTTGCAGGGTTGATATCCCGGTTTAGATGGCGTTGTTGAACAATAATAGACTAGATATCGCTCACCACATATATCTCCTTCTGCTGGATGGAAAGTTAGTTAGAGCACCTGTCCCTGATACAATTCAGAGGATATTGGATATTGGAACGGGAACGGGAATCTGGGCTATTGATGCCGCTGAGTATGTGCCGACCTTAATAGTGATTAAGGGCCTCTGTTTATAATCCCATACAGAACCTACCCATCTTCACAGGTCATTGGAACAGATCTTAGCCCAATTCAACCCAGTTGGTGTGTCTCCCGCCCGAGCTTCTAGAGTCTGATCACTCATTCCACATTTTTAGGGTTCCTCCCAATGTGAGTTTTCAGATTGACGACGCAGAATCGGATTGGACTTTCGCAAAAGATTCATTTGACTTAGTTCATATCCGCCATTTGAATGGTGGAATCAAAGATTGGGGGAAGCTCATAAAACAGTCATTTGAGTGGGTATCTCGACTGTGCGGGAAGCATGGAGATGGCTGACCTTTTGGATAATAGTGCATTGAAGCCCGGAGGCTGGATAGATGTTGCCGAGTATGAGTGCAGATTGAAGAGCGATGATGGAACTTTGCCCGTTGAGGGTGACTTGATCAGGTATTATGACTTGGTGAACGAAGCTGCGGATAAATTGGGTAAGTAGATAAGACATGGCCAACCCCCAGCACTCATCTAGGCTAACTGAGCATAAAGGACAAGAGTTTAAGATTGCTGCCTCTTTAGATAAATTTATTCTAGACGCCGGTTTCGACAAAGTGAGCCATGAAGAGATGAAAATCCCCCTCGGAACTTGGCCGGCCGATAAAAAACAAAAGGATCTTGGTTCCTTTATGTTGCTTACCACTGAGCATGGCTTCGAAAGTTTTGGAATGGCCCTCTTCACCAGGACACTTGGGATGGAGGCTCCGGAAGCCGTGAAATTGATTGAAGGGGCCAAGAAGGAATTCCGTAGCAAAATGATTCACTCTTACGCACTTCAGTAGGTTTTCATGGCCCCCGGCCGGATAAGTAAGCTAAAATAAGAAAAACAAAACAGGCACTTTTATTACGCTCAGAAACCCCTCAAAAAGAGTGATCATGTCATATGAGATTGGGGATTTCAAGACTTTCCTATAAAGGTAGAGCCCCTGCAATATGCCCCAACTTATGTTATTCTGGTTCATATCTCTCAAGTGCCCGAGAAATTTTGGTACAAGACAGGGATTATTCCGCCAGTCAGCGGCCCCCGCCTTGTACGAAAACACCCCCCTTGGCCCATGCATGGCTCTTGGATGCAACAGTCGTACCCCTCCTGTAGATATAATTTTGTTTTTCTCTTCTCCTTTGATAGTTATAGCTGCGAAAGATGGAATAGCTCAACTGAATACCGGAGACTTCAGAGAGCGAGAGATACTTAATCACTTCATTCTATATGAGAGGGCCGGAGAGACAGACAATGTTTTTCTGTGAAATAGCGACATATATTGGCAATGGAAAAGAGATTATAGGAAACAATACGGAAGATATGGGAAAATCGATAAGAGCAGAGCCGCATATCTGATCAATTGATCGAGAGATGGCGTGAAAGAAAAGGTCAACAGGATAAGTCGAACGCGGACAACTCCAAACCGAGAGCGGGGAATACTCACCGACTTTGTCGCACTCGAAGACGTGAAGAGTATGATAAGTCCCTGGTCGCTACAGGTCACAAAGCTACTTACTGATAGGAACGAATGAGGAACGGATCTGAAGGACGATGGTAATTGGTTGAGTTCCCTTCCTCTCCATGTTTCCTTCTAATAAGCTATCGGCTCAGAGTGCTCATAAGGAACCAACCCTAAACACCCATCCTCCACGGAACCCTAAGTTCTAGCTATCATAGTTACATAGAATATCACTACGCTTACCCTACAGTCATATGTCTCCTAGCCACATTACCACATATCTGCATATCCGCGCCACCGCATAACTGCACAACCGCATTGCCACTCGGCAACCGAGCATTTGTTCTACCGGAGTGCAGTCTTTAAAACAGATTCGATCCTGGTCTTTACTGCGCCTTTCTACCTTTGAGCTCCCGCAATCCCCACGCTTCACTCGGGCTATTGGTCGGTTGGCCTATTTGATGCATCCTAGAACCCTGTCCTTACTGATCAATCTCAATTCGTCATCGGCAAGGTCCATGGTCCAATATAATGACCCTTGTCAGGAAGTATCACTAAACTCGAGGGACGATGAGCATCTGCCCAGATGGCTTTAGAGCTCTTGGGACTCTCTGGGACTCCATAGCGTCGCCATGGTCAGCGATTCGATTAGGGAAATTCCACTCTTCTGTCGCGTGGTCATTTCAAAAATAAAGGAATGCATTTCCAGGCAAGAGACACGGGTCCAACATACCCCAATTTGGAGTAGGCGAGAAAGCTGAGAAAGGAGATATCCACCTCATCCCCCCGCTGCAAGCAATTCATAAATAGTTACAATAAAACACCACCAGAGAGACTGTTTGGTAAGTCCTGGTTTGGAACAGGATGGAAAAACAATTTGAGAAAACTGTGGCGTCCGAAATATTCCCAAGGAATTATTTCCCTGGTAACTTAACCTATCGCTAAGAGGAAAAACTAGGAGAGCACAGTGCGCATCGAGATGCTGCGGTAGCGGAATACAAGTAGTTATAGTGACTCCCCTAGTGCATAACTCATAAGGTAATGAAACGATGACTTTAGTCCCGAGGTAAGTTATCCCTAGCTCCGGGTAGAAAAGGTGAAGAAGGGCTCGGAGTAGGAAATGACAGCAAGGTAGGAAAACAAACCAAGGAACCGGGAGTGGGCAATCACCGCTCACACAACAGGAACCAGTAAAGTAGCGTCGTGGAATTGAAGCCGAAATGTGCTCGAATTATAAAATAATCGTCGATAAAGACAAGGAGAAAATTTTATTCACCGGTGAGTTTAGTTCTCGCTATCGTTGTCTCTATCCCACACCCCAGCTTAAAACCCCACAATCCCCGCTAGCTATGACAAATCAATCCCATGCCGTAGCAATGGGTACTACAGTATCATACTTAAACCTCCGCCACCCTAGCTAGCTGACATATCCACCGTGCAATTTAAAAGAAATAAAAACAAGCACCTTTGATAAAGCCTGTAGCCCATATTCTAGCCTCGCAGTACCGATAAGCCTTGAGTACTGTGCAGAAGCTGGCATCACAGTAGTTGATTTGGTGGTCGATTACTGCATGGCACCGGAATAGGTTGAATGGGCTCGAAACAAGCATGCCCCTCGGATGCAGAGACACCATACTTGAGTATCGTATGGCACTATACTCGAGTATAAGCGACATTTATGAGCTTTTTTTTTTTTTTTTTTTTTTTTTTTTTTTTTTAATTTTTTGTTTTTTTTATTAAAATTAAACGGGG